>Ga0065711_1036925_pt1 | contig 20407 bp, 10 predicted proteins | sample Hoacrofraction12_FD_59098 | JGI IMG/M metagenome (GOLD analysis project Ga0065711, IMG submission 59098) | Hoatzin crop microbial communities from Cojedes, Venezuela - Epithelial fraction 12 v2 (version 2) | ecosystem: Host-associated > Birds > Digestive system > Esophagus > Crop | place...
TTTTTTTTTTTTTTTTAGAGGAGCTTGAGAAAAACAGGAAGAATTATCAGAAATGGTACTTTAAGTGCAGGTGGTTGATGTGGTGCTTTTTCTGAGGGAATAGTACCTGATAAAAGCAGAATGAAAACACTCCCATACAACTGAAGGGGCTCATGACGTGTTTGAACACACACTATAAAGCCTGAATGTGGAAGAGCAACCCTGAGCAAGAACTGAAAGCGTTGGAAGATGTTTTCTGCTTCTTGGTCCGACTTGGTTTCGTATTTTTCCCTAGTAAACCTCACAGTTTAATACATGAATACTGTCATTCATTTTCAGCTAATAGTAAGATGAACTCCAGCCAAGCAAATTCATGCTCTTAAGTCTCTTGTAAAGACGTCCTGCTTCCATGATGTGTGGAAGAAATGATCCCAGGCATTTTTGGAACGTAAAAACCCTAAAGGAAAATGTGTATGTAACTGTCAATAAACACTGTCTTGACAGGCTGTAGGCTTCACTGAAGTATCAGTGTTCTGCTGACAGCCTTGTTTGCCATAGTGTTAGTCAAAGAGCAGCGAAGGGGGGTGACTTTATTAGGGTGTAACCAGAAAAGCACTGCAAGAAGGAGCCATGTTCTGAAAAACATTTATTATGTGCATTTTGCAACCATTTGCCTTGCACTTACCTGGGCTGAAGGTGTTTCTGTGTAGCTGTTGGTTTGTTGTGAGTTCATCCACTACCATCCATAGTGGGCCTTCTCATCAGCTGCTCATAGCATGGGTGAATAAGAAAAATAGGAATATTTTCCAGTGTTTGGGGTAGACTCGGCCAGGAGTGGCCTCGGGTGGTGTTTTGGAGCTGCTGCACCCATTCTGGGGGGGTGGGCTGCAGTGAGAGGGGTGCCCAGGGAAGCAGGCGTGCAAGGAGGCATAGCAGACTGTCCTTTGGGATGAGGGGTGAGGTGCACTGGTTTCATCTTAATTTAATGTGAAATGTGGGGGACGGTTGTGGAGGAGGATTGTAAGCTCTGTATTACATAAACATATAAGATTCTGGAACTTAGCTTTGTGTGAAGGAAGCGTTATGTAACAGAATAAAACATCAGATTTTCAGCAAGCGGACAAATTTGAGATTTAACACAACTAACGCTTATAGTCAGCTGTACTAAAGCAACTGGATTTGTATGATTCAAAAATTTAAGAACTGGCTATTACGTTCAAGGGAGTCTCTCCATGTGTGTCTTCTGTACTTCCATCTTTTCATCTTCCATCCATTTGCTTCCTGTCATTTGTGGGAGGGAGACATTATGCGACTTGTACCGATTTGAGACTGGCCTAATACACATAGACTTACAGTAACATTTTGTAAACGTTAACTGTTAATAATGGCTTCCTCCTCCTCCTGAAAATACATTTTTATGGTTGGGCAACTTGTGGAAAAATTCACTCAAGTTTTCTGACAGTGATTTTTAATGCTCCATTTGCTGGGGAGGCGGCCAAAGGGGGGAAATCACTTTGGCTGCAAGTTCCATGTTGGATGTGTTTTGCTAACAGAGGTCAATGAGTACATTTTCACTTCAGGAGTGTTTAGTACTTGTCTTTGCAAGACCTCTGGAAGAAGCAGTTTGTTAAGCTTCATTGCCTATTGAATAGGATTTTAGTGAATGGTTAAATTGCTTTGTATGTGAACTATGACTCCTTTATGACCTGTTTAAAACTAATTAACACGCCATGCTTACTGGAAGCAACTTGTGAGTTTTGACTTTGAACAAAAAAAAAACAACAACCCTTCAGCAAGAACTAAACTCCTTTAGTTAGACTTTAGTCCACTTCAGAAAAAATTCCTCTGCGTTAGAAGTATGAAACCAACACCCTCTACTTTTTTCACTTACTTTATTCGTGTTTTTTTCTCAGTTGCAGCCAATCACAGTAAAATACTTTATTATGTTCTGTCATGGGAGGGATGGCAATAGCAGCATATGTGGAAGTCTGACCTTTAAAGGTCCTTTCCAGCCCAAACTGTGCTATGATTCTAAGTTTTGGGGCAGAGGCATATACAGTGCTGCTTTGCAATTCATGTACAAATAAAATTCTCATCCGTACTCCAAAGTTGGAAGGCTTAAACTGTGAACAACTCAATGTTATATAGACTTTCCATACTTCTGCATTAATAACATGATTCCTATGAAAAGAGGTTAGTTACCCGTACTTGTTCCAAAGTCATGAATCTGAGAAAGTTGCAGTTGACGGATTTAAACACGTGATTAGAATTCACCTCTTTAACTATTTAACAACTCTCCTATGGAAGTTAAGTCTTCTGAAGTTTTTTATTTACTTCTAAATTATTTGATAGGTGGATCCTAACTGAGTGTCCCTCCCCCCAAAAAAACCCCTGCCGTTAAGCTGAGAACTTAAAAAAAAAAAAAAAAAGGAGGAGGAAAAAAGTATGAAGTACTTTAAATCAGGCTGCTAGTTAGGGTATGCTGTTCTTCAGTTGAGAGAAGATTTTCATCACATTTGGTGGTATAAAGAAATTTAACTTGTAGCAAAAAGTAAATGATGTATTACTACCAAACTTGAAGTCACAGTTAATGGGATTCTGGTTTTTTGTTAGTTTGATTTGGTGGTTTGTTTTGTTGGGTTTTTTTTAAACTTGTATGTTGGCTTCTTATTTATTATACTGATCAGTTTTACAAGTCATGCATAACATTTCAGGAGCAGTATCAAAATAGATATTTTCAGTTTCTGTATCTAAAAATGTAATTCTTTCCTTTTGGGCAATCCTTTGTCTAATGAATGCCTGAAAATTAGTTTTGGTGTCAACATCGAGGAGGTCTTAAGTCATCTTTTCCCTCTCTCAATGTCTGTTTAGAACATGCAATTTGTAATAGAACTTCTTGTAAAGCTTTCCCAAGCTATCTGTCTATATTAAATATTGGAGAGGCAGTTCTAATCGCTAGTATAGAGGGCAATCTGGCACTGCCTTGTGTGTTGGAACATGCAATTGTGGCGCACACTGCCAAGAAGAAATCTGATTTCCAGTAACTGGGTGGCAAAGAAAGAGTCTGAAGCCACTACAGCTGAAAAATAAGGACCTGAGGGGATGAAGAAAACAGACTGGGTTATATCTTGGTGTTCCCTTTTAAATGTTCCTCTGCCAAGAACTGAATGTAAGTTTGGAAAAAATAAAAGCTTCCCCCCCACCTCCTCCCCCAAGTCTTGAGACATAGTTCCAGCTTCCTTATCATTCAGCACTCTGGATCTTCTACTCCTATCTTATTTAAAAAAACCAACAAATCCTAATACCACAATATAGAACTAATGAAATTTTTTGAGGGGTAGGGGATAATACTGAAGTAAAGCATGTATAGAAGTTTGATATCAAAGTGTAAGAGTAGCGTTAAGTAAATGCTGAAGGGTCACAATTTGTGCTTCTCAAGTCTGAAAAGATAAGTAAAAATACTCGGAGTAGGGCACAGATATGTACACCTTCAGATTTAAGAGCCCTCCAGTGGCTAAGTATATCTTTCATATATGCAGATGAAAACAGTGTGGACTAATATGGTTTTACAGAGCTAGGACTAAATGCGTTTGTAAGATTTCCTTTGCGTTTATGTCTGTTTAGGCTTTATCCTATTTAATGCCCTGTTGTATTGCAAAAGGAAAAGGGGGCAGCAGCGGTTTTGTTCTGGGCATCTCCCCTCCTCCCAACTCCTGTATTTTTTTTTGTTTGTTTGTTTTAGGGTTTGCTGATAAAGTGGCAGCATTTACCAAAAGCCTGTGAGATAATTGCTTTTTAAGACAGTGGCTTGCATGTATTGTTTTCCTAATGTCATGCTAGAGTTATGCTGAATCTTCTTGATTGTAAGAGTACTGCCACCAGTCAAACCCTGAGTTACTGCTGTGACCGCTACTTGCTGCTGTAGCATGATGTAAGGCTCCCTCTTGTCCTCGCTACGCAAAAAAAATAGTTGCTTGGAGTTCCTTGCAATCTTCCTGTTGATTCTGCTGTCTCCCAGTCTCTTCTGGAGAACAGCACTACGTTTTCTTGTCTGTGTTTTTGCGTGTATGTAGGGGTTTGGGGACTTCTGTGTGTCTTTCAGGAACTTCTGTATATTAGAGATCAACAGTAGAGACAGCTGGCTGATTGCTCGCGTGGTCTTTAGCAGGCAGATGGAGCAAAAAGCATGTCAGTCTTTTTGGCACCATTTCAGCTACACTTGCCCTCTGCACAAAGGGCTTTTGTATTTTCCGTTGCACTGAGGATCCTTGTATAGCAAAACAAATCATGATGGGAAAATTAAGTATATGGGATATTTATACCCCTTGTGACTCTTCACTATTGTAATCCTTCTGTTCAGCTTGTGATAGACTTCATGTTGATGCCTTTGCACTATTCCCTAGGAGAGAACAAGGCCTTGCATCTTGGAGTAAATCACACGAGATCTAGAAGCCTAGAGGTCCAGACTCAAGAAAAATGTGCTTCTTCACGTGTGCTGGGGAATAATGTCCTCTTTATATCCCTATGAGCAAAACCATGCAAAGCATCTAAGAATATGGGAGCAAGGCGTGCTGGAGGAAACTATATATGGGACTGTTTGAATATTGTTACAGGGAGATGATTTCTGTTAGACATTAGCCTGTTATTTGGGTTACCCCAAGAGAGTAGTAGGAAGCTTTTTAAAACAGTGTTTTTTCCCTGTCTTCACTGTGTGATAAACTCTGAAGTTTAATGTCCTCAGGTTATAAAGGTAAATTTAAGGTAGCATCACACCTTGAGGAAGTTGAGATTTGCTCCTTTAATTCATGGTCTTTAGTACATGTTTTTATCATCCGAGATCTAGAAACTATGACACAGGCTTACGAGAAGTGGAGAGTGTTGTCTGACTACGACAGAGGGGAAAAAAAAAAAAGGGGTGGGGGTGTGTGTGTAGTGAAGTCCCAAAGTATTTCTGACTTTTATATAAAATGGGATTTGTGAGGCTATTTGTTAGGCTTTTTTTGCCTGCCACTGTTGTATCCATTTTCTGTTAGAAACCTTTAGTGGTATCGTTGACTTCTCACACCTTGGTGAAAGCTTTTTACTTTAGAACAGCGATGCCTCTGACGGGGATGGGATGTGTCCAGAACCGCTTTTGCACGTGTTGAGTTGTTGCACCATTTCCTGAAGAAATGGCCTTGTTTAAAGTTTCACAGGAAGTCATGAATAGGGAATCCAGAAACAATTAAGCTTCTGTCTTTTTGCATGTTGACTACATCTTCATCTCATGGAATTTATCTAAATGAACTTATTAGAGGAAGAAATTTAGCTTAGGAACTTCTGTCTGGTGGACAGAGACCAGCATCTTGAGACAAGGAGTTAAGTGTTCTTAATTTGGTTTTGTTTCTACTTGATTTTCTCAGCAGAAGAAAGCTGATATTATTTTCTGAATCTAAAAACTCATCGATATTTAATCATAAGGTGTGTATTTCAATATAAGATACACAGTGTTTTGTCTAGACACCTCTTCGTGCACCAACTACAGAATTTAAACTGATAGTCATTTTTCTCCTAAATATTGAACTTAGGGTTCTGGATCTGTAAGTTTTAGGATTCAATTTAGAAAAATAGAACAGAGTTTTGTCCTTCATCTGTTTTCTGTACAACATAAGGTAGCATGTGCCCACAAATTGTGCGGATACACTAATGTATGCTGAGAATGGGAGTTCTCTGTGCAGTGTGTGTATATATGTTGAATGGTCTTTGTGGAATTAAAGGGGCACAGGTGCATTGCTCCCATCTGTCCAGAACTTCCACATAACTATGGAAGGTGTTTCAGTAGAGACAACAGTGACAGGACGAGGGGTAATGGTTTTAAACTACAACAGGGTAGGTTTAGGCTAGATATAAGGAAGAAATTCTTTACAAGGAGGGTTGTGAAACACTGGAATGGGTTGCCCAGAGAGGTAGTGGAGGCCCCATCCCTGGAAACATTCCAGACCAGGTTGGACAGGGCTCTGAGCAACCTGATCTAGTTAGTGGTGTCCCTGCTCGCTGCAGGGGGGTTGGACTAGATGACCTCTAGGGGTCCCTTCCAACCCAAAACTTTCTATGATTCTATGTGTAAAACATTTAAAGTGATCAGCATACTGCTCATGCAGCATGGTTGAACTGCGTAATTGGATTATACAAATGTTTTCAGTAAGTAATGGAAATACGCATTATGTTAATCACTTTCATTGCACAAGATGTAAGATCTGTAGAGTGTGCAGTGCTCCAATACTTGTTAAAGCAGCTTTCAGCCTGTTTAGAAAGGTTGGTTCCAGGTGCACTGAAGAACCCAGTCTTCTGTGGCAGACTAAAATGAGACTTAGTAGTTCTCTTCCTGGAGTTCTTAGTGGTGTTCCTCACATGCTACTGTGTCCATCAGGTGGTTCTGGGACTGAACGATGCTAGCCTGAGGGGGATTTGTGTTATCTGCCTTGATGTATGGGCCTGCAACTGGTGGGGTTATATGTGAATGTTTTTGCGTGTGTGTATGTATGTTTAGGAAGGGGTGGTATTGCTTTAATCTCTGTGCTTCCCTGAGCTACCTGTAATCATTTGAGTTGGTGAGGTTATTGCTGCTCCTCAGCAGCTGCTGAGGGTGGAGGATAACACTTCTATTGCTTGTTAGCCTCTGCCTTGGTTAGAAGCCTATCTCAGTTCAGCTAGACAACCATTTACACCCGAGTTTACATTTACAGTGGCTTACTTAAACGAGTTTAATTTTACAGAGGCTGTTTCAAATGTGTTAAGCAGAGCAGCCTTTGCATCTTGAGGATATATGAAAGAAATGACCATGTCTCAGAAAATCTTCGTTTACGTTACCTTTGTTCCTAAGTTGAAAAAAATAAGATAGTTCCATTTTTTTTATGTTGAAAAAGGATAGTTAGTGGCTTACTTGACACTGAACAATGAAAACTGGTAAGTTAAAGGACGAAGCATACCACGACCGGAGTTTTGTGAAAGCATCAAATGTAATGCATGGTCAAATCATGAGGAGTTTTTTCTTTTCTCATATAATCCTGCATCAGGCTATTGAAGGATAAACGTTCTTTTAAAGTAATCGTAACCAACCTATCTTTCTTTAATAACCTTGATCAGCCTGGTTGAAGAAATGAATGCCTATCTCATATGACAGTTTTCTTCAAGAGATTTCACCAGGTGCAGAAGTTGAGCTCAACTTAGCTAGCTCAAAGGAAGCCTGACGTTCTCTAGAGAACCGCTTCAATATTTCCACACTGAATCTCGCTACTGTTTCTGCTAGTATTTTTTCCACCTTTTTTTTTTTTCTTCTTTCTCCGCCAATGTGTGAGTGTCGGTAAAGAACTTGCTGACAAAGTGAAACAGGCGACTTCTTTTAACCTTGCTGGAGCTGTCTAGTTTGAAGGATTTGGAGGTTTGGTGTGTGTCCTCCTTGTAATAAACCCTCACTCTTTCCTCACAAATTACACACTTGCTCTTCCTTCCTACCCACAAAGAACAGCTGTGAGGAAGAATCTATTCCTATGGAGGAAAAGAATAAATCTCATCTTCATTTTTCCCTGGTGTCTTTGACTCCTGTTCTGTCATCAGATTCAGATGGATTAGATGTGTTCAGTTTTTGGTGCTATCTAGCTCTGGTAATCATCTTCTGAATGAATAATTTTCCAGGATAATGGTAGACACTGACTTTAAGGTTGCTTAATGGTGAATGGAGAGTATGTGTTTGGTTTGGGGATTTTTTGTTTGTTTGGGTTTGTTGTTTTTTTGTTGTTTTTTTTTTTAATTTGACCAACACTTTTTGTAGAGCATCTCCCACTTACTGTGCTTTTGGATATAACTCTGTAACTTAGAGCTGTTTAGGTAATTTGCAGCCTCTGAGTATTGTCAGCAACATCCAAGGACAATACTTGCTGCTTTTGTCTGCCATTTTATATAATCTTTAAAAGTACTCCATAGGCTAATGTGGAATCACTGGTTTCGTTGGTAAACAAGGATAGTCACCAGCTCCTTGCAGTAGAGTAGATGATTGAGAAAGTTCCATGTGTCTGTTTAAGGCCAAATTTAAAGACTTTCCCCGGAATTGTATGGAGAGCTCTTAAAAGACTTGATCCAAAGATGTTTCATTTATCGTTAGTCTCTTCACATTGATTTGCATTTCGGTTAGTATCCTCAGAAGTAGCTCACTGCTTTTGCTGTACTGCTTGTTCCATGGGTTATTATCGTAACAAATGTTGTAATTGCTGTTTTAAGAGGTAGTATGGACCAGATGACTTCCTATCAAGAGTCCTGGAAATTGTTAGAATCTTCTTAGCAGTATTTAGCTCCTGATGACTTTTTGAATTTCTGACCTCGGTTTAGGTTCCTTTTTGGTAAATACAGAATCAGAAGTCAGAACTTGGTTTTGGTGAACTACGCTTTCTAGGCTACCTTGATTCCTTCTCAGTGTATGGATGTCCTAGTTGAAAGTTCAGAGAAAAGCTGTAGGATGTGTTATAACTTTAATCTACTCAAGGAAGCATATGCAAGAGATGGTAAAATCTTCTCAGGCTGTAGAGAAAATGCTAACTGCCGACAATAAATGTGCTGTTAAGTTCAACTCCAGCTGCCATAAAGTGATGGGGAAATTAAACTTTGCTGTTTATTTAAGGGTGGTGATGGATTGGAGCTGTTGAGAGCAATCCCTCAAGCAGAGCCAATTTGAAAATTGATTATAATTATTTTAAGCTTTTTGCCAAAACTGTTCTTAGTTTATTTTGTTTACTTAAAAAATGAAAGTTGAAGCCCTTGAACCATGTTATTTACCAAATGAAACACAAAGTAAGAATTTGAATGATAGTTTTTACTAGTACTAAATCCAGCTGTGACACTCTAGAGATGCCTGATATAACAAGGACACAAGTTATCAGAACACAAATCGACTAACTCCGTGAACGCAGTTTCAGAAGAGAAGTCAAAACAACTTATGTTCATGGTTTGAGTAAATACTGAGCTCGAGTGAGTTCCTTTGTTTTGCAGACGTTTTGTGAAGTATTGTGTAACATGGACAATACTCTTGATGGAGAACTGTGCACTGGGAGCATAACTAGAAGCAGTGTTAATAACTGCAGATGCTTCTAAATCGACTTCAGTTTATATTAGCAAAATAATAATTTATGGTGCTACATGTTACAGTATTTTCTGAACAAAGTAAATTTGAAAGGCAGCTTTTGTCCATATAATTAAGGCTTTTATGGTATCAATACATCTAAATAACACCTGCCAAGATTTTAAGTCTAGACCTTCATAGCGAGACCACGTGCAGAAATGCTCTGGCTTGAGCAATATGAAAATAGGCACATGCAGAAATGTATGAACATTTTTGTGTCTGTATTAATAACCTCTGTCTCAGGATGACAAATAATGACAGCATACCCAAATAGACAAACTATTGAAATAATAATGGCAAGTAATTTTAGATACTTGTGCTATCAAGTCTGTCAGCTATAAAGCTTTAAGTACATGTAAAGGTCACTGAAAGCTAGGCAGTGTAGTTGTTCAGAAAGTTAAAAGAAATACTTAGCTTATCCAAGTTCTTCAGGCTGTAATAGTGTGTGTTTGTCAAGTTGTCGAGCACCATCCTAAGGCACTTCAATATGTGAGAGAAAAATGCTTCTGCAGGAGGCGATGTAGTCTCACAGCAGAACTGTGCTCACTTTACGTGCTCCTAGCACGTGTGTCCATGGAGATTCCCCGGGCCATCGTGTCCACCAGTTTCTGCTTGGCCTTAAGACTCCAGCTCGTGAATGAAGTTAATATTAACAGTGCTCAAGGAACATTTGAAACTAATTCTTGTTTTTTCTACCAGCTGGTCTTCTGTTCACTGAAGCTGCAGTTGTGCTTGGTAGCCTGCTTTTGAACTTGTGGGTGAAAAGCAGCCAAAGTAGTAGTTTCTACAGTGTAAGGGGTCATTTTATGAACTGAAGAGGCAGAGAGAGCATGTAAGTGATTACCCATCTAGGATGGGAGCGGAGCTGGGAAGCAGGACAAATGAGGCATGTCCTCTCTTCTGAGAGGGCAAGGAGGTTGCTGGACTAATTACACTAGTCTGTGTCATAATGTATTAGGGGATCATTGTGTTCTAGGAAGATAGGCTCCCCATTAAAGTTGAAATAGCATTCCCCTATATCTTGTGATGTACCTTAAGGAAAATTTGGAGAGAGGAAGGCCTGACTTTAAGCAATATTGACAAGACTGTCATTGTGTTGCAGGGGTTCTGTTGACAAAAAAGCCTCCCAGCAAGGCTAATACTGCCTCCTGTTAGCCTGGCTCACCCTTCCAGTGGTCCAAGGGCATCAATAACGGCCCCTTTTTCTGAAAATATTTTGTTGATAATGACCCTAGACCCTTGTTGGCAGAGTGGTGTGTGTTTACACCACACTGAAAGTGAGACAAGTTTCAGTTGTGAGTTGTAGAAGTGTGATGGTGTTGGACCACAGTTGTGGTTACGTGTGGAGATGGCCTTGATCTGTGACTGCTTTGTCCTGGGTGCTCAACTGAGAGGTCTGGCAACTGGTAGGGTTGTGTGTAAATGCCAGCAGAAGAGTTCCTGTGGTATTTAGTTAGCACAGAAGAGCATGTGTTTTGCAGTCTGAATTAACTGGTTTTGGACTTGGTAGCTCCATTTTAAATAGTGATGATCTGTGGCTCCTAATTTAGATGAGATGCAGGAATGAGAGAGTAGAATGAAGGTTAATACTTAAATTTAGATACTGAAATTCAGACGGATATTTGACCTTTATGTTTTCTTTATTTAAACAGCAGCTTTCTATAAGTCTCTCTTCTAAGTTTAAATACATTAATTTCAATTTTAATGTGTATTTTGTAGTGGTGTTTTGGGGGGTTGGGGCATTTGGTTTTTTGAAGATCGAAAGGGAGAGCGTTTCCGTAAAACAATGCTGAATTCCCTGTAAAAATCTCCTCATACCAGTTAATATTTGTCAAACACTGTCTGTGATACTGCTGTTAGTATGCAGGGGCATTAGTATTTAACCTGGTATGGTCACCCACGTATTTAACTAAGTTGCATTGTTCATGGGGATGTTGGGAATTAACAGGATAAAAGATGATCCTTGCAACATCTAATCAATTCAGAATGGGATTTTGAACTTCAAGTGGTGGTATTTATTGGTGGTTGGTGTCTATATTTCTAAATTTGTTGACTAAAGCTAAATATACATTCTATTTGGGAGCCTGCTCATATTTTTTGAAGGGGGAGGGGGCAGTGTTTTATTACAGGCTTGCATATGTAACGTTTGTTGCCTTTCCTCATTTACCTGGGCATCTTCTTGGTTTAGGTAGCCTACACCTGTACCCCTAACTATTTAGCTTTCTCCACTTATCCTCTTGAAAAGTGCTACTTTTAAGGTCTTTTTGCAGTCATTTAAAATGAAGAGCATCATGATGAGAACAGTGTGTCTCCTGCAGCCTGTTGTAGGAATTTTATCTCTTAAAAAGACAGTTGTCCTTGCAGACAGAACTGTAGAACTACATATTCATCTCAGATAACAGTTGCAAATTACATTCCTGAATAACGTATCACGAGCTACAAAAAGTTTTTGTATTTCAGGGCAAAAGTTAAAGTGCCATGCAGAAGAGACATTTCAGTATCCTTCTTGAGCCCTTGTACTCGCTATACAAGCAAGGGCCGTTGCACTTCTCTTACTTGAATGGATAACAAATTGAAATTATTCAAAACAGTTTGTAAAAAAACATGACTAGCTCCCACCATAGCAGAAAAGCATAAACAGTTGAAGTTTGACTAAATCTCAAGTTTTGCATGTTTTATGTTCTGTGAGGCAGATTGATTTATGATAAAGAACAGCGCGAAGTAGATACTTAAGCTTTACGAGCATTTCATATTAGTATAATAGTTTGCAGTCTCACACCTTATGAAGGTACTCCTGTGTTAAATTCCATGGGGTTTGGTTTTGGTGGGAGTTCTTTGTTCTTATGAATTTTAAGTCGTTCTTGCTCTTTACCCTTCAACTGTCTCTGTTGTAATCCTTCCTCGCCCATGTTTGTGTTTCTCTCAACTAAGTTACTGCTCACTGGTAACATTTCCAGATACTGCCTAGTTACTAATTAGCAGCTGCACTAAACAAAACAGATTTTTAGAAGAACGTGTGAAAGGTAAGTTTAAAGAAGAAAAAGTGCTTACAATTAAATAGCTTTAAAAAAAAAAGGGGGGGGGGATTTGGTTAAGAATGAACAAGAGATTGAAAGAAAACTGAAGAAATGGCTCTTGTTCTGTGTGTCTGTAAGTTCCCATGCTTCATTTTAAGGGGCACAAGCAGTTAATCCAATATAGCAGTCTAATGTGGGTTTATATGTTGACTGCTTTTTCTCTTCAGTGTGTTACTAGTACAAATGCATAGTGTGTAACATGTAAAGCTACTGGGCCAAATGAAAACGTCGTTCTCTGACTTCCGTAAACTTTCTCCCTCCTTATGGAACACAGTTGAAGACCACAGCTGAATAATGCTCTGAATTAGTGATGTAAGTCTGCGCTATGTATATTCACAGCCTGTTTAGTACTATGAGGGATTTCAAATTTTCTTTTCAAACTATGAACTGTGTTTCTCAGTGTAAACTACCATCCCATGTACTAGCTTCCATTTTTTTGCTTGCATCTCCCTTGTCAGCGTGTAGAACAGCAGCAAGAGGAAGGAGGAGAGGAAGCTGGACGTACCTCAGTTGCTGAACAAGCTGCAGAATGGCTTTTGAAACTATTTAAAGAGGCTCTGCTCTTGCAAGAGGTGTGCAAGTGTTGGTGCTAATGGAAACTTCTGCATCATGCCTTCTGCCCTGCACAACCTGGCACAGCAGCTCGTAGGTTTTGCCTTGTAATCTGCCTGTTGCTGCAAGGACTTGCATAGGAGAAGGCTGATGCATTTCTGCTTGTGGGATTTTATTTGTTTATAACTGGTTGTCATTGTCTGAAAATGGATCAAATGTACACCTTGAACATACGTTGCTCTAGATGATCTGAAATTCAGACTGCCACCAAGACAGTGAGTTTTCAAAACCTACATATTTTGAGTTGAACTTGTGAACACTTGTAGCAAACCATTCATCCTTCTGTGGAACAGGCTTGGATGAAGTTACTGCATTCATGTTTGGCACGTGGAAGTATTTAAAATGCATAATCTTGTAAAGTATGTTCTAAATTCACTGTTAGTTGAGAGGCAAAAGTTTATATTGTATATCTGTGGCTTTAATGGTTCATAGTGGAAAATAAGTAATGGTAATAAATGAGAATATTTGGCTAAAGTTTTGTATGCTAAGTAAAGAGACTCTGCAATGCTGTTGTCATACTGATGTTAAAAAGTGTGTTGAAATAAAGTTGTTCCAAGTCCAGCGCAATGATGCCATTAATTCCTGTTACTCTACTGTGCAGAGCAACAATAAACCCTGCCAATCTCCTCTGTTTGGGAGGGACAAAAGGGTGGGTAAGAATGTCAAACTGTTAGCATAGCTTTCCAATCCTGTTTCGGATATTTATTGAGCCTGCTGACAAATACGAAATGAGCCAGAGTCCTTGTGAAAGAGAAGGCTTGACTCCTTTTGTTGCCCTTGTGCCATTATGTAATGCAAAGTTACACAGAAGTGGGTCAGAAAGGTAACTTCCATGTTTTGTGATCCTGATGGCTTTCCATATTGCATATTGAACACTTTAAGCCAAGCAGTAAACCAAACAGGCTACATTTAGAACCATAATTTCATGAGTGTTTTTCGTGTTAAGATTGTTGTTGAGGGCTTTTCTTTCCTCCCTGCCCCCATCATCTTTACTTGGTAATTTTTGGGGTTTATAGAAGGCTTGGAACCAGGATAATTTCAGATTAAAATTCTGGATAATTTGGCTAGAGACAACAGTCAGAAAAAAGACCAGGATCATTGTTAGATGATACAGGTCCTGAACTTTCTCTTTCTTCCTTCTATTTGTGGTGTTCTAGCTACATCTTCCAACTCCAAATAAGTATTTCTGGGCTAGGGACAGTGTGTCAGTGGCAGCAGTGCCCTAGTCAGTGTGGATGGACCTTCTCTTGTGTTACTGCCATTACGCCATGCAGCTTGCCTTAAGGACATTAAACATTCAGTGGGTTCTGACTGTGCAGCCAGAAATAGTTACTCTATAAACATGTGAGGAGGAGTGATATACCTGCTTCACCACAGGTTCTGTTTTGGAGAACATGTGTAACTTCTGAACGATGAGCTTGCACTTTCTCTGTCGTCTCCTAGCTTTCTAGTGCTACACTGAAGAAGTACAAAAAACCCGGATGAACGTTCTGTTAAGTCTGCAGTTTTGGATCATAGCAAAGTATGTGCAACAAGTCATTTGACCTTTCCTCACAGAGTAACTTGCAGCCTAAACGAGCTCCATATGCTTGCCGGTTTAAAAATATGTACATGTATATGTGTACATACATATATATATATATGTATATATACATATGCTCTTATAAAGGCTAATGTATTTGTAACAAAACTTCAAATGAAACTGTTGCTTAAAAAAGTTTCTTACCTATCTTTCATGGATTCAGGGTTTGGGAGATAGGCTTATCCTCCGTAGGAGTGAAAACAAAGTAAGCGAATGCACGGATAGAGTGATATTACTGAACATGTGAAGATTTAAAATTTATAAAGTTCATGTACAAATGTAATAAACAGAATTGCCAGAAGGCCGTATGTGTCAATTAAGCTAGAAAATGGGAGCAGAGGGGGGCAACGGGACGGACACAAGATGGCACAGGACTGTGAGCAACCAGTGTAAATCAGATTCTTTACTGATTTTCTGATGAAGAGAATTCTGGTTTTGCCTGGATTGTCTGCTCGGAGATCATGCACTTGTCAGAGAGTCAGGGGAGGTCTTTCTGCTCCAAACTGTCAATGCAAATTTTTTTTAATTACCTCTTGTTTCTCCCTTTTGTTCACTTCATCTGTAATGTCTTATAATGGATATGAATTTTCTCTAAATACTATTTCATAATACACAGCTGCCTGAAAAGAAGCCGTAAAGCGATAGCTTTTTACCCTCTCTTTCTGGATACAACTTCTCAAAATTATCTGTTATACACAATTAGTTAATGGTCTTGTGATTTCTAGACAGAAGTATGATAAATCAATACAATCTCACTTGGCATTTTATAGAAGAAGTATGCAGGGAAGCTTTCAGCAGTGTTTAAATGAACGAGTACAGGCAGAATCCCTTTTTTGGAAGCCTCCTCCCTGCCATCAGTCTTTCAGGAAGAAGACTACCGAAGGCACGTTTTGTGGGGGGTGGGCTAGGAGATACGGAGCCTGTGATTTGCCTTTTGTACGGATGCAGGTTGCACTACACAGATTTATTTATTTATTTAATCCTCCATATGCATACATTTACCCCCAAAATAAGTCTTTTTGCTGCTCTTTTTTTCTTTTTTAGTAAAAGACATGTCTAACCTTGAGTAAGTAAAATAAAACTCAGAAAACTTGTCATTTTAGGATGTCTTGCATATGTACTAAGCTTCTGCAGTGAGTAGGTGGTGTAAGAAGCTGAGGGCACTGGCATTCAGTGCAAAGCTAAGCTGTTGGTGATTGTGAACCAGAGTTTCTCCTGGAGCTATAGCGAGAGCATAGTTCTTGTTCTCTGTACTCTCTGAGACAGGAAAATCACTGAAGGATAAACTGACGTGAAGGAACAACGTTTTGGGATGTAATTTGAATGGTTCTTTGCCAGTCTTAACTTTGTATGATGAGCATCTTCATTTTCAAATAACAGGAACATTCTGCGACAAGAATCCATCCTGTACTCAGAAGTAGTTTGTTACTGCATGTCTGCCACTCCCCCTATTACTTGCTGTGGTATCTAGTGTTCAAAATCTTTTTATCTGTGAGAAAATCCCAGTTTGTTTTTATTTTACTCAATAGATACAGGTCTTCACAGTTCAATAATCCATTTTCTTACATGTGTTAATTGGTGGCAACAAACTTGATCCAGGCAATAACCCCTTATGCAGGGCTTGGGAAGAATAACTGAAACTGCAATAAACACCAAGCAATGTCCCTTGCAACCGAAGAACTTCTGAAGCATGACACTGGTTCTCTACTTCATCCATTTTAAGGGAAGACTGTTCTTCTTTTTACTGATGTTTAGATCTTTTTGTCCAATTCAAGTTTGACGTGGTATTCTCCAGATTGATGTTAAAATAACATCTCTCATGCTCCTCTTCTCCTCAGTCCCCCTTGCTCCAAACACACACACTCTCACAGACAAACCTGGTAGCTCTTCATTTTTACGTCTTGACATGGATTGTGCTTTTTGGGGGCGGGGGGGGGAGGTGTTAGAAAACTGGTTTTTAAAGACAAAATTTATGCTGCTAGATGCCTAAGCCATCTCTGCAAGGACGAAAGCTTCAGCATGGAAAGCATTGCAGGAAGATCTCCTACATCAGTTCTCAGGTGGAGGGGTTTTTTAGGTAAACAGTATTTTTAACCTTCAAATGCTATAGTCTTTCCACTTATCACTATAGTAAGTCATTAGTAAAGTACAGGTTACAGTGCAGGGGGAGAGATAACTTTCCTCTTTTGATCAGATTCAGAGCTGTAGAGTTGTTTATGTGCTGATCTTCCACTGAAGAAGTTCTGGTGCTTGTGTGGCTTTTGGGAATTTGTCAGTCAGCAGCTTACTTGTATGTAACTACCTTAAACATTTTGTAGCTTACTTTCAGATTTGTAGTTTTTAGTTTGGTTTGGGTGCAAGTTGTGTTCATTGTTTTAAGGTGCTTAAAAAATTCAATTCTGATTCTTCAGGAAGTTTCAAGCTGTTTCAAAGAGTAATTGTACATAACTGTCTTGACCTGCTTAGAGAATTGTATGGAAATATTTATGCAAGTCTTTCCGCAGCCTATGCAGGGAGATAGTGAACTTTCCTGTTGCATGTGCTTGTATCTGTGTTGGGGCACTGCTTTCTGGGACTCTGATGCCACCCTTGAGAAAGTCTCTTTCTTATGTTGGCCTTTCTAATTGCATGCTGAGCAAATTCTTTGCTTTTTTTTTTTTAAGATTTGCTAGTTTTCTGCCTAATACTAAAATGTGATTTAAAAGTAAATGCTTGTCTCATCTGTTACTTTAAACTAGCAGCCTGGATCTTTTACACTGGGTATTTGAGAACTTCAGTGATGGGACTGTTTTATGGTTTTGAGTATGTGAGCAGTGTGAAATGGTGAAGAACTGGGAATTATAAACTTAAGCAGCAGTGGTATTTATTAAGTAAGGCAATTCTTTAAGCAGATGTTGTTTATCCTAGGTAATTAAGCAACCTGTAATAGTCACATCGGAAAAGCATTCAAGCTGATCAGGCCCTGGCTGAGCTTTAATATTAAAATGTTAAAAGTAAAAAGCCTTCTTTTTTTTTTTTTCTAAGAGTTCAGCCTCCTGGTAATGCGCATGACATTATTTGTATTATACAGTTTCAAGAGCTAAGCTGTTGAGGTTGATACCTTATGGAGGTGGTATGCAGACGTTCTGCTGCCATGAGTAGTAATTGCCATGTTATAACTGAGAAGTCACGGGTGGTGTCTATATGCTTTCTCTGAATTTCTATAGAACTTATGAATATTGCAGTTTTGGATTCTGCACATAGAACTCTGTAGACACAGTTTGCTTTAAAATACTTTGTGTATTCTGTTTTTTCTACAAATACTTGCTTGGTTTGTGTTACAGATACCAAATAAATAGTCCTTTGAGAAAAGCTTGTATATGCATAGTACTCATATTTTAAGTGTTGATACCTGTGTGTAATATGAACATGAAAAAAATTTATTCTAATTAAATTAGTCCTACATTTTTGTTAATAAAGGCAAGTAAAAAAAGTTTAGTACTTCAATTTGAGTACTGAAGTTACACATCAGTGTGTTTCTGTGACCTACATACTTCCTCCACACACACATTTGTGCAGAGGCTCTAGAAAGTTAAACATGGCAATTGAAAGGAAATCAGAAAGGTCAGGCAGAAGAAGGGACTTACCATTCTTTACCTGTAAAGTATGGTAGCCCGGTAGAAATCCTGTTACGCACTTATGAAGATGCAGATGCCACTGCAGCATCTAGATGGTTTTTTTCATCGCCTTGGCCAAATAATTTTTTTGAAGCACTTCTTACTTTATTTCCTACCCTTTCCCTTCCTGTGCCCTTTATGAAACTGTTCCTAACCTCTGGTTGTAAAATACTTTTCTTTAATTACCTTGTTTTTAAATCTTCATAAAATGGTTTTATAAAATTTCCAGTTACTACTTTCAATACTGCGAAAGCAAAAGATCTTGGTATTCCTTCCTTGCAAGTTGAAAGGGAAAAACCCCAGCGCCTCAAAAAGGATCACTCCTCCTCCTTCGAATTAATCCAGATCAAATCCTGAGAACTAACAGTTTTGATTTTAAGCCCGTTTTCTTATTTCCTTCTTGCTTGCAGATTAAAGATGAAAATTAATTTTGCACAGCTGTGGCATATTGATGGCTTCCAGGTGTTTTGGTAGGAACCAACAGCATTCAATAAACCATTATCAAAGAGGCTAGGTGTTCATGGCAGTAGGTAAAGAAGTATTACTAAATACGTCTCTCTAGATATTTAAGTAGTTAGATATAGGTATCAAAACATGCACTGTAATGAACAGTACAGAGTAGTACGATACAGCTGAAGCATATATTGTATGAATTTTCTGATATGACTGTATGCAAGTATATGGCTAGTAAATGAAATTGAAATGTAAGTGTCAAAATCAACTTTAAAAAAAGATTAAATTACAAAGAACTGACCTATTACTCTGAACTGGAGACGAAAGTTTCAAGGAAGGTTTGAAACATCTGTGAATAAGAACCTCTGCATGAGCAAAGATTCAGTGCCAAACTATTTAGGATATTTTATATTTATAAAAAGCAAGATAATAGAGTATGATCATACTATGTTAATCAGATGGAATTATTTTAAAATACATATTTATTGCCTATTTGTGAGTAAGAGGAGTTCTTCTGACTTTTTGTAGACAGAAGATGTCAATTTTTGTCCTATAACTCAGCTGTCTCCTGGTTACTTCACCCCTGAAACACAGTGCAGTAAACATAAGCTGCCTGTAACACTTATTCCTGTATGCTAAATTTCAGTTCATATTCTTGTCTATTTTTCAGTAGTGCTAAATTCTATCCTTAAGCCTATCAGAAATTAACAATAGGCTTTCAGTCTTCTGTCCCGAACTGCAAGCTCTAAGTAACCCTCTTGCGTGCATGAATCGGATCCAGTCTTGTAGTTTTGGGGGTTTGGGGTTTTTTGTGGTTTCGTTTTTGAGAGGATGTGTGTAATAAGTGACTTCACGTGTTCTTAGTACCAGATCAAATGTCCCATGGCCTACATTCAAAACCTCAGAGCTGTTATCGTATGATTACTTGTGCAGAAAGACCAGAAGATAGTTTAGTACAGGACTTGTGGCAAGACCGTGGATCTGGCCAAACGTTCTCTGTTGTCTGCTTGTGCTGATACTGCTTTGCTGTGTCAGAATGGTGCACCCTGCTAACTCACCACTGAGATTTTCCCCCATCACAGATGGATCTTGTCCTTCCCACTCCCACCCCTCTGCCTGAGGCTTAGTAATTTCCAGTGAGCCAGCCTTTGGCAGTCTGTCTGTTTCCTCACTGCAGTGGTTGGTGAACTCTTCCATATCATGTTTGAAGAATGCATGGTAAATTCAGATTAAAACATTACTCTAGAACAAAACAAAAAATTCTGTATCCTGATAGGAAGAGAAAAAGCTATGTTAATGGCAAGATCCTGTAAAAGCAAATAAAGACATACAACAGAACAGATGAACTTGGGTCAACTTTCAAACTTTTCTTTAACCTTTTTTTGTCTCTAAAGCTATTCTTTCATTTTCATGACTGGAGAGCATCTATGATTTCAGTTGAAGCTGGTCTAATTACCAGTGTTTATCATCAAGCAGAATCAGCTTCATTATTTAGTGACTGAACTGTAAGTCTAATGGAATTTTCTTTTAATCAATATGAAATTTGGAAATGCCCTAAATGAGAATACGCAGTTCAGAAGTGGGAGGAAAAAAGCAATGCAACTTGGGAGTATCAAGGCAACTTGAAAAATCTAAGAGAATAATGTTCTCCTAACTTGTTTCCTAGAAGGCTGTGAGGGGACCTAATAAATGCTTACAAATATCTGAAGGGTGGGTGTCAGGAGGATGGGGCCAAGCTCTTTTCACTGGTGCCCAGTGACAGGACAAGGGGCAATGGGCACAAACTGAAGCACAGGAAGTTCCAGCTGAACATGAGGAAGAACTTCTTCCCTCTGAGGGTGACAGAGCACTGGAACAGGCTGCCCAGGGAGGTTGTGGAGTCTCCTTCTCTGGAGAT
>Ga0065711_1005509_pt1 | contig 20406 bp, 19 predicted proteins | sample Hoacrofraction12_FD_59098 | JGI IMG/M metagenome (GOLD analysis project Ga0065711, IMG submission 59098) | Hoatzin crop microbial communities from Cojedes, Venezuela - Epithelial fraction 12 v2 (version 2) | ecosystem: Host-associated > Birds > Digestive system > Esophagus > Crop | place...
GGCGGCCCCGCTGAGGCGCCGGCTCGCGCTGCCTTGCAGAGGAACGCCAAGCGCGGCGGGAGCCGGAGCTGCCGGAGCGGGGCTCGGTTCGGCTCACGGGAGAGGGACTGGCTGCGGGCGGACCTGGGGCGAGGCTGCGTGCGCGTCCACGGCGGAGACTCCGCGGCTCCCTCGGACCTGCGCCTGGTGCTCTGCACGGTGGACAGCCCGGCGGCGGAGATCGGCGGCGGGGAAGGGCGGAGGGACCTGTTCCTGCAGCTGCACGGAGACCTGGTCAGGTGAGGACCGGAGGGGCTCCGTGCGCCGCCTGCCTGGGGGGGGACCGCGCTCAGCCCTGGCGGCTGCGGCCCATCGAGCCCATCCCTTGTGTGGGCCCGGGGGGGTTTCGCTGTGAGGGTTTGACTGGCGCCCCAGCCAGAAATAGAATCACAGAATCATAGAATGGTTTGGGTTGGAAGGGACCTTGAAGATCNTCTGGTTCCAGCCCCCCTGCCATGAGCAGGGACATCTTGCACCAGCCCAGGTTGCTCAGAGCTCTNTCCAACCTGGCCTTGAACCCTGCCAGGGAGGAAAGNACGTCCTCGTTCTGCGGGCAGAGCCTGCTGTTCCTGNGCTCCTGCCTTACGCTGTGCGTCCAGAAAGCTGGGGCTGTAAACAGTTACCTTGAGTCAGCAAAGCGTGCGAGGTGCTTTCGTGGTTATGTCATGTAACACTTATGCGCTGGTAATTTTTTGGCTAAGAAGGGTTGCCAGGTAATTGAAGGTAGGCAGAAAGATAGCGTAGTGAGGGTTATGTAAAGAACGCTGAAGCATCAGATTATATGTTCTGTGCCTGCAGTCAGTTTAGGCTGAAAATAGACGGCTCAGGGTTCAGCGTGCATGAACTTGGTACTGTGGGTGTGTGACCTTTATGCTGTGGGTGTGTTAGGAACTCCTCTAGGTTTACAAGCTCCTATTAGTTTCGCTAGGATTTAGGCTTTGGATGGATTCTTCTGGACTTAAGATTCGCTTACAAAGTTACTAGCTCCTATTAGCTTTGCTAGGATTTAGGCTTTGCCTTGAATCTGGTGGACTTAAGATTGACTTACAAAGTTACTACTCCTATTCCCAGGGGAAGAAAATTTGCTGCGGTCGCCTTACTTGGAGGCTAAGCAGTAGAGACGGCAGCACATGCTGAACAGGACTAGTAGCTGGTCTTTTGATAGTGAAGCAGAAGTCGTGAGTGGCATGTGGTCAAATTTTAAAAACATGGCATATGTTTGATCGGGTAGGGGGAGGGAGTGCTAGTGGGGAGGGATGCACAGAGTGGGGTGTGGTTGGAACTGGCTGTTGACAAGAGTTATTGAGGCCCATTTGCCTTGCTCAGCCTGGGTTATCGGAACCAGGGATAGGTCAGTTAAAAATACTGTATAAGGATAGATGGACACTCCAACGTAGCTGTCGAGGCAGCTGAAAATCTCCATTCATTGCTTGAAGAATTTATAACAAAATTGGCTTGTTTTGCACCCGAACAGTGAGCAGATTTTCCAGCATTTAGAAAGAAGAGCAGACCCTTTACCACAGATAAAGCTTGTAGTTGTGTTCAGAAAGGAGCGTTTTGACTTTTTTTAGCTTTTGAAGTGGCTTTTGTGTTTGAATTCTTCTCAATGTCTGTCCCTCTTCTTGTGCTAGGTAGCCGTACCTGTCTGATTTGTGGCAGGCTTTGTACTGGATTAGCAAGTCAGTCCTGCTGCCAGTGTTTCGGAAGCAAATACCGAGTTGTAAATGTTTACTTCCCACTCTTGTTGCCTCTTGGTGCATCTAGCACTCTGTCAAGCTTTGTTTTGAAATTTCATGAAGAGTTCTCGATTATGGTGTGTCTGTCCCTCGTAATTCTCAGAATGTGTTTTTGCTACAGAAGAGATCCCTGAATTATTTCCCACCGTGGGCGTTCTCGGTGGAGAAATGGGAGTTACCAGCATTGCTTCAGTAACGCCCGAGTTAGTGGCAGGAATCAGGCCTGAGTGGTACCTGCTTGTGTATCCACAGGAAGATGACGGAATGCTCGAGATATCCCTGTGCGCTGTTGAGATAATTCCTTCCTTGAACAAAGTTTGCTGATTACTTTAATAATGTGTTCGTGAATATAAATTACTCTAAGTATCTGATTGTAGTTCACGGTAGGTACGTTTGTCTGCCAAACAACTTCTGAATTCTTCACCCTTTTAAGATCAGTAGGTGACTTTCTTTCAGAAGCTGAGTATGGCAGAGATTGATTTGGCACCTGATTCAGAGTACTGAAAGCTGGACAGTAAATGGAAGAACAACAGAAACCTTTTCTGTGCATTCACTTTAAGAATTCAGTGGTGTCCTTCTGATCATTCCGCACTTTGCGCTTCCCTTTTGCAGTCTGTGCACAGGGAAGTCAGTTTCTGTTGGAACTTCCTTCTCTTCTCCACAGTGCACCTCAGGGATCTTTAGAGTTCTCCTAGCTAGAATCTTTCCTTAAGTTACCATCCTTTCATATTCAGAAATTATACCTTCCTGCAGAGGGGAGGATTAAACAAAACCAGCACATATACATTCTTTGGTCTGGACCCCCCTCACAACAAAAATTTAAACTGCAAAGATTTGAGAACTTGGCTGCAGCTTGTGAAGAAGAGCTATGGTTGCAAGAGTTGTGGAACTGTTGCTGCTTTTTGTTGGCTTTTCTGTCTCTTTACCCTTGCACCTTCACTTAACGGAGCTGCGTCCCTGGCTGGTGGAAGTGTCCAGTGCCTGATATGTAATACTGGTGTGGAAATAATGGGCTCTTTGTGTCAAGTAGCAGCTGCTGTGACAGCCAGGCTGTTCTCCATGTGTGCTGGCATTCAGTCTGTACTGCACTGGCTACAGGATGGGTTTTTACATTTCTAATGTGATCGTGTGCAAGTTTGAGTTTCGGACTACATTGCTGTCTCTCAAAGAGAAAGCATATTTTTCTACCTCAAGCTTTAACTATTGCATCTGGAACCTGTCAGCCTTGATCACGTTGGCAAAGAAATTCCATATAGAAACTGCCATTCCAGATACTGGTCTTGTTTTTCCCTTTTCTGGCCTGTCCTAGGTTTTGTTAGTGAATCATATGGCTCTTGAAAAAAACTTGAACCAGCGATCTGCTCAGGCAGGTCTCCAGAATGTCTCCAAAGGCACTGAATGGCTCCCTTTCCTCATTAGAATGCGGTTCACAGGTAACGAGCTGGTTCGTTCATTGCTTTATTTTCAGAGCCCTGTGCTGGACCCGTGTGTGTCGTTAGCTGAACGCCCAGACTCCGCACTGGTGTTTCCCGGGTCATGGGCCCGGCTCATGGCTAGTGCCAGGGGAGTAGCTCGTCCGCCGGCTTGGAGCCAAGCACCCGGCCCACCAGGTCGTCGTGCTTGAAATGCCTAACACCAAGCCACGCTTTATCTGCGGGGTGGTCGGTCACTGCCTCCTGCGTTCGTGCAGCCTCTCAGGTGTAGATTTTTCTGTAAACTCAAACTCTTTTGCCAGGTAGGGAACTTGGGACAACTTGCGGCAGACAACCTGAGGAATTCAGAAGACTGGACATTGGCAAGGCTTTTGTCTTCCAGCCGGTGGCAAACTCAGCCAGCTGGTGCAGTAGTGTGGACTGCTCTTCTGGTTGGTTTGGAATGGTGCTATGAACTTTTGAATGGCTAGGAATGGTACTGTGGCAAGAGAGGTGCATTTGTTAGGGGATTAGGCTTGAATAGATGCTAGTGCCAGTGTTCCTTTGGTGTGTGGCTTTTTTACAAAAGAATCAAGACCCAGGGCATTATGTTTGATATCTTCAAGAAGCATACACAGACAACAAAGAAAATTCCGTGTTTTTCAAATTAGCATTTTGAAACCCTGTGAGACTATTTCTTGCTGAAGTGAAAGGTGAGAATAAAAATAATGAAAAAATCAGATCTCGTCTCCAGAAGGGGCAGGTATGGTGGGACAGAGTGTCCAGCTCTTTCAGGAGAGTAAGCCGCAGTGCCGTACCTCAGAGAGTACCGAGCAACCTGTAGAATTGTGGTTTAGTTGGTGTCGCATGAAAAGCTTTTATTCCTTTACCGTATTAAGGTTCTTCCTGAATTCTGGTGTGCAAGAAGAATATTGTTCAGTACGTATTTGCAAAAGCCTCAGTCTATTCAGCAACCGAATTGTAATGTTTGAGTGGTTTGGTTTTTTCCTTAGGAAATCTAGATGCAAACTACTTGAAGTGTTCTTTTTATGAGTGACACTAGCACTTATGGTTCCTGAGCCATGGGTCACATGCTGGAAAAGCTGTTTTCTGGCAAGCGTTAGGCTTTAGCAGCAGAAGGATGGGAATCTAGGGGTAGTCAAGGGAAACTTGGGCAAGGTATTTGGAGATCCACTCAAATATCTCATTCTTCTTGGATTCTGTACTGAAGGGCATAGAATACGTGGGGGTTTTCTGTATTGGAAGTCAGCATTGTTTGGTGCAATCTATAATTTATTCCAGTTTCTAGTAGCTTGTCGGTTATAGGAGACGGTGTCCTGGTTACGGCTGGGACTGAAATAAACTGGTATTTAGAGATGCTTAGCTGCTGGCTGCCAGGTTAGACCGTGACAGCCAGATACACAGGTTTGTCGTTTCCAAGATTATCTCAGAAAGCTCTTTTGAAAGTTTGGTGTCGTGTTCGCTGCTATTTGTTTCTGTAGCAAAAAAAATGAAGTGATAACATAAACCTCAGTTATGTATTTGTAGAAGTGCTTGGCTCTAGGCTTCTAGATCTTGACGGAAGGTCCTAAAAAAGGTTGAGCACCTGCATTTGAACTGAAGAAATCTGCAAAGGGAGAAGCATTGAGGGCATTATGCTCTTTCGAACCAGTCTCTTGTCCTGTGTCCATCTCGGAAAGCAGGGAAAGAAACAGCGTTTCATAAATCAGCTTTTCATGATGATTGTACAAAGAGCTGTATCTTAGCTGGACTAGGATCTGTTTCCAGGGGTTTTGAGAAGATGAACTGTGTCAGTGATTGGTGTTGGTGCAGGTGATCAGCGTTGTTTGAATTTCCATTCTCGACTGCTGTTTTTCTTTTTGGGGGGTTTGGTTTGTTTGGTTTGGAAGCTGTTTTCCATTTTATTTTGGAAAGCACAGGATCTGGTCCTTGCTTATAGGCTCTCCAAAATATTTCAGAAGACTTCTTGTCTCATTGAAGATAAGAAGTGGATGGCATCATGAAGAGTGAAGTCATCCCAATTATAGAGGCAAGTTACACTTTTTGTGATTCTGAGTCAATCTTGGATTCTGCTTCGAAGACCCATGAAACGGCACCAGGTAACTTCCGTGTGGTCTTGAGATTAGAATTTGATGCCGTTAGAGCTGAACAACTAAACCTGGACAGGCAGACAGGAACCTCATGAAGTTCAGCAGAGTGAAAGGCTGAGTCCTGCACCTGGGGAGGAGCAACCCCAGGCATTAGTAGGCACTGGGGGCTGACTAGCTGGAAAGCAGCTTTGGGGGGGAAGGACCTGGGCGTCCCAGTGAGCAACAAGCTCCTCATGAGCCAGCAGTGTGCCCTTGCGATAAAGAAGGTCAGCAGCAACCTGGGCTGCAGAAGGCAAAATATTGCCAGCAGGTCCAGGGAGGGGATCCTGCCCCTCGCCTGGCACTGGTGAGGTCACCTCTGGAGTGCTGGGTCCGGTGGTCAGAGTACAAGAGAGACGGGGACTCACTGGAACGGGTCCAGGAAAGATGGTTGAGGGATTGGAGCATCTTTCAGCTGAGAGAGCTGGGACTGTTCAGCCTGGAGAAGGCTCGGGGCTCACACTTACCAATGTGTATAAATACCTGGTGGAAAAAGAGGAAGACAATGGAGCCAGACTTTTTTCAGTGGTGCCCAGTAACGGGACAAGAGGCAAAGGGCACAAATGGAAACACAGGAGGTTCTCACTGAACATCACGAAACACTTTTCACTGCGAGGGTGATGGAGCACCGGCACAGGTTGCCCAGGGAGGTTGTGATGTCTCCATCCTTCAAGATACTGAAAACCCAACTGCATGAGATCCTGGACAACTGGCTGTAGGTGCCTCTGCTTGAGCGGGGGCTTGGACTAGACAGTCTCTCCAGAGGCTTGTTCCAACCTTGTTGAGTTGGTGATAAAAAAGATATTTTAAAAAAGTGCAGAGACCTGATTTCTGTTTTATGTATGCGAGTGGATGGACTGGCTTTGGCAGAAGTGTGTATTTAAAGTTGTAAATACTTGCATTACTGTTTTGTATGATTTAATGCTGTACTTGCCATGGGGATGAAACTTTCTAGTCAGTGTAACAGGGAATAGAAAGATCTGCACGGAATTGCTGTCAAGTTGAACAGCAGTCATCATCTGAGCTCAGCAGTTGGGCATTATGGACTTTAAACTGCTGTGGATTCTGAGCATTTGTTCAGTTTGTTTTGGAAAGTTTAGGTGAATTTAGCTTTTGCAAATTTTTTCCTCAAAAAAAGGCATGACAGATAATGAGGAGCATGTCAGAAACTGTGTCTTTGTCATATGTGTGTGTCAGCATCTGATTTGGATACCAGAAGAGCGTAGTTAGGCCTGGGGGGGGATTGCTCTGCCTGCTGACCTCTATCTGATTTTGTACTAAACTACACTGGCTAGCACTTTATTTCCTTTTCTTTACTGGTTTAAAAAAACCAGCATCACCAAAACCCCTGACAGACCAGCAGCAATGACAGGCATTGCTGACAGTCACGTGATTACATCTGGAACTTTAAATTGATACATGAATATTATTCTCATGTGTGAGTTTTGGGGTATACTTATAGTACACCTAAAAATCAACCAAAAATTATGACTGATGACAGACATTGGTGTGATTAAACAATGTTTTCTACTGGTTAAGGCAGCTGATATTTCATAAAGTAAAATTTAAATCCTGCTAGTCTATTGAAGGAAGGATTAAGAACAGATTTCCAAGCAAACCAGCTCTACCAGGGACCGATCCTTCGGTGGATTTGAAGACACAGATCCAAGTTTTCCTCCTTTGTTAAAGCCTATTTATGGGTTGAAATTTGCCAATAACTTTCTCCTTATATTTAGGGCTGACTAGAGACTGGAGTCTGCTAGGCCTGACATTGGTTCATTAGTCAGTAGAAGCTCCAAGAGACAATTTCTGCAGTGAGAGGAGGGGGGTTATTTCATACACAGCCTTCTGGCTAGCAAGTTGATGTATTCCCACGTAAAATAAAACAGGGGCGAGCAAAGTTGCCCTGGTCAGGCTCAGCAAACATTGAGCGGCAGGAACTGGTTTTCTGGGTCAGCTGTCTATCAACTACATTGTCTTTTTAGGCTGGAAACTTTGTTGTTTTGGACCATAACTTTGAGAGTAGTCCTGTTTCGGATCCAGAGGTCCTGTGTGTGAAGTGGAAGAGTTGCAATGTATGTGCTTGAAATACCTGAGGTGATTTTACTGCTTGAGGTGTGTCCTGTCGACTGCAGAGGAAGTCTGGATGAGTAGATACTTGCAAACGGTGCGTGTTTTTTTGAAATCGGTCCTGCCTTAATTATGAGATGGCATTTGTGAAGCTGTCGGTAACAGCGGAAATACTGTAGTATAATCATTAAAAAGAATCAGAAATATTTTTGTTCTTAAGTTGAGAAGAACTGGGAAGGTTTGGTACCTACAACAATAAAATATTTCACGTTAAGACACGCAGTATAAACGGTGTGTGCAAGTCAACAAAGTTTAGTAGAAAACAGGTCTTACTGAACAAACTTGATCTGATGCTTTGAAATTTCGAGCAAAATTTCGAGCGTGGTCACCAAAGGCGTTAGTCGCTTGTTGCAGTGTGTGAGGTTGGACGGGGCTCTGAGCAGCCTGATCCAGTGGAAGCTGTCCCTGCTCAGCGCGGAGGGGTTGGACGGGATGGCCTTCAGAGGTCCCTTCCAGCCCAAACCCTCCTGCGATTCTCTGTTCTGATGTCGTGGTAGAAAAGCAGTGCACAAACCAGTAACACTCGTTGGCTGATCAAATTGTAAACTGTTATTCAGGGTCAGCATTTTATTTGGATGAGGGGCTCACGTATGTCTGCGTGAAGAAAGGTAGACTTGCACTGTTCAGTTGCTGTGTTCATGATCTGCGGCTGAAAGAGAGGTAACAGGTAACGGGAAGGCATAGACGGAGGGAGGGCGAGTACTGAGAAATCAGTGCAACCGCTCACTCTAGATGGCTCAGTGTACAGTATTCGCTGCAAAACACTGCTTTTCAATATTGCTGGATATATTTATCTAGAAGTCAAGAGTACTGAATGCTAAAGAGGAGAGGAAGGAGGCTATAGCGTGCAAAAACTGCAACTCAGGACGACTCGTGGATGGAAGGAATATGAGTGAACGTGCCAAATAGTTGAGAGCAGGTTTGATCCAGGAATAGAAATACTGTTGATCAGAACCAAGAAGTCTCTGTCTGGTTTTGTGTAGTCAGTGCGTGGATGCAGCGAACAGTCGTGGTGCTAGCGCTTGCAGAATGTCAGTAAGCTTAAAAAAAAAATCAGTGGTAAGAATTATTTTGCGTCAAAGTAGACCCACCCTATTGCAAGAAAATTTTGAAAGCACATTGAGCCTCAGCTTGAAAAGGGAGTTTGAAATGGTTAGTCTTGTGATTTATAAACACTTGTGTAAAGAGTAGGTGACAAATTGAGGTCCAGTGACTGTCACCTGAAGCTGGGCACTTTTAGATTTAAAATGAGGATTTTTAATGATGGATAATGAGCGGAACACTGGAGAAATTTATTTTAACTCTCATCTTACATTTTCAGTGCTTATTAATATTTTACACTAAGATTTTTATTCCCTAAAGTAAAACTTCTAATTTAGCAAGAACTCTGTTGTTTTTATTGCTGAAAATACCAATTCAGCGTCTCTGGAAGAAGTGAGATGAGAGGATCAGAAAGCATCTTTTCTGTTCTGAATATACTAAACTTGATATTTCAGGGGAACTTTCTCTTACTGCCATTCAAGTTAACCACTGAATCCTTTCTGTGATATGTTCTAAAAACATCTTTTCTTCAAATGTACTGTTTGAGTTAATTTGCCAAAGCATGAGAATCTTGCACTGATGAGAGCAAAAAAAAATGGGGAATTTCTTTTTTCTTTCTTTATAGAAGTCATTCTACAGGAGGATTCTCATATGCTTTGCTCCCAGTAGCATTTGGAAGAGAAATTTAAGTAGAGTTCTTTTGTATCTTTCAGTTGTTATACGTAGGGGTTTTTCAATTAATTGGTGTCTGCTTTCTGTGCAGTATTTCTGGTTTTGTTTCTTGTCCTGGTTTCCTAATGGTGCTCCTTAAATCATGGAATGGAAATGATCACCATGGATTGTATGGCTTATGCCTATTGCTTTTCCTCTCCGTTTCCCTTCTGCAATGTAATTTTTCAAGTGCTACGGTTCCTAAGTGCTGCTTGACAAGCAGGAGGCACAGACCCCAAGGATGCATGCTTGCCAGGCCTTTTCAGAGGAGCGGAACAACCAGTATGTCAGTATTCCTTACGCCTTAGCTGCAGTGAGACTTGTTTAATCTTTTTTTGCATTCTCAAACTGCTTTCTTGTGTGCTTTGACAGGAGGCTGGAGCCCACAGAAAAACCACTTCAGATTGTGTATGACTACCTGGCTGGGTTGGGTTTTGATGATCCTGTCAGAGTGCAGGAGGAGGCAGCGAACTCTGATCTCAGCTGTATGATTCGCTTTTACAGTGGTAAGAAATCGTGTGTGCACACTGTCGCTGTTCCTGTAGCTTTAACTGTGAGGTGGAACTCCGCTGAAGCCCAGGTCATTGACCTGTTGGGTTTATAGATGGCTACATCAAACACCTGAATTACCAGTAAGCATTTCTTAAAATAATGAGTTTTCAAGATTAATAGAAAAAACCCACAATTCTGTAGTTCTCTTGATTCTGTCTGTGGCTTGAGGAAAGACAGCGTCACAGGAAGACACAAGATTGCTCTGTTCTCTTTAGTTTCCAATGTTATGACAAATGCCTTAGAGCTCCTCATGGGATCAGAAACATATTGCAGTTCAGTCTAGATATGTCTGCAGTTTTTATTTCCAAAAGGTGCGTGGATATGGGCAAGGAAGGTCTTGATCAAATACCTCCGCGGCCTGTAAATAGAGAGCAAAAATGCCAGCTGGTTAGTAATAATGCAGGCTGCCACTGGAAACCCAGTGCGTTTCACTGCAGAAGCGAGACTTCTGAGTGGGCTGTTGCGTCAGTTTGGGCAGGATACCATGTGCCTAAGGAGCAACAGAATGAGAGTCGTAGGCCCACTGGCATATGGTGCTAGCAGTCAGAAAAGGAATTCACTGAAGTGAAGAGGAAATAGAAAAGAAATAAGGGGGAGGAAAGCTGATAGTGAAATTATTTCATTACTTCTAAATACTTGTTTTGGTGGAAGATTGTTCTTGCATAGTGGAACTGGGTAGCCTGACTAAGCTGCTAACCATCATTTGTTTATTCAGTGTCAGAAAATGGGATCGTAAGAATTCAAATTCTCCACCCCTTTTACCGGAGACAAATCCGTTCTGTCTGGGAGCTGTGTGCAGAACAGGCTAAACAGTGTGGAAATATAATGGAGATGGAAAGAAGTATGACGTGTACAGTCTGGATTTATAGGGCAAGGAGCAGGGAGTCAGAAGTTACTTCAGCTGGAAGGAGGAGAGGCATCAAGCATAGGTCTGTAGAGAACTTTTGAGGGAAAAACGAGCAATTCAGTGTGGGTATTTCAAGCTGAACAAGCTGAAGATTCAGGAACAGTGACTCAACTTCATGGGAGCAAGTAAGTAGAAAATAGAACTGAGTAGTTTCAGTCAGCATGAGAGGGCAGTCCTGCTCAGCAAGGGCTGTGAAGGAAGGAGTATGAGGATTGAAGAGTGTTCAGGAGACCTGTTATAGGAAAGTGAAAGTAAATGCTGACAAAGTGGTTCTTAAAGGAAGGGAAGGAATTGGAGGGAATGCTGTGGAGGATTATGTGATAATTTTGCAAAGCCTGCAGCTGAGAACACAAGGGATGAAGTAGTGCCTTCTAGTCCGAGAAACAATACTTAGAATCATAGAATCACAGAAGGGTTTGGGTTGGAAGGGACCTTCGAAGGTTGTCTAGTCCAACCCCCCTGCCTTGGGCAGGGACATCTTTCATTAGACCAGGTTGCTCAAAGCCCTGTCCAACCTGGCCTTGAACAGGGCTGGGGCAGCCACAGCTTCTCTGGGCAACCCGTGCCAGGGCCTCACCACCCACAGAGTAAAACATTTCCTCCTTATATCCAGTCCAAATCTGCCCTCTTTCAGTTTATGACTATTGCCCCTTGTGCTGTCACTACAGGCCTTGATAAAAAGTCTCTCTGCACCTTTCTTACAAGCCTCCTTTATATACTCAAAGGCTGCTCTAAGGTCTCCCCACAGCCTTCCCTTCTCCAGGCTGAACAGCCCCAGCTCTCCCAGCCCTTCCTCACAGGAGAGGTGCTCCAGCCAGCTGACCATTTCCATGCCCTCCTCTGGCCACACTGGAGTGCTGAGGGCAGCCTGCGTATTTCTTTCACCCCTTGGGAATGTCTCTTGGATTGCTCTGCTCTCTTCCCGCATTTCTGTCTGCCTTTCTCGTGTGATGCTCTGGGTTTGTTTCTTTCCCTGGTGCATGGGGACTACTTATGCCCAGATGGGGTGATGGGACAAAAGTGCGTTAACAGCAATCTCACATTAAACAGCAGTGAGAGGGAGGCACGCTTCCTGAAGCCTGGCTGTTGAGATGCTTGTAGGAGCCCAAGAGTTCTGTGAGGGGAGAGGATGTGTTAGATAGGCTGGGAGGATGGGGGAGGGCTTCCTCACAATGGAAGTCAGTTGCAGAATGGAGGCCGCTGACCCAGGCTGGATGGGGCAAGCTCAGAGGCCAAATGTGGCGGGGTTTATACATACTTCAACAACAGATCAGAAGGAAGCAGCTCTCCAGGGCCATCAAACTGTTGATCTATGTCAGCTGTGACAGGCGTGAATGGGAGAGGGTCACGCACTTTCCCTGGTGGGGAATCGTCTTGATTCCCTGTACTGCTATAGCTGGACTCATGTAACTGGTGAGGTGCTGTCAGAGCTGCTAGCTCTGTCTGCTGATGACCTGTGTCCTTGCTCTCCATGGGGAAGCCCGTGCTAACTGGAGCATGGAGTTAAGCATGATCACAGTGACATTCAGGCCCAAGCTCAGGAGCTGCGAAGAGTGACAGGAACTTGCCTGTCCCTAGAGGTTAAGACCATTCTTACACATAGCTTGAGGAGTTGTGAAATAGCTGGAAGAGTCCTTGAACATTGACCCTGGGTGTCTCCTTAGCACTAGGATATAGGTGTCATGGGTGTTTCGGAGAAGATAGGGAAACTGGAGGATTGGTGTTCTTTAAAGTGTTCGGTTAAGTGACTGGAAAATTTTCCTAGCCAGTAAGACAGTATGAACAGTGGGCAGAATATTGAAAAGATCTGGGAGATCTGTCGTTATCTGGGGGGGGGGCGGGGGCAAGGGGGTAGGATGACCTAAAAGTGAGTGTGTGTGCATTAGAAGGCTGAAGCAGGATTCTGCTTTGCTGGTTAGAGTCATAGTTAGCAGTGCACCCAGCACAGCTGTAACAGTCACTGCTGGAGTCCTTGCACTTGGATCCTCTTCAGGGAAATAGCTTTCTTCTGTAGCTGATTTTCTAGGCCTTCCTTTAAAGCCCAGTAGAAGCTGCTTATTTAGTAATTTCTGTAACTTCAGCTGACTCATCAACAGTTTGAAACTGCTTTTCTATTGAGTCTGAACAATGTTTGGCAAATGTTCTTGTTTGCTAAGGTCTTTAATTACCTGTAGATTAAAAACACACTACACTGCAGCCATTATTACATTGTACTGCAAGGCAGCCAGTGGTTGCTTGTCAGACATTACTGCACTGACTGAGGATGTTGCTTGTCCTCTGCATGAGGTTTAAAGTGCAGCCTGTCTCATCTTTACTTGTTCTTTCCTGTAGCTGATTCTGCATGTTCTGCTGTGGTGCTGTTTGTGCTCATAGCTGAGAATGAAAAACAAACGGAAAGTAAATGCTGATGTCCCCTTTTTCTTCAGAAAAGCCGTGTCAGGTGGAACAGTTGGATCGCATCCTGCTCTCTGGAGTCTATAACGTACGCAAAGGGAAGACCCAGCTGCACAAGTGGGCAGAGCGCTTGGTAATTCTCTGTGGGACATGCCTCATTGTGTCCTCTGTGAAAGACAGCCACACGGGGAAGATGCACATCTTGCCGCTCGTTGGAGGGAAGGTGAGACTTTGTTTTTAGCTTCCTGTGGCTTAGAAAGGAAGAAGGGATTATAATGATGGGTATTATCCACAAGAGGTTAATCTAGGCTTCTGTAACAAATTACTGCAGTAACATGTGCAGAGAGTTGTACAACCCCTTTCTACGTGCTCTGCTTAGGTAGTAGTCTTAAGGCTAATAAAACAGAGACACTAGTTCTGCTTTCGTGTTAGTAGCCAATGCTGTGAATGGGCATTCTGGAAATTATTACTTCTTTGATTTACTTCAGCAGGAAGATGTTAAGAGGGGTTTACTTCTGTGTTTCTCTCCAATAGCTTTACAGCTGTGCTTTCAGCAAAATGTAATGTTACTGGTGGTTGGTAACACCGCGCCCCAGACTGCAGCTCCATTGTAATTGTAGGATTTGAGGCAGACTGCTGTGTCTTCCATTCTCCCTTTGCAGGTGGAAGAGATGAAGCGTCGGCAGTACACCCTTGCTTTTACATCTGCTGGAGCACAAGCTCAGACATACCACGTTTCCTTTGAAACGCTGGCAGAGTGCCAGCGGTGGCACCGACAGGCGTCCACGGTGAGGCCCTGGGGACCGCAGTGGTTCAGGTGGTGGGCACGCGGGTAAGGAGGGTTTTCTGGTGCAGGCCGGGTGTGCAGGCAGAGATGAAGCTATGATGCTGGAGAAAGTACCCAGAATGGTTTCCAGCTTTCTCCATTTCTCACGTGCTCAGGACTACGGAGGTTTTCTTTTGGCCTTCTCTTCTCTCTCTGCCTGTGCAACACTGTTCAGTAGTAGTTCTGCATTTTTTTCACCCCCGCTGGGCCTGTTCAGAGTAGCTAATCACAGGTTACTGGAGCAAACCCCAGCGACTGGCTGACTTTGCAGCCATAGAAACCTGTAAATTGCACCTCTTCCCGTAATTGAATCTGCCTCAACTGTAGCCTGGTCCTGGTGTGGGGCAACACCGACAGGTCTGAGTGAACACAGAGGTCAGCAAGGCAAGTGTAGCTTGTTCAGCGCTGCGTCGTTATTCCGCGTGAAGGTACAATTAGATGGCGATAGCTTAATGCTGAGCCACACTTTGACCTCATGTATCTCCATACAATATTATGAAATATGAAATGAGTTCAGGATAAAGCAGGTCGTAAAATCTGTAATGAAGCACTGAAGGCCTCGCAACAAAGCATACTTACTGAAAGGAGATCTGATATTTGCAAAGACTTTGTGAAATGTTGCAAAACCATAATTTATCAAGCGTTTTTATCACAGCAGGTTATGTTTCCAATATTACACCCTGAACAATCTAATAAAAGAAAGCTGGAAGAAGTAGCTAGGCCAAGCAGAGGTTCTGTAAACCTTAGAGGACTGAACTGGAAAGTCAGCTGCTTCCTGCTGCTGCTCGCATCTTTGGAAGGCATTTGGGGATTATGCTTTCTCAGGCAGAGTTTCCTCAGCCAAACACCTAGTTTTCTCCATTAGGTTGGCTTTCTTATGGTCTAGCTTTTAGGTAGCGCCCATTGCACATACTGAGCAGGGCTTTCTGTGTGTCCTAGTTGGTATCCAGATATGCATCCTTGTCAGAGAGCTTGCAGCAGCGATAGTCCTGCACGGACTCTACCTGGTGGGTACAAGGGGGTTCTTCCATGTTCTGACAAATTGTTTTCTACTTGTGTTCTTTGGCCTTCCATTAGACTTCCAGAGAAAAATTGTTGCACAGCGCTGTAGCTCTTCCTCCTTCTTTTCAGGTTGTGTCTATGCGACTTAGCATGGTTGATCTTTCCTGCTACAGCCTTGAGGAAGTACCTGAGCACCTCTTCTACAGTCAAGACATCATCTGCCTCAACCTACGACATAATTTTATGAGATCTAGTGGAGCAGGGAGTCTTGAGTCTCTTTGCAGGTCTGCAAAGTCTTATTCTTCTTGTACATTTGTAGTTTTTGACATGGGCATCCAGGGATGAAGAGGAGGGGGAGTGTATTCTCACGGGATGGTAAAAAGATTGATCTTTAGGAAGCTCTAACAAATGAGGAGGCTAGCAAGCAGAACTGAATGGTGCAGGCAGGCATAAGCTTCCAACAATTTACAGTATTTGTGAACTCCCTTCCATAGATTCTTTGTGCTAAGTTTGATTTGAGGTGAGCCTTGTGGAGCAATATGCCGTTTGTAGGGACAAGATGCAAGAGTGATATAAGGCTGCTTGCTAAACGGAGAATGTTTTGGGATACAAAATAAAAGATATGGGAAAGCATAATGCTACTGTTGTGGGTAAGTGTAGGAAGAAGTGCAGATCTGAAGAAGCCTGTTTTGGTAAGTTCTTGATGTTAATGTGCATTGGAATCGGCAGAGGGCCTGTGAGACTCCAGCTTTGCTTTGGGAACTTACAATGATCTGCCGTTAAGAGAGTAGCAGTTGTGTGATGGCATGGAAGCATAACGTAGTCGTCTCAGGTAAGTGAAGGAGTCTCACAAAAATCCTGTTAATTCCTGAAAACCATAAAAAACTAGAGGAAGATTAGTCTGTTGGTATCTACACTAATCATGCTAAAAACAATTCAAGGAGTCACTCTATGAATTTCAAAAGCCGTTAGGAAGCCTGTAGTAATATTGTCAAATGGGTCTGTGTTTGGAACACGTTGTGCCTTAAGTAAAATGTATTTGGAAAAACTTCGCAAAACTGCAGGTTTTTCTTTTGGTTTGTTTTATCTCTAGCTACCTATTACCAGGTTATTTCATTTTTTTCCTACAGTGGAATGAGATACCTGGGTATCCGTGACGGTATACAGGGGAAAAAAATTGCTCACCTCTGGGAATTTTTTGCAGTTTCATTAAGGGGCAGAGTCTAGTCTGGTTTTGTTTTAATTCTAAACTTGTTTAAATGTTTTCTAACTGCTGAATTGTAATAGATTCTGTTATTGGAAAAGCTGCTTAAAATAATTCAAAATTTTGCTTTCTACCTTTTTCTTCGAATACATTGTATGATGTTGAAAACCGTATCAGAACTTTATTTTCTAAAATGCGGTATCCTTGGTTCACAGGATCAGCAAAGGGGCTTGAAATTTCTTTTGACCTTGCATGTAGTCAACAAGAGATCTGACATGTCAGAAACTCGACTCTTTTCCTGGCAGTGACTATGTCTGATGAAGCTGAAATCCTCAAACAAACAAAAGCCATAAAAGAAGCCCTCACTGCACACAATCTTGAATAAACAGGTAGCATTAGGTAGCCCACATAAGGCTGCTCATTGCCTTTTGAAAAGATTTTCTTTCTGAGGTTTTTAGCATGTTTATCAGGTCACAGCCCCAAAGGAAGAAACTTGCTCACTTGCAGTAGGTGTTGCCATTGCCTAGAGACTGACAGTTCCGAACAGCAGAACTTCTTGCAATGATCGAATCTCTTCCTCTGAGGAAGTCTTTGAAGCTCTAGGAGTCTAATTAGCTGTATCTATAATAAGCGAACAAAAATAATTAACTAAAAGGGAAATGTTAAGCAAAGGAAATTAAATAACCCCACCTGTTTTGTTACATCTCCTAGCTGATTTTTTATGTAACGTACTGCCTTTCAAGTATCTCCCTTTTCTGGAAAACATTATCGAGTCTGATCTTTGTTGACAAGTGTGTGTGTGCACACGCATGTGTGTACCTATACGTGTCCATTATTGCCATTCTAGCTAGTTGATCCAGAGTTGTACTGGGATGCTTTGGCAGCAGAGCAGGATGTTGCATTAAATTGGGAATATTTCAGGCCAGGACCAGTGAGGGCTGCTGAACAGAGGATGGCCATCCCATTGATTTGCAAATCTCTTTGCTGTAACCTTAATATGGCCAGTGAGAACACAGACCAAAACTTGAGGGGCCGTAATAATTTGGGGATCCTTATTCTCTGTAATACGTAGTTCATGTATACAACTTGAATGACAGTCGGGTTTTCTTTCCATTCCTGCATCCCTACTGCTTGAGAATATTGGACCAAAGGAGAAGGAACAGAAGGATAACTTGGAAGGCTTTTGAGTATTGAGCTCCCCATTGACAGTCTGCTCGAGGAGTCTCAGACCAAGCTGGGTCATGTACCAGCTTCCCTCCAGCTTTTGGAAACTTTTATGCCCCTTTTGTGTTTGCTTTAATATTGTTGCAGAGGGATGAATTCTAAAAATTGGTTATGCTGTTTCATTTAATGCTGTGCCTCTTGGGGCAGCTTCTCACCACCCAGTGCTAATGACGGAGAAGGAGCTGCTTGGTGTTAAGGGCAGGTGCCATAGAAAAAGCCATTGTAGAACTCCAGAGAAAGCCGTTTCATTAAAGAGTTTTTTGATTCCAAAACCTGGGAACTGTGATCTGTCCTAAATCTCTGAAAGTTGAACCAGTTAGTGAGAAAGTTCAGATCTGTAGGTTTATCCTCATTGTTTTCTTCTTTTCCATTATTGTTATGGAGTTCTGTGTGCAAGTTTCTGATTTTTGTATCATTGTTAGATCTTTGCATCATAGAGTATGTTCCCTTTAGGAAGGCTGTTACCAATACAGCATCTTTCCCTTCAGCTTTCAGTTGCGTTACAAGACAGTCTGCTTGTGGCTGCAGCAAACATAAAATGCCTGTGCCCTTATTTATATGACATGGTGCTTTCTCAAAGCAAACAACCCCTGTCCAAGTTTCGGATATGCTTCCTCTTATAAAAAAACAACACCCACCCCCCTACCCCCCCAAAGATCTTAAAGCAAAATGGAGGAATAGAATGCGTAGTTCCTACACAGATCATTCCAAGTGTTCTGAATATGAAGAAGGAGTCGCTATCAAGAAGAACAAATTTCTAAACCTTTCAGTCTTATACTTCAAGACATCTCAAGCTAGCAGTAATATTCTCCCTTAAGCTAATTAACCTTGGTTTTGTTACATATATTAAAACATTTGCTTCAGAATAAGAGCTACTCACCATTACCGAACAAAAAATTATGGTAGGTGGAGCAGATGAATGAACTATATGTTTCCAAGAAGTACTTCTCTGGTACAGTACATTAGATTCACTGTTGTCTCATGAAAGTATGATATTAATTTGCCCACTGAATTAATTTGTGATGGTTCCAGTTTGGGATGGGGAGGTTATTACCTAGGGAGAAATACTTTTGTTTCCTGTAGGAAGACGTAGGAACCCTTTGAGAAGGACCTCTTGCACATTACCCCAGCCCATGCTTAGTTTCTTCTCTCTGTTTGGACCTAGCACAGTGATAGAAGGAGCTGGAACAGGCAACCAACCATCTGTTACGCCCAGGTGGGACCGCAGGGACTGGGAGGGCTGTGTCAGTACTTGTGTGGCCGTACCTATGGTACGGTCTGCCAGGCAAGTGGCACTTCAGAGGTGGAATCTCTTCCAGGGACCTCTGGGTGCAGGTCTCTGGGCTTCTGAGTGTGAAGTCATTGCTTTCCTGGGTTTCCCTTGACAGCTCCACGAGGCCTTCTGTTGTGCCTCGCTTGAAAAGGGTGTTCCCCTCTTCTGTTTTATTCTTGGAGTAGTTCCCATTAATGTTTTCAGCTCCTGTTTTCCCAAGCTGCATAATTGTAGACTGTTACTCTAGATAATTCTTTGAAGGTAAATTTTTTGAACTGAGTATTTTTAGTCTCCTTAATCTTAGTAACAGTCACTAGGAGGAAGCCTGTCAGGAATCAGGGTAGAAAGTTGTTATCAGTTACTGCAATAAAACCATGGTATTTGATCATTTTCAGCATTGCCACAAAGATACAAAATATGAGTGACAATTTGTGCAGAAACTCCCATAATGAGTTAGCCGACTGTATTGCCAGCATACAAAGACTTCAGAACTCTTTGTGACTGGTTTTGTATATTTTTTGCTTTGAGACCATGGAGGTTTGTGAATTAACTAGTATTCTTGCCAACAGGTTTTCTCAGTTGAAGAGCCTGAACCTGTCTCATAACAGACTGGGAGAGTTTCCTGTATCACTGTGCGAGATCTCTACTCTGACAGAGCTTAATGTTTCCTGTAATGGACTTCATCACTTGCCAAGCCAGATTGGGAAACTGTTGAAGTGAGTATATGCTTTTTATCTGTGGTCATAGACATCCTTGGTGCTTTGGCTGAGCACAGATGACGTGAAGGTACTACTTAGCAATGTACTAGTGCTGGCACAGCCTGTTCTGCCCATGAAGACTGAATGGTGGATTTGGCTTTAGTAGGCATGGTAGTGTTGGGTTGACAGTTAGACTTGATGATCTTAGAAGTCTTTTCCAACCAATGATTCTATGACTCCAGCAGAAGGTCAGGAACCAAGCTGTCCAATAAGATTTGTTTTTCCTTGAAAATGAAGATATCCCAGTATGTTTATACAGTTGCCATTTTAAGTCACTGGTATATAGCAAGCTATCATTCATCATTTGTGACTTCCTGCCTATTCCACTAGCTGTGTAAAATATACTAGTACATATCAGTTTTCTAGTAGAGAAGATTATTAATGGATTTTGCCTATTTTGGAGTGGCCTAGGGAGACAACAGTCAGGTATGACGCTTTGAATCACAGCCGCTACCTTGCTGAACTAGAGTAAATGTGAGGGCTCTAAGCATATGAATATACTCTCACTTGAAGTCTAGTCGTGAAGCTTTTCATCTTCTCTGTGGGGTGTGAGTTTTGCGTGGTTTGGTTTTGAGGGTTTTTTTTTGTTTTTACTTTGGGGTGACTGGTATGATTTCTTGCAGGTTTATGTCCAATTTCTATATAAATTTGAACACATCTTGTTCTCTTTGCATCTGCTGCCATCTCGCATTCCCTTGCCTGCTTTCTTGTTATTTCCTTCCTACATTTTCTTCTAATTTTCTTTAAACTACTATTATGGTGGTGCCTTATTGATTAAACATAAATATTGTTATGTGTACATAAAAACAGTTCAGAGTTTCTAAAGATCGTGCTGTCAAGGACATTTCCGGAAGCCACAGATTAGTGGCACAGCAGTGACAGGATGAGGGGTAATGGTTTTAAACTAAAACAGGGTGGGTTTAGGCTGGATATAAGGAAGAAATTCTTTACAATGAGGGTGGTGAAACACTGGAACAGGTTGCCCAGAGAGGTAGTGGAGGCCCCATCCCTGGAAACATTCAAGACCAGGTTGGACAGGGCTCTGAG
>Ga0065711_1036926_pt1 | contig 20406 bp, 11 predicted proteins | sample Hoacrofraction12_FD_59098 | JGI IMG/M metagenome (GOLD analysis project Ga0065711, IMG submission 59098) | Hoatzin crop microbial communities from Cojedes, Venezuela - Epithelial fraction 12 v2 (version 2) | ecosystem: Host-associated > Birds > Digestive system > Esophagus > Crop | place...
GAAGGAGACTCCACAACCTCCCTGGGCAGCCTGTGCCAGTGCTCCGTCACCCTCAGAGGGAAGAAGTTCTTCCTCATGTTCAGACAGAACTTCCTGTGCTTCAGTTTGTGCCCATTGCCCCTTGTCCTGTTGTTGGGCACTACTGAAAAGAGTTTGGCCCCATTCTCCTGACACCCACCCTTGAGATATTTATAAGCATATATTAGGTCCCCATCTTGCAGTTCATCAACTTGGGAGAAGTGAGGAGAGAGGTTGCCAGTGTTAGATTACATTAAGCAAAAAAAACCCAATATAATTTTTTGCCCTCTACAACAGCCTCCCCACCCTCCATGCTCCAGAAAACTCATAAATATTACCTCGGCACTAGTCAGCAGGTTGTTTATTGGTACTGACAGGCAGTTGTCCCTTTCAAGCTTCCATGATTTGTTGGAGCACTTGTAAGTTCTGTTGCCTCGGGTAAAATCATCTAACTCACGGCATGGCTTTACCAATATGGCCCCTTCCATTCCAATGCCAAGGCTGTCTGAGCAAGAAATTTTCTGATCTGTATTGAGAAAAAGACTCAGAGGTAGAAAACTAAGAAGCAGGGAGCTGAACAGTTTACCACCATCAAACTTGTGACTTCGTGCAGTTCAGAAGCCTTTAAATTAGTTGGGATTTCAGCTTGTTCTCTTCATTAATTATGACCTTTCAGGATGTGTATGTCTTGCATTCCAATTTTTTTGGAATCATGAAATTGAAAAGAAAATTGAATTAAAAGTCCCTTGTTTTTGAGCACTGAATAAAACCAAAAAGGCAATTCCCAAAGCTTTGTCTGTTAGATTATAGGCTTAGATAGGGGTGGAGTAGGATTGTATTGATCAGTATGTGAACAGTAATTCACGCAAAGTTTATTCTTATAAGCAATTCAGTGCGGCTGTAGCACTGATAGGGCATTCATCAAGACCTTGATAGTGAGGCTTCAGCATCTTTTTGATGAACAGTAAGTCTTTCCAACTGGCTTTGATTGGGTTAGTCATATCAGTAAGTACCTCCTGATTAAAGTAAATAAAGTCTCTGCATATTTATTGCCTAAGAGAGTTAAATGTGGCCCGACACAGTGATTCAACAATAGGCACCGCTACTGTGGAAAAAACAAAATTTCTGCATTATAGGGATGTCCATCTTTTCTTTCTTTCCCATTTAGAGTCAGAAGCTGAAATATCTGAACCCTGGCCAGAACTAAACATCAAAACTGGATTTAGCAATGCTGCATTCTAATGACTCAACATTTCCTGCAGAGCTGACTGAAAGTTGGGTCTGCTCAGGTCTCTGCAACACCTTGTGGAGGTTCCCATTCTTGTGCTTAAAGTGGATGTGCTCTTCCACAGCCTGACCTGCTGAGCTAGATGACTGCTTCCTGAGGCACCACAATCTTTTCTCCTTGCTAAATTGTTGGTGCAAGCTGGGAGCTGCATGACCACGTTTGAACACAGCAGATGAAGCTCGGTGGTGCAGCCTGTACCAGAAGGAAGTAGGGACAGAAGATGACTGAAATGTAACTGCTTGGTAACATACTGGGGCCACTGTCAAATACAGTGAAGACAAAACATCTCGTACATTTAATTTTTAAAAATACAGCAAAATTGGTATTTTTCCTCTGTATTTCAATATCTCCCATCAAAAAAGCAGAAAAAATATCCTTGTCTAACAAAAACTGCTCCTGTTAGGTGTCACCAGTGATAAATTTGCAGCATCTGACTTTACAAAGATACTGGGATTTTCTATTTAACGACTTTAAACAGTAACTTTTTTCTTACCAGGTATCAGGTGCAGTCTCATACTGTCACTGCTGACTTCCTGTCCAATGCGGTTAACGAACTTGCAATACGCCATGAGCTCTTTCTCTTCGCTGCATTCTGTCTCTGTGTAATTGTACATGTAACAGAGCAAATTTCCTTCTTCCTTTTTCCCTGTATAGAAAGATTAAGATAGGTTAACACAGATTTGGGGTCAATCAGGTAGCAGATAGCAGCGAGGTTGTGCAAAACTTTCTTTTCTGTGGCATAAGACCATTCTCTAGGATAGAGAAAAAAACTTCCTTTGTGGAAAAACTTCCTTTCTGTATGCTGATCTCTATCGCTTACTCCCGGCTTAATAAATCTTTTGGCAGCTGATCAGTAGCTTTTCAATTACTGATGTATAAGCAAATCCTGACCAAACCCTCTTTTACTGTGCAGGAACCAAAACTTAATATAGAAACCATTTTGGAGAACACTCTTCCTGCTTCTGCTTTTGTCACAGGAGTTTCATTTAGGCTAGGATCCTTTTTTGCTGTTCTTATGTGGTTCTATTGAACTCAGGATCCGAACCACGCTCCCATTGCTTTTCAGTATGCCTCTGCCTGAAGGGCCCTGATTGAAGTGTCTTCCAAGATCTCGGCATTTTTCTTAGCAACTGAAGGAGCCCCTCGGTTTCCACCTGCTTTAGTCTTCAGCCTGGTTTTTCTGTGCTCCTGTAAGTTTTCTGAGTTAGTATAGGTGGATCTTCTTTGCTTTTTTGAAATTAATTGTTTTTTAACCCACTTGAAAAATTCTAGCATATAAAAACACGCCAGGCAAGCTGCAGAACTTCCCTAAACGTGAAGACACAAAGCTTAGGCTTTTGTGCTGTTAAAGATATGTTACCTGTATCCTTGAACAAAATAGGATAGTTCTTTGAATTGTATTCTTAATGTTTTATTCTACATTTTTCATGAATTAGTAGATCTTCTTCTTAAGCAACTTTTCCTCGATACTCAGTTCAAAAAAGTGTCAGAGTGGAAGATAAAAACAAATAAATGAAGTTCAGCAATTTCTAATCTGGACAATGATATGATGAGAATGCTCATTTCTCAGTGTCTGGCAAGGCAAACAAAAATAGATTTTACCTATTACATATTTATCACTACAACAGTGACTTCAGTTGCTCTTCTATTAACCTCAGCCATGCTATCCAGGCATGGCAATCATCCTAAAAAAATCTGTTCCCCCTTTTTTACAGTCATAATAGCAGTAAGTATGGATTGGTTGCACAGACCTAACTGGAAACAAAAAAGCCAGGGACAGGGTTGTGACACACAGTGTACCTAGTGATTCTGCAAGTTTGCTGTTTCTTACCAAGTTGAAATTCATTTTGTTGAACCACGAGGGTAACGGTGTAATCTTCCATGGTGTTAGCACTTATGCAGCACTCAAGGGCTTGTTGCACTTTGCACTGCATAGATGTTGCAACGGGGTCTATCAGGATGTTCTGCTTCAGAGGCAAGGGAACAACCTCAATTGTCACATTGGCAGAACTCTCCAAGTACTTCTGGAAAAATGTGCAGATGTAGGTGCCTGAAAGAAGTAACACAAAAACCATGTCTCAGTCAACTGGAGTGCTCCTTGGCTTTCGCATGGTCGTGAGCCCTAATACTGAACAAGCACAGTGTTGTTGGCAGCATCATGTCTTGCTGTTCTCCAGCACTATACAATTTTAACTCTTATTTTTATTTGCTGTGGCCAGGCTTCACAGCGATTTGCAGGGGTAGAGAGGCTGTAAATGATATGGCAGGGAGATTTCATTGCCTTTGTAGCCATTACAAACCAGGTTCACTCACCGCTCCAGTCTTGTGTGGCAGTCTTCACTGTGAGCACAGATGTGGCTGGAAATTTACTATTTTTGATGCAGGTAGCACAGTCGACTGTTTTGGTATCATTTCCAGACTGGATTTTCCAACTGATACTGTCGTAATTGCTCACATCACTTTCACATGTTAGATTGAACCCATATCCCTCGGAAACTAATGAGTTTATGCTTGAAGATATCGTTACATGGGCTAAGACAACACAAGATAAATGTCATGTTATTGAGAGTCACTTGTTGTCATAATTTGCTTGCAAATGAGGTGTGCCACAGAGGCTACCTGCGCGTCAAGGAGCTGATAGTCAGTTACATGCTACCTGACTCTTACCTTTCCGGAGGTAGGTCACTCTGATGTCCTGACTATGCCTGGCACCGTGTCCAGTCTGCAGCTCACAGGTGTATGTCGTCACTGTACCTGACTTCTCAGGTGGACACAGTGACTCACTGACGTTGAGCTTGTATTCAGTGCAGTTTTCACTGAAAGTGGTGACTCCTAGAGAGAAATAAACATTCCTTGAAGGGCTATGGATGTACAAATACACCTGAGCTCTGGAAATCCCAAGCAATTGTTCTAGCTAAGGAAAACCCTGTGGGTTTGTATGTAACCTTTGACAGTGTGGCACATTTAACTCATCATTGCTGATGTTCATTCACATCTTTTACTCTGGCAACACTCATAGTGACCTTCCAAAGGCCCAAAGATGGGTCTTAGCATGATGCTGGGCACCTACTGCCAAAACCAGTCTAACTGAGAGCAGCAACTTTTCTTGGATACCTCAGGATAAGCCAAAATGAAGAGTATTCTGGTTCAGCCTAACCTCATTATCTGCGATATTTAAGATGAGTAAGAGAAGTAAAACAGGAGTAAATACTGCAGATTTTAATGTCATCTTTTTTTGAAACGAACATTTGGAGGAACTTGGCAGTCATTTAACTTTAAGTCTGAAGAGCGTTGGTTAAACTGTAAGGGAAAACCCCAATAAAGCTAAGCTGCAACTGAAAGCACATCTGTCATGAGAGTAAAGTTCCTGGAGCAAGGTCTGGCCATAGGGAATCAAGGGCAAAACAGCTCATTACAGTAGGCCAGGGTCACCCCTCTCTGCAAGCGCTGCCGCATACCGGTACCTGTCCTCTGTGGACACAAGCTTTGAAGGTTTTCTCTCATTTTGCTGTCATGCTTTCTGCTAAACTTAATTTATAACAGAAGGTTAACTATAAATAGTTAATCCATACCCGTAATATATTAAGACAGCAATAGGTTGTTTATGAGTATGGTTCATAGACATTCATGAACGTTTCCATTTATGTCAATTTGTAACTCTTTGTAACACATTCACTTCACACTTTATTAACTGTTTGTATTCAAGTAGAGCCTTGTGGGACACCACTAACTCAACTGGCATGTGATGTACCACAGCTACAGGTGGAGAGGGAAACTTTGCACTCCGTATTTGGCTGTGCTGCAGCTGTTTTGAAGTGTAGCACCTCCCTCTCTTAGTTGCCAAACCTTAATATGTGATACACAGAAGCTTTTCATGCCCCAGGGGTGATTCTGGAGATAGTAGTAGAGACTGATGCACTCATACTTGCTCTCAAAATTAGAGAATGCAGAAATAAGCTTTTCGGAAAAAGTCACTATGATGCCGGTCCAGGCAGTTGTTCCCATCCAGGATGGCACAGGTTTAAGCATCAATGTCTGCACAGTACATGCAGGTGCCCAGAACCCGCTGGCACCTGCACAACACATATGGACTCTGTACCGTGCTGTCCATCTATTGTCCTTCCCACACTTCCCCCCAGCTTCGGAGCATACCCTGTATTCACCCTAAGGCTTGGCCTTGGGGGTAGCCAGTTAGGAGGAGATCTTTGAAGAATGAACAAACCTAGCAGGTGAAAGAGAATATTTTGTTAATCTTACCTGTAATATTGATTGCTCCATTTACTTTCCAGTCACCAGTAAGTGATGGTAAGGGTCTGTCAACACAGCAGGACAGCAGAGGACTGTTTGTCTGCATTTCAGGACTGTTGCATGTAACATCCATGTCGTTTACGTTTGGAGTGATGTGTAGTTGAGAGACTGCTATTGTTTTTGTGGCCTTGTATATCACTGTGTAAAACTGATTGCTGTTGATGAAAGCGCACCTGTAGGAGCCTTTAAAACATAGGCAATATCTTAGCATTGAGAACACATTTTGCTCTTTTTCCTTGACATTTGGAATTAGGACCTGGAAGCTACTTCCACACCTAATTTTCACATCTCCCTGCTCTGCAGTGGCTCTGCTACTTGCTAATCAACATGTACCCTCAGGTGTTCTGCAGTATGCTTTCTGCAGAATCCTGGTGTCAAATATATCCAGATTGGGCAGCTTCAGTGTTATGGGTACTTGAGATGGGACCAGTGCTCTGGGACTGAGATACTTAAAATCTGGCTGAATATGTGTTTTGGAGATGTGTATATTGCCCATAGTCCACACGGCAGCAATATGTCACAGTAAGAATTTAGACTGACTGTGCAAAAGGTTCTTACACAGATGGGTGAGAGATAGGTGCCCAGGGCGGACACTGCAAGAGCTGGCACTCTGAGTGTAGGTGCATACGCTGCTCAGAAGGTATTGCCAAAGAGAACAGCATAGTCATCAACCTTTTTCTCAGGCACCTGTCCCCTTCATGCATCCAGGCTTCCTTTTGAAGTTGGTAATCAGATCTCCAGACTTCCTTCATACTTAGTTATGTGGACTCTCCTTCCCCATTGGGATAGCCAAGTGAGGAGGCCGCTTACAGAGGAGCAGAGACACTAAGGTTCAGGATATCCTTACCCAAAGAATTTTAGACCCATGACTCCTACCTCCCATATGCCTGCCCAAATACATGGTCACAGGCTACCCTTGTTGAAGCTGAATGTAAAATTCACGGTCCAAAGAACTGAGTGGGTACTTGAGTCAAAGCTCTGATAATACGTGATAATTCCCTGGAAACTCCTCCCAGAAAAATGCCACTGATTTACCTGTTTCTGATTTTCAAAAAGCCCTAAACACGAACACATGAAAAACTGTAACTTGGAGCTCTGATTAGTTAGGTTGTGTTTGCAAAGGGGGAAAGGGCCACCAAGGACAAATTCAACCACAGCCTCAAGTTACCACATCAAAAATGTGGAAAGGCTTCTCAGCCATGTAGTCAACTCTGTCTCCTGTGATACGAGAACAAAGCCTGGCACTGAGAATACTGAGGTGTACATAGTCACTTCTGTCAGTTCACATCCTACTGTCAATGCTAGTTAGTGCATAGTTCATTAAAGAAAAAAATCACAGGAAAACTATGAGGGACAGTGTTTTTTTCAGATTTACTCTAGGAAAATACAGTCACTGCATTCCTCTTTGATTTTTATAGAACTAGCCACACTAGTGATTTACATCTGCTGTTTTAGTGATAGAAGATCATACCAGAATGCTTCATTGTAATGTTGGAAATTTCATGAATTGACTGTGAGGGTTTGCTTGTAACATTTGTCTTCATCAAATACAGGAAGGTGGTTGAGATGATCTGATCAAAGTGATACCAGGTTACATTCTGATATGTTGAATTTATCTCACAAACGAGTCTTACTGTATCCCCTTCAAAAATGTCTACAGGACTCACAGAGAAGTTTGTTTGATCTGGGAAGAGAAAACAACATTCTGCATTATTGTCATTTCATCCCACCTCAGAGAATCATAGAATAATTTGGGTTGGAAGGACCTTTAAAGGTCCTCTAGTCCTATCCCCCTGCAGTGAGCAGGGACATCTTCAACTGGATCAGGTTGCTCAGAACCCCATCCAATCTTGCCTGGAATGTTTCCAGGGATGAGGCATCGACCACGTCTCTGGGAAACCTGTGCCAGGGTTTCACCATCTTCGTTGTAAAAAATTTCTTCCTTATATCTAGTCTAAATCTACCCTCTGGTAGTTTAAAACTATTACCCCATGTCCTATTACAACAGGGCTGCTAAAAAGTTTGTTCCCATCTTTCTTATAAGCCCCCTTTAAGTATGGAAAATCTACAATAAGGTCTCCCCGGAGACGTCTCTTCTCGAGGCTGAACAACCACCCCAACTCTCTCAGCCTTTCCTCATTGGAGAGGTGTTCCAGCCCTCTGATATGTATCCCACGTCTGTATGGTGTCTTTCATCTTGTGGGAATCCTAGGTGCTTCACAATTAATATGCACTCAGCATTAGTTGCAGGGCACCACATCTAATACAAGGTATGCAATTTTCCCACAAGACATTCTTCTACTATCTTTGTGAGCCAAAGATCCCAGAAATTTTTATGCTTTTCAATCTCTCTCCCATGGAGAGTCTGCATCAGGGTTCAGTGGAGCAGCTGGAAGGATTTGGTTTTCCGTCGGAGGCACGTAATTTGTGCATCGTCATCTCATGTAAGTCCTAAGCTTTGGTGGCACAGGATGGAATGAAATAGCCAGAAAAATAAATGTTTTTTGAATGCCCAGTACCAAATAATCAACTGTATAAGGCAGCTGCATGGTTCAGGCTAGAAATACTAAAATAAATGTTGAAGGAAAATACTGAGAGAATTTAAAACTTACTGGTTATTTCTGTTGTGAAGGTAGCTTGGTTTAACCGATAAAATGCATCTAGAAATTGTGGGACCATTTTGTTGGAACTTGCTATCTGATCAAAGCTTGCTGCTCCCGCTTTTACTTCATAGTTCACAAAAACACTTCCAGGCCTAAACAGATACAAGAATGAGAGAAGCACCAGAATTCAATCTCCTTGCATATTAGTAGTTTCCTTTGTTGTGATGGCCCACCTTGCATGGCTAGGAAGGCTTCACAGAGCTCGCCTGTGATGGCTCCTGTTGTGACTGAAGGCTTGCTCTGGTGTGCAAGAAGGTTGTGCTACAGCTCTTCCCAAAGTAAGAATACCTGTATGTGACATGTCCTTTGTCTGTTGTCTATTTCTAGCAAACTTCCCTTAGAAAACCTAAAATACAACTGCATTTATATAGAAGTGGACTTAAATAATGTCTCTTAACCAAATCCAATGTTATATCCAGAGTCAATGTACTAATCATCTTCCTGATGACCTGGTAGATGACATCAGGTTTATTAACATCCTTTTCCCCTTTTGGGTTGAATTCAGTCTTTCCCACAAAAGGCTTTGATCCAGACGGAGAATGATTACGTTTTTTGGACTTTTGCACAGCAGTGTATTTTACCTGCAATGCTATTTCCATGCTAATAGTTGGGCTTTCCTTTGCAGCAATTAAACTGTTACTCGGTATGTGTATACTGGACGTGGGTTCTAGCCAGAGTGAATGTAGCCTTTGATGACTAGTGTCTCCTTGAGATTGGACAGAAAGATTTGTGTCTTCCAGGAAAAAATGAAATAATTTACTTACGTGAAACCAGCTACTGTTGCTGATACAAAGCCTGGTAAACATCTGTAGCTACCATTAAACTGTAAAGAAAGACATATTACATGACGTAAGTCCTCTGTATATTATTCTATCATGCTTAAAATAGGAAACTCTCCATTCAACAGCAAATGTGAGTGAGGGTATGTAGCATATCTGATAGAATAAGCCAGGTGCTCTCCCGACTGTCATGAGATAAATTTGTGTTGATGGTGTCATTCTATATGTGCTCACGTGGACTTAAGTTGAGACTAATAATGTGATTTTTTTTCATGCTTTTGATGAAGAACATTCCTAAATACTTCCCTGTCAGCCATCATATTCAAATGACTGGGAATATTGTCATTGCCTTTCAATACAGGTCAGTTATGACCAAGCTCATAGATTCCACTGCTGCATACTTCACAGCTCCCCACAAAGATAGTGACAGTGCACCCTTCTTCCCAGACACTTAGGGTAAATATTTCTTCAAGGCTTTCAGAGATGTAAAACTAAAGTCATTACCGCTTTTTCAAGGTCAGCTTTGTATTTTCTGTATAATTCAGAAGAAGGATCCTCAAGATCATTGTAAAAGTCTATGTCAAGTCTGACTGACATATTCACTACAATGGGCTCTCCCATACCACATGAGTCTGTAAGGAAAAACACAAAAATAAACATAAAAATAAACAAAAGCAATGCTTACAAAGTGTTTTCTTAGCTTTTTCTTCTAACTTAATCATAGAATCATAGAATCATAGAATGGTTTGGATTGGAAGGGACCTTGAAAGATCATCCAGTCAAATCCCCTACCAAGGATGTGGACTTCCAACCTGGACTTGAACACTTCCAGGGAGGGAGCATCCACAATTTCTCTGGGCAGCCTGTGCCAATGTTTCACCACCCTCATGGTAAAAAATTTCCTCCTTATATCCAGTCTAAATCCACCTTTTTTCAGTTTTAAACTATTACCACTTGTTCTATTGCAACAGGCCCTGCAGAGAGAGAGATACTGGAATTGTCTAAATTATGACCATTTAAGGACATGTCCATGCCATGCAGTGGAGGAGCATTGTACCCAGGACCCTGGACTTCTAAGGGCTGTGGGACTTCCACATCGAAGAGATACTAGCTCTAGTCCTGGAAATAGTATAGCAGGATAGATGTGGGGCTACCCTGTGATAAAAACATTGTTTCTCAGCAGAGCTGATTAGCACGGGCACGCTGACAGCACTGGGCTGCTTCCAGCTCTAGGGCTGCCTCTGGGTATCTCTGCATGCTGCTCCATCACAGATCAGAGTTAGACCCTCGTGGAGTTTTGTCTTGGGTTGCAAAGACAACAGGTAGTGCTTCACACCAGTGCTGCCAAGCCTAAGTGTCCAGTCATCAATCAAGCTCCTAAAAAGTCATGGGCACCTTGTCACGAGAGCCCTGAAGTAAAACCAAACAAAAGATACATGCTGGAGTTTTTTGTTTCTTCTCTTGGGCACTATGGCACACTTTGGTCACATTTGTAAGTTCCTCCGTTGAAAATCTGAAAATATGAAGCTTTCTTTGCTTAGCTGAAGCTGAAAGTCCCAAAGAGGCATATGAGTGATTCCATGAGCTGGGGCTCCAGTATGGTACTAAATATCTCTAGGTACTTGTGTCAAGGTGGACCCACATCACAAAGGGAAGAACTCTAGACCATCTCTACAGACTTTCCACTTTCATAGGCAATGTTGTAGCCAGCTCAGTCCTGATTTGCTGCTTTAGCACACCTTTAACACTATTCCATCTTCTAACCAGTATATGAGCTGTACAATTATGAAGTTCAGCACCGTTTCTCCTTTACCTCCAGTCTGAGGTTCACAGTAAGGCCCATAGAAAGGCATTTCCTTCACATAACCGCAGGGCAGGTTGGATGCTAGGCTGGTAGAAGGGCAGGTTATCAAGTCACTGCACACCTCGCTTGGCCAGGCATATCCATTTTCACAAGAACAACAGCTACTGTTCTCACCACTGGGCAGACAGACTAGTGTCAGACAGAGAGAGAAGTACTATGAGAATGGTAAACGGGGCATAGCATATTGCATCATATATATTTACCCTGCTGTATCTTTATGCCAGTGATCTCAACTGAATGTTGCCCTTCTTGTGAGTTCACTTGAATGACGCAAGCACGACGATCTGATGCCTTGCAAATCTTTCATAAGATTTTACTAATTATATTAATTATAAATGACTAATGAGAAATAGGAACCAGACTGGTACAGGGATAAGTCTAATGAATTGCTTTTAAGTAGTTAAATGCAGATGTGAAGCCTGATCCTAAAAAATTACCTGGAATAGTGGCCAGTGTCCTATGATAGTTTTCAGATTGGATATTTGTATATTGCCTGGGCTGAAAGCAAACATATAGGCTCTTAAAGATTGCAAGAACATGTAATTGTCATTCAAAGTCCTGGTGGCTAGTGGGGAGCTGTGTCATTCTGAGTGTATTCTGACAGACATTGCATGAGAGAGGGTAATATTATCATAAAGTGCTTTAAAGACATACATTCTCGCTAATAAAAAAACCACAAACCATAAACCTAAAAGCACTTCACTGTAAGTATTTCTGCTCTTAATGTGCCATTGGCAAAGTAAGATATTAACAAAGTAATTTTTACACTTTGCATGTGACCCCTGAAGGCCTTTTAAAGACCTATTTGCATGTTGTTTCGGGACCTGATGAACACTTCCTTTCACTGCTTTATGGGCCAGCGATAAGAAGGTACCAGATCTCCTCCTCTACTGTTGTAAATGCTTGGTGTGTTTGTATATCCTCTGCTGTATTAGTTACTTGGATGTGGTGTTGCACAACCACAACTCATGTAATAAAATCTGTCTGATATCTTGCCCTGTGAGAATACTTTAGTTTATATCAGGAAAAGAGTGTATCTCATGCAGCCTGTCTCTGCCAGCATCAGAGTACGGCCTCTTACAGCGATTTACGTTCCAAATGCAAGTGGAGGGAAGTAAACAGTCTGATAACCACTGTCACAGTTTCCTGAAACTTGAAAGTAACTCAGACTGCTTGTTAGTCAAACTGGAGCAAAATCTGTTGGCTCCCACTTCCTCTGGCTTTGTCCCTTCCTTAGGAAAATAAAAGCATTCAGGGCTATTCCTAACGCCAACATTATGTAAAATGGAGTGGTAGGGTGCAGATAACAAAACAAGCTGTTGTGTGCTAGAGCTTCATTCTTGTTGGATCTTTCAGTAGGCAGCAGGGATGGTTCAATTTTGCTGATTTCTAGGCATCACGGGTAGTAAAACTGGAAGAGATCGAATACTGGCAAAAGCATGTCACTCAGAATATAAAAGTAAAAAAACAACCCACCTGTTGTAATGTTGATGTTTGAAACTGTCATTTCTACATCTGAAATATTTGTTGAAACTGGAAGATTAAGGTTTTTGAAATACTCTTTGACAGGGTCCAGGAAAGAAGAATCCATAAGGCTTACTTCAATGTCAACAGTGTACTCCAGAGGGGGAAGGTCAAAAGTAAGGACTGAAAGAGAAATAGCGTGAGACCGCAAACCTGTGTGTGAGGGTAAATCATAAATTGATGACTTCTATTTCGGCATTTGGGCTCTGTTGCTATTTAATGGTAGCTTAGTGTGGCATTCTGCTTAGGAAATCTTGATTCCTACTCAGAAGATATTTTGCATGTGTTTTATCTGCTGCTTGTCTGACAAAAGCCAGATTTCTTTGGTCTCAGAGCAATAGGAACCTGATATAAACGGCATAATATATACAGAGAAAAGCTCTCTCATCCTTTCTCTCCTTTGACTTAACAAGTGGATGGGTTGTCAGCCATAGACTGAAGCCATACAGGATTATCTTGTGACCCCTGCCCTGCTAAGAGGCTCAGGGTTTTTTCTACACCGTGTATTTCACCTTGCATAGAAGCTGCGCTCATAGATGTCAGTGTCTGACCAGACAAAGTTTTCCACCTCTTCTCTTTGTGCCTTTATTATTGTACTGATTTTGGCTGTGGTAGAGTTTAATTTCTTCATAGTAGCTTATATGGGGCCATGTTTTGGATCTGTGTTGAATAAAGTGTTGATAACACGACGTTTTAGTTGTTGCTGAACAGTGCTCACACAGCATTAAGGCTTTCTCTTTTTCCTGCTCTGTCCTCCCAGCAGGTAGGATTGGGGTGCACAAGAAGGTGGAAGGGGACACAGCCAGGACAGCTGACTGCAGCTGATCAATATGACATCATACACTACACGACCCGGAGTATGACATCCACACCTTATGACGTTATGCTCAGCAATAAAAGCTGGGGGAAGAGGAATGAAGGGGAGGACTTTCGGACTGATGGTGTTTGTCCTCCCAAGCAACTGTTACACATGATGAAGCCCTGCTTTCCTGGAAATGGCTGAACTCCTGCCTGCCATTGGAATGTAGTGAATTAATTCCTTGCTTTGCCGTACCATTTAAACTGTCTTTATCTTTATGCATGAGTTTTCTCACTTTTACCCTTCTGATTCTGTCTCCCATCCCACTGGGGAAGAGTGAGCAAGTGGCTGTGTGGTTCTTAGCTGCTGGCTGGTGTTAAACTGCAACCACTGCCTCCTTCTTGATGATCTCAGTTCAGTACCTCAAGAGATGCTGCCCCAATAGCGATTTCACCCCTGGCTTACTAGAAACCTGTTGTTACCATACGTTTCTGTACGTACCATTTCGCTTCTGCCTTCGCATCTCTGACTGCAAGGTTTCCTCTCCTAGTGCACTGTCAATCTGTGGATAAAAGAGAGGGAAGCTCTGTGAAAACACAAACTGAAGTTTTAACTGCTGTTGTTGGCGTGAAAGAATTAGTGAAGAAAATACCAGCATAGAGAATTTTTTTTCCCTCCACCAATCTTGTCTCCCTGCACCTGCCCCCATCACCCCAGATCTTCCTCTTTAAACAGAATATTTGCATCTTCCAAGCATGGAAATGTTAAACACCAGCTGAGAGACTAAATGAGTTTGGAGGTATCTCTTTGCATATATCTGCAAGGCAATTTTCTCAGCTTAGCAGGAGTTCTGTTTCTGAGCTGCGTATTGGCTATGGGGCAAATGAAGTACAGTTCATCCTGGGACAGCCTTGCAAACTGCTTGGGAAATCCAGCCACTCAGTCTTTGAACCCAGAAAATGGACTCATATTACCCTTTGCTTTCCATGTTGCTCTGAGCTTCCAGCTCTGCAGCAGCAAAGCCAGCCTGAGTAGGAGGAGAAATGGGATTGAAATGTCTTGGCTCCAGCTCAGGTGTCAGGTCAGCTATTTTGTGGGCCATCAGTAGCACACGGCTGACCAGGGCAGTGGTGGCATGATTTCAGCATGACTGGGTTCACACAGGGTGCAGCCAAGTGAGATGCAGACCATCTGATTTTTTTAATCATACCCTAAAAATACATTGGCATCACAGTTAGCAAGAAAGGCTAAAGAACAAGCACAGACGCAGGCAGGAAATTTGCAGCTTTGCCGGTTTCTTGATTCGTAATGAAACCTTTATTTACAGAAAGAGTGAATAGCTTGGCAACTCTTAAGTCATCTCGTTACAGAAAGGAACCATCTGGTGTGTGATTAGAGCTGGGCTTCATATCACAGCTGTTCTGGCAGCGAAGATCCTGAGGTGCATTGGCATTTTCACACTGCTAGGGGTACTACCTTTCACCTTAGAGGTTAGCTGCAAGACTTACAGAAAGCCCAATGCGATCGACTTCTTCCCCCAGGTTTGGTCTCAGTGGTTTCCTTTTTTAATTATTCTCCCAAACAACTACAGGGTATTGCTACATTGTTAAATACTTCACATATTTCACACCATTAGGTGATGACTCATTTTCAGGATCAACCACAGATCAACGATGCTAAAAAATAAAGTGTTACTCTTTTCATGAAAATGCCTAAGTGCTGAGACAGAGACAGTTTGAAAAAAACAGATCAAACACGATACTTGGTCACTAGTAGACATCCACCATGGCGTAGACGGGACTGCTGGAACCAGCTATATCTTGGTTTGCCAAGACAGGGGATGGTGGTAGAAGCAGCTTAAGGAGTTTCCACCTTCCTCTTCACCTCTCTTTGCCTCTTTTCAACCTGCTTAAAAGGGCTCGTTATGTTCTGGTCAGTCCATCAGAACTATGGTCCTTGTGGTGCTAAGGGCTGAATCTAGATGTTAGAATCCATTTTGGCTTGTTTGTCATGTAGAAGACAAAAGAAGTATTTTCTGGTCTAGTAATTATTGTGATCGACCAAAAGCTGGTAGATTTGCAGACTAGTTTTCTTCACCAGACTATACAACTTCCATTTTGTTGGTACCTTTTTTTCTCTGTTCCTCTTTTGTCTTTTCTAGGTAGGGACTATTTGTTCACAAACTGTCTGTTACCAAATCCATATACAGGACAACGCACAAAATGGATTTCCATAATTCGCACTACTGGTTTGGCAAAAGAGGTATGTGAGGAAGATTACTGAAATACTAGGAACCAAAAGGAAGTCTGAGTCCAAGCACAACATCTAAACACATTCCCTCAGCAGTGGTATTTTTGTCTTGTGTACTCATGTCCTACTGTCAAGATAGTGTGAGATTCATGTCACCTACCTGTAAGCACCTCTGTCCTTGAGCTATTTCTGTTGACACACCCCTTCTAGGCAAGATATATTTGGTTTCTCTCTCTTACAGGATGGGTGAATCCCACCCAAGAACAGTGCCCATGTAATTATTACCTGGGCTTAGCTCCAGGGACAGCAATTTAAATCCCTTACAGACTAAAACAAGTGAGAAACCAGAGGTTTTGCTCAGATCCTTCTGGAAAGGCTTTAAGACTTGGAAGCAAGAAGCACCCAGTTCCTGGATTTTTCCATCTGTGTTACACACTGAGGAGACTTTCTGGGTTTGGTTTCCACACGCAAGCTTATACTGACTTCCTTTAAGGTTTTGTGGGTGTAAAGGAGAGCTATAGTAGAGATCAAATGAAAACCAGTGGGGCTGGGAAAGGATACTCACTACGTATTGGATGAACTGATCAAAGTTTGAGTCCTGTGATGTCTGGTAACATGCTGTGAACAGTAGAAACAGGCAGTGGAGGCCTACAGTAATTGGGGACAGCATTTTGTTCAGTGACTTTGCTGTACAACCTGAGAGAAAAATGAAGCAAAAGGATCAGGGAATTTTCAGCTGACTCACACAGTAGGAAACAGCACACTCTACAAAACCAGTACGTTCAGACTTTATCGGCACACTCTGATTGTTCACTGCATCCAAGACAGCACACAGAAAAAGGTCTGTAATTATTCCTCTGTCACTGTCACCAGACTGTTGCCCTCATATCTCCTTTTTTTCATGTCAGCTGTACCTACTTATAATGGAGGGAAAAAGAAACCTCTTGGAGAAAGCAAAGTCCTAAACAGGTGCTTAACAGGGACAAGTGAGGTGATACAAATCCATCTGCCATGAGATAAGTTGACTTTGGATCTTCACATATTCGTACCAGTGGTACTTGGCAAATGCACAGCCAGAACATGAGGGAATAGTTAGAAACGTTGCCGTAGGTGAGGGCCTCCCCCACTGCAGCAGGAAGAGCTCTGCTACCGGCCATGTCCCACTCTGGAGAGGGCTATGGTAACGTCATGGGCTCACCTAGAGATTTCTGTCTGTTACCCCTTGGCTAGCAAGGGAAACAATGACGAGTGATATCTCCTGGAAAAAATACTTGTAATTTCGACGTTCTACTATAGATCTCCATTAATTGCACTGATGTTATCAAAGAAATAACCTAGAACAAAAGAATAGTGACACACCAGAATATAATGCGGTGTCTGAAATCAAAACCCACAAAACCCAACCTTTTCAAGCTCAGTAGTGCCTCAGCCAATTTACTCATGCAGTAGACTGGATGGTGACACATAAAGGGAGAGGCACAACATGCATTACAGAGGGTGCTGACACGTTTTATGGAACCAGAGGGAATAGAGAAAGGAAGCTGAAAAATACGTTAAAATATGCATTTTGCTATGAATGTGTACTTTCTGATTGTTCCTAACAAAGCACTTCCCTATCTCCAGGATTAACAGCTGCTAGAGAGCTACAGGAAAAGGCAGAACCCAAGCAGATTGTCAAAATCATTTTAAGAAAGGAAAGCACTCACAGACTCTTAAGAATAGTACTGAACAGTAACTGAGTGCCTAACATCAGCTTGATTAAAATCACAAGGTTTTGTAAAATTATGATCTTTTTGTATTGAAAAGGCTGTGCATACAAACCAGCTAAGACCTCAGGCTTGTAAAGGCTGTGAATCAGCAGGTGAAAGCAGAAAAATCAGCACCTCCTGTGACAATAATCAACATTGGCAATGGCTGCCTACTGCCACCATATTGCATATCAAAGCTGGTGCTCCCAAATAGACAGGGTGCTTCACTGTGACTTTCCTGCTCAAAAGAGCCCATGACAGAAGATTATAGTACGAACATGATCTGTGGTCTCACCTCGTGCATGGACAGAGGACAGCAATGAGCTTACAGCCAAGCAATAGGCTTGACGTCACTGCCGTGGGTATCCAGCATGGGATTTGTCAGGGTTTCTCACCACAGGTAATTCTTCGAGGCATTCATCTGCAGAGAGGCGTTACCTGCACACTGACCTGGTTAAAAGACAGGAGACAAAAGTAGGCAGAAATTATTTGCTTTTTCAATACAGAGATGTCATCACCAGAGCTCTGCAGAAACACGCGTGCAAGCCTGTGTCTTACCCTCTGTTCTCAAGTGATGTAGAAAAGGCAGTGATTAGTGATCACTGTGAAAAAGCTGTGGACAGCTTTTAAATGATTGAGACTGACAAAATCAAACTCCGCCTGTGGAGACCTGCATAGGGATCGCAGAATACTGTGTAACAGGGTCATGAAATTCATGAAATTTAGCACTGATAAGTATAAGGTAGAAAGAAACTATCCTGACTTCATGTATTCTGTGACGGACTCTAAACTGACAATTACCTTCAGAAATGGGGTCTGACAAAACATCAGCTGAACTCTGAGATGCAATTAAAAAAGGAAAAATAATTTTAAGAAATTCTAGGATAGCAGCAGAGGAAAAAAGGAAATCAACAGAAAACTGTGCTATCTAAATATGTGAGCTACTCTTATGTTCCTATGTAGGAAAAAACAGAAAGCAAGATGTCTTACTGACTCAAAATATCTTCCCTCCCACCCCAAAATCCATTAAAAAAAACCTTTTCCAGGCTTTTTTATCCAATGGGTGAATGGCTGGCAGAAATGAAAAAAAAATGTAGGGAAAAGGAAGCGCCTCTTCAGACCTGGGCATGTCCATCAGTATATCCAGCATTCTACAAAAGAGACTTTTTGGTTATTTTGAAGACATCATCCACTCATGACAACCTCAAGAATTCCATGGATCTGGCTCATTCCAAGACCAAGAGGATCAAAATGGATCAAGAGGGAAGCATTGCCAAGTTATAAGCTGTCATGCAAGTCCTTGAGATAGTGACATGACTTAATAGTAGAAACTCTAACAAAAGAAAGGTTTCTGATAGTTTTGTATATGCAGCATATGCTTGCAGCATATGCTTACATCATATAGTACAACAGATTAATCTGAACAAAGAACTTGTACTTCATCAGTGACAGATTGACAAAACAAATAAGAGAAAGGAGAAAAGGTCATTAACAAAGCTTATGATGAGGTTAAACATCATCTGCTACAGATTTGCATGTGTCTTTTGCACAGCTGACAAACTTGCATTCGTATTCAACTGTTGTGGGTCAGCCTCTGTTTTCAAATACACCCTTTGCACAGCTGTGTAGCTGAAACTAAATGCCCTGAAAATTGTACACATAAGAAACCATACAGAGGACAAATCATGCAAATGAGAACCATGCTGTTACTCAGGTTTTGATAGCTAGTCAAAAGTCCAAAAATCCCAAACCAGTATCTAGAAATCCAGAATACTAGTAAACTGATATCAAATTGCAAACGAGAAAAATATTAATGTCCTTCTCAAATAATGTGGTTGCTCCACTTGTTTATTTAATGTCTTGTTGAAAAAAGTATTACCATAAACTTTTCACCAAGCAATTTCTCAAATATTTATCTACCCTCAGTTGGTAAAACTGAAGTTATGGGGACACATTCATCATTTCTCTACAAGCTGTCTTCTGGGAGGCAATAACTCTCTTCAACTTATAAAGAACCAGGGAGCTAAAGAAACCCAGGTTTGCTACCACATCTCTTCTTCTCCACAGCGTTCAGGCTGAAAAGTGTTGTTTAAAGGTAACTTTAAAGCGCAGAAGATTCCTGAAGGTAAATAGCAAGGTATCACTTTAACCCAGGACAGAAGTGACCTACATGACCTCCTTTTTACTTTTTTGATAAATTTCTCTTTTTCATAAACGCTGCAAAACATCCTCTCTTGCAAATTCGCACAACACAATAGTTACCACGGCATACATTTCCAAAAATAAAGAAGACAAACAGAGGTATAGTATGGTTTACCTTCCCAGGTGATTCAAAAAGATCTTCTAATTAGATCCATCTTAAACGTCCTCTGCTTTCTACTGCAGGCCAGGCTGCTCTCTCAAAGGGAAACCAAGACACAGGAACTTGTATAATTAGCTGAACAGATTATTACTGTCCAGAAAACAAGCTGCCTCTAGAGCCTGCACTCAGTTTTCAAGTGTGAGGCTGACCAGAGATGCCACTGCAGAAAACCCACAAGGCATTTTAAAAGAAGGTATTCCCTGATATCGTTCATCAGATAGTGCTTGTTATTTCCCTCTGCACTGATCTAAGTCCTTCAGTGTCTTATCTGCAGATTAGTTTATCAAGTGGACTAACTTGTTCGGCTGCTATTACTCACCTGCTTTGTTGTAATGAAAGAGGGTGTTGAGAATTGAAAGCAGCAAAATAATGTTTTGTAGCTATGGGAAAATGTCGGCTGGCTGTTTAAATAACAAGGGAGGAAATCCCTAAAGTTTTCCTACATGAACTGGTAGCATTCTTGCTGTGGGCTGGACTGGGTGGGCATTAGGGACATGTTTGGGTGCCCTTGGAGAAGCTGCACAGAGATGCAGACCTATGGCTCTGACGGCTGCTGTGGAAGGTGGGGAAGAGCAGGAAATTCCCAGAAACCAGCAGAAACTCTGATGCATTACGTATGGTTCTACCTTGAACAAAATCACAGTCTCACAGTACGTTAGGGGTTGGAAGGGACCTCTGTGGGTCATCCAGTCCAACCCCCCTGCTGAAGCAGGGTCACCGACAGCAGGCTGCACAGGACCTTGTCCAGGCGGGTCTTGAATATCTCCAGAGAAGGAGACTCCACAACCTCCCTGGGCAACCTG
>Ga0065711_1036927_pt1 | contig 20406 bp, 12 predicted proteins | sample Hoacrofraction12_FD_59098 | JGI IMG/M metagenome (GOLD analysis project Ga0065711, IMG submission 59098) | Hoatzin crop microbial communities from Cojedes, Venezuela - Epithelial fraction 12 v2 (version 2) | ecosystem: Host-associated > Birds > Digestive system > Esophagus > Crop | place...
AAAAAAAAAAAAAAAAAAAAAAAAACAGCAGCTGTTTTAGTCTGGACTGGAGAACTGCACTTGCAAATATTGTAAGAGTGAGTATCTTCTACGTTGAAGGAGACTTAGAACAATTTTGGTACATGCTTTTTCTGAATATGCCCATCTTGCAATGAATTTTAAAAGATTTCTTCTCTGGGATTGCATCCCCAGCCCAACTGTTAATCAGTATTGGATCCAAAGGCAGTTTTAAAATAGTTAACATGGAAACGATTGTACAGGGCAGCAGAAAGGTGACATTTATTTTACTGTGATTAGTGGTATTTTACTGGTATTTCTCAGTTTGTCTTATTTTTTGTCAGGGTGCTAGCTTGGGTGCAACTTCTGCGCCACTTACACAGTAACAAATGAATAACTATATGTCCGATTATAGATAAAAGTGAAAAATAGCAATTTATGACATTTTAACAATCTAATAAGTACATGTCCCATTATAGTTAAAAGTGAAAAATATCATAGACTGATACGAAACTAGATGAAACCAGGCTTGTGTGAAAAGGCTGTTGGTAGACCTTTACGTGAGGTGCAAAGAGACTTGTTCTTTGTCTCACCTGTACTGTAGCTAAATTTCCAGCATTTTCTACTTCCTTGATTTTCTCTGTTTCTTTCCCTTTGCTGTTAGACCATCCTCCCGCCCCCAAAACCCCTCCCTGCTCAAAAAAGCCTGCAGCAGAAACTGTATGGTCTAGGAGATTTACCCTTGCCCCACTTTTGCTCATGACAGCACGGTTTTATTATTTAATGCTAAAAAGTATTTAAAGGAAATGCTTGGAAAATGCTACTCAAAACACAGTAATCCGTTCCCATCTTCTCTTTCTCTGGATTTTCTGTAGAGTGTCATAGCTGAATAAAGGTATCTTAAAATGATGTTAAATGGCTCTGGGTATCCCAAGAATAACCGGCTGTTAAAACATTCAGCCTGCTTATCTGTAAAAGTTTGCTGTTATCATCTGAGCTGATCTCCTCTCCGGTTTGTCACTTCTAATCTTGATGAACAAGGGCAAAAGAGTGAAATCAGCTCAATTCCGAGCACAAGTGTGATACACACAGAGGTATCCTTCAGGTATCCTGAAACTGTTTGATGAGTTCCTGCACGTTATTGAGAGTTGTCTCCTTACACCTTTTTGCCTAAATCTTAATATGATACCTAAAGGTAGTTTATCACGTGCTTTGAGATCCTTCGGTGATAACCGCTGTGGTACTGGTGGCTATTGTGAGTCCCAGTGCTAACTCTGTTCTGGTAATTATATTTCCAAAAATCTATCAATGTATTGTTAAAACTTTGTGTTCTTAGCATTTTGCCTGAAACGCCTAAATGCAAGCAAAGTTGTAACACTGAAAATTCACCAACGCTAAGCTCTTACTGGAGGTGCAGAAGCAGAACTATCAGCAGGGCAGGGTCACAGTTCAAGTATTTGGAAAAAAACCCCAATCCACCCAACAACCCCAAACCATGATATCAGAGTTGCGTTGCCTTGGATGGCCGTTTCTCTTTACTCTCCTTCTCCAACACCGGTGTGCAGTTTGATGGGGGCCTGGAGGTTTGTTCTGTGGTAGGAGAGTGGATGAGCGGTGATGTTCAGGACACTCGAACACCTTCTTGCTTAGAAAAAAAACAAACCACAGAGTAAAATCAATTGATCTACATTCAAAACTTTTACAGAACAGATTTCCTAGGTGAAAGATTCTCACACAAACTCCAGCAAACAGGCTCTTCACTAAGAGCTGCAAAAAATAAATAAATAATACTCCCCCCGAACTCGCCACCCCACAAAGTCTCACAGCAGGAGTTGTACAGTCTTAGGTGATGCAGAGCCATCCCACTCCTGCTCATGACCTATTTGTGCTGATCGCTGACAGCTGTACTGCATTTCAGAAAGAATAGTGGAAGAGTTAGGAAATTGCTGAAAGTGGCTGAATTTGTTGAGTTTACAGTTGCTCTGGGAATGAAATGGAAGCAGCATAAACTCGGAACTGAAGAGTAAAGTGTTTTGAAAGCAGAAAAATTATCAGCAGCTTAAGCATTAAGCATGTCTTATGGATACTTTTCTATTTGGCTTGAGTACAGAAGGGGTGTGAGCGTGAGCCTGCCACTTCTGTGTATTTTGCTGATTATTCTCGGCTAACTATGAGTTGTAATTGCTTGTTGGCAGGATCACCAATATCTGTGTAGGGAGTTGGGTGCAGAGAGACTGGAAAAATCATAATTGAAAGGAGCTTGGTACTGGCTACTGTGTGCCTGTAGGAGCATGTCTGAGGAGGGCAAGAGGAGTAGGCAGCGAGCACTTGGATATGTAGACTGGAGGTGAAAACATGCTGTTTACACCATCTCTGGAGCATGCCAAAGTTGCACTGAGAGTATGCCAGCCAAAGGAAGATGATGATTCTTTTACTTCAGTCACAGTTACGCTGTTCCTGCTATGTGGAAGCCTGAGGCAGGTTCTGGCCAAGGTTTTACAGAGATAAAGAAAGGCGAAAAGTTGCGCACTTGGGCTGCACACTGTGAAAAGCCACTACGTAAACTGAAGGCTAAGCATCTTTTAAGCACTTTGGGAAGATTTTATTCTTCCCAGATACTGGACCTTCAGCCAAGGTAAGCCAAAGCAGGTTCACAAGGTTTACAGCCAAGGCATACCCCGTTATGCAGACTGGAGTAGGAAGCCAGGCACTTGGATGGCTCCCTGGCTGCTACAGGGATTAAAAAGACGACTTGGTGTGTTGGTTGTAAAGCAAATACTCTCGGGTGTCAGCCCATAGCTGATAGAAAAGGTGACCCTGTCCAAGCGTCAGTATAGACTTCCCTGCCATAAATATTGTTCTGGCAATTTATACACGTGAATAACTCTAACCTGCATCCAGACTACCCAGGCTGCAGCTGAGCTGTTGTGAGTGCAGAGACTGTGCTTTGTGCTGGTTCCAGTGCTAGCTGGGCAGTGCTGTGCTACATGTGCTTCTGGAGCCGAGCTCGGGGATCTCTGTGGTGTCACTGGGCTGGCTTGTCCCTGTAATGTCATCAGGTGGTGTGGGGTTTTTTGGGCTTTTTGTTTGTTTGGTTTAGTGTTTGGTTGGTTTTTGATTTTTTTACAATGCAGTTTTCTCACTTTCTGTGGTCTGTGTTTTTTCCTCCTTTGCCATCCAACTCCTCCTTTTCACCCCTGTTCCTCCCATTCCTCTGGATAAACCAGCATTGTCTAAACAGATAATGGTTAGAAAAAAAGTTACCTTTGACTCTGGGAACTCTTCACATATCGGAACTGATCCAGCACCATTCAGGTTCTGCTGTTTCTGCTGTTCATTTGTGCTGTGTTCCAGAGACCAAAGGACTCTCTAGTGCCTGCGTTCTGTCTTTGACAATTAGTGAAGTATAACATCTTCCATGTGGACTCTTACATGCTTCTCCTGCTAATGTCTGAGAAAGTTTCCTTGATTATCCAAAACACAAGTTCCAAGTGGCCGAAAACTTTGTTTCCTTTTGCCTTTGGAGTCTGGAAGCATTATAAGGAAGGCGAAACACTGGTTTGTCCAAGGCAGTAAGAGAAAGCCTGTCTCACTCACAAGATCTGATGGGTTATGTTTGCATGGCTCTGTTTACTTATGCATTCAACCTCTTTCTAAACCTGTGCTACCAAATCAATAGCAAGTTAAGTGAATGTAGCTTTTCTAACTTTGACAGACACCTCGCAAAGGTTAGGTCCAAGCAGAGAGTGAGTCTGGGCTCCAACCTTCGCTGTTGCTTAGGACTGCTCCTATTTTTGAGCACTTTTATCTTTGCCATCTCTACTCATGCGTGCCCATTCGTCCCAGCTAGCATTCAGTCATCATTTCCCGTCATGTATTTGCCTGGGGTTCTCTAAGCATTCTGTCAGGACCTTCTTCTTTCTTTTAAAACACATTTTGGTACTGGCTTAAGATGACAGTGAATAGGTTTTAAGGGTGACATGATTTGCAACCACACTTCTGTAAAATCTCTAGAGTGATTCCTAACAACCAGTCAAAAAGCATGTCCGTTTTCTCACTTCAATAGTCGCTTTAAATAGCATCAGCTCCCATCGAACAATTTTGGTGGGAATATGACCCCACACAAACTTGTGCGGGTGCCTTGTCTCTTTAGGGAAATGAACGTTTTCCCTCCACAAGATCCTGTGAGACCAACATTCAGCAGTCACATATGGGTAGAGCTTGAAATAAACAATTTGTCTTTGGTTGACCTGCCGTGCAAGAGGTTGTCAGGGAAAAACTCCTATAGCACAAATTATGTCCTTTTCAGCATCAAAAAATGTTCTGACCTACTGAAAGAGACCTTCATAAAAAAGACAGAATGATTCCCTGTAGATTTTTATGATTAAAAATGGATTCTTATTTTTGCAATATTTTATTATTTTAAAATATTGACTAAACTCAAAGAGCTCTTTGTTCACCGACATTCATGTTGTCTATTCATGGGGATTTTTTGCCTTTATTTGATATGATTTCTATAGGGAAAATAAAGAGGAAAAGTAGAAGTTAATGGCTACTAAAGGCGTTTGCCTCTTTTTGCGTATAGGCTACTTTGTTCCCATGAAGAGCAGCCATTTTTACATAGTCTTGTTGGCATTGTATTTGCAAAACCATATTTGCAGAAACAAAACCCGTATTTGCCAATATAGTACCCTATCTTGCAGTTCTTGACACAAACACCTCCTGAACAGACCTGCCAGATGCATATGTGGGTCAGACTTCAGTCAACATTGAGCCCTTGGATAATATATCATCACCTATATCTGCAACTTTTCCACACTGGCATGGCTTTTATTACAGGAATTTCCTTCACAGCTTGGCCAGCTGAAGATGGTTAGTAATGTCTGTGCTATTACAATGCAAAGACTTCTTTAAATAGTAGAGGGCCTAGAAGATTTAATGCATTAACTACACTACACGCAGTAATTTACCTCTTCTTTGTTTGTATCCTTTTAATGACAGCATATTTTCATTGTCAGAATTCTTGCGATAGAAATATTTAATGAAAAGCCTCGGGTGATTGGGTTGTGCCTCTTCTCTCCAGGTGCGAAGGTGTATATTTTAATGGGAAGTCTCAAGACCATTTTTCTGGTATGTGTTATTCTGCACTTCTAGCACTTGATCTGTGCTGCATGCACTGCTGACTCACTTGAAGGCTGCAATAGCGATCTCTCATCAATAATTAAAAGAAACAAGATTACTGGGTCTAAAATTCAGAGTATTTTTTTTTTTATCTTGGCAAAACCATTTAATCTTATCCAGCAATCTCTGCGTTTTAGAGCGCCGCTTCCGAGCGAAGAATGCAGGGCATTTTCTAAAAAGTAGTTACTATAAAATATATTGAAACTACGTCTCGGTTCAGGACACCTAATGAGCAGTGGAGATGAAGTAGGGCAAGAATGTCAGCATTTTAAGTCGGTGCAGGTGTATAAGCCTGTGTCGAAGGCTGTGTCTCTGTGCGTATTGTCCAGTGGGGCTTTGCCACCCACGGGTAATGCCAGCCAGCGAGGCATGTGGTGCTGGGGGCACAGCTGCCTTGTTCCCTACCTCTTCCTTTCCATCGTCTCTCTCCATTTCAAATGGATCTACATCTATTCCTCACAAATATTTCCGAGGTGACTAAAATGGCTCGGCAGCCTCTCGATTTTCTTTTACAAACTTTCTAGGTCTGAATCAATTGCTATATAATAATAATTTCAACAAGTAACAGCTGCAGTCCAGGGATCAAAATTTGTGCTGAGATCTCCAGCGTACCTTTGCGATACCTTCAGAGCGAGCAACTATTACTGTAATTGCTTTACAGAATAGTCTGGAAGAGGGCTAACTCCAGTGGTTTGCTTGGCGTTATCGCAGAAGGAGCCTGTGGGCTTGGGCAGTAATGTACCACATCTTTTTTTCCTTAGGCACATATTGTAACTGCAAAGTTGCGAATTAAAGACATTCCCACCCGACCTGCCAGCCTGTTACATGTGTGACTGAGACTTAAATCTAGTTCTCTCATTCTCCTGCACTAGCAAATGTTATAGAAGATTAAACTCTGATGGAAAGTCTTGATTCAGGCAATTGAAATCATTGGAGGAAGCTCAGTTGATTTCAGCATTGGGAAGTAAGTTGTCCCTTCACAATGAGAATGAACCAAGGTAGCCCGGTGCACCTGCCCTCACCATGAGGGTGCTGGCTTCAGGCTGGGGCTGTGCCTGGGAGCCCGTTTCTGCCCAGTGCCAGCCCCTGCTACCTGCGAACTCACTCGGCTTTCTCCTCACCCCCTGTACCTCAGCCACGCCTGCTCCATGCGCCTTCTGCTTTGATCTGCTCGGTTCTTTCGCTCTCTGTCTTTCCGCCATTCCATTTGTTCCCTCCCCATTAACGTTCCCTCCTAAGTGCATGGTCACGCAGGAAAAGAACATTGTAAAGCTAGTATGGTATTTGTGGTCAATGTGGAGCTTTATGTTGCAGAAACTTCCAAAAACACCTCTTCCCGTCCCCTTTTTCTTCTCTATAATAAGTAGCTGGTGGACGCTACTTCCATGGTCATGATAGATAATATCTTCTATTATCCGTTTTTTCAAAGCAGAAGATTAGATTGTTAACCTATGAAAAGTAACACTAAGGTTGCCTCAATCTTTTCCAGATATAGCACTAAAGTGATTTTTAACGAATTGCTGTAGTCCAAATGATTTGGAGTAGCTGGAGGAACTACATTTATCTGAAAATGGTGAAGACTTTTTTTTTCTTCCTAGTGCATTCTCTGAAAAAGCAGTTTTTAAACACCAACTTGAATTACTCTGTAGTGCATATAAGCTTGGATGTAAGCTGGTATTAATGAGACTAAAATTCAAATTTAAGATGTCCTTAATCAGTATTGGGAATATGTGGTACTTTGTTTACATCGCAGAGTCAGTCCTGCAAGAAATGCGTCTGCTTCTGTAAGTGGGCTCCGATTTCAGTCTTTCACTGAGGAAACGTATGGAAACACGATTGCCTTTACCTCCGGCTATTTGTAAGCAGAGACTCGGGATGTAACACTGTAGAACTGGAAGAGTGCTAGGTGTCTGCAAGGGTCTGCTCAATGTTCAGTTGCACAAAAGCATTTGGTTTTTATCTTTTGGGTCTATTCCAAATTCGTATTTTCTCTTCTACTCTGTGTATATGTACCGCAGAACATTACAACCCAAAGTTTAGCTGCTTTGTTTCTTTTTACTTCATAACCTTTTATAGGGCTTTGCAAATTAAAATTGGTAATTGAAACAGACAAGTTTCTTTAACACAAATTATAGCCTATCTTAAAATGCATGATCTGTTTCACAGCCATTACTGTGACTAAGTGGGTTGTGTGGCAGGAGACTCAAGGCTCTAGCTTAATAAATCATTGCCTGCTTGGTCAGTTTTAGGCATGAAAGAACAAAAGCGTAATATAATTTCTGGTTCAAGTAAAGGATTATCACGAAAGATTTGTGAGTTGTGCGCAGCCCTGTAACCTTCTGGGAAAGAAGGCGTTCTAGGACTCGCTTATCTTCCCCCATGAATAAAGAAAGCAGTCTTGCCAATTAAAAATCCTTTATTGATAACCCACAGATTTATTTTGTGCCATAGCTTGAATGTGGGTATTGCAAGACAAAGTTTAACTCGATTGTGTAGATCTCCTGGCGGGAGGCAAGCAACCTGTAAAAGAGCCCTTGCTTGCTTTGAGGACGTGGGGTGTTGGAAACGGGACACAACTTCCCGATCTGGCTAACCCCGCGATAGCTTGTGAAACCGTGGTAGTAAGAAAACAAACAACTTCCACAAGTTATTACAGAAGTCCAGCTTTAGTGATTTAGGGTTTCAAAAACGCACAAGATATACCCAGCATCACATGGGAATCTCTTTTGAGGTTAAATTAGGATTTTGAATGCATGCAGATGAATGAGGATGGTTTAATCGTAGATGAACGAAGTTTAACTTATTTAAATGGCACTCTCTGTCTCCGCTTCTAATTGTACCATATGGCATCACCTAATAAGAGCCAAGTGCAGATGCCAGTTACATCACAGTATGATATATTACAAAGCAATCAAATTTGAAGTGAAGATTTATGATGGAGCTTTTCTTGGTTAAAATCAAGCAAACAAAAAAAGCCATCTGATCTGTTACGGTCGCTGAATAGGCCTCAGTTCTAAAGCTCCTGTTCCACAGCCTTGTTCCTCAGGGTGCATCCCGCATCCCTAGGAAGTCTCAAAAGAAGGTAAGAGCTAAGGGAAGGATTCCAGAGGTGAAACCTACTTTTATACTGCGACCAGAATACTTTGCTGGGGAAGGACAAAGGGGGGAGATCCTGGCGTGAGCTGAGGGTTTGCTCCCCGCTGGCGCACAGCGCATGGAGCTGGAGTGCCTGTTACTTTGATGCTTCTGGTAAGTGCATTCAGGAACCTCATTTTGAGAATGTCACCAATTTTCTTCCCTCTGCCCACATATCCATTGCTACATGTTAAGGAGGTGGAAGAGATCATTCCACTTTATTTTTTACCCCCATGTAACTCATGCTAGAGAGTTTTGCGGGCAGTAGGCTTGATAGCGTATGACTGTGAATATCTTTAGGGAGACACTCAATCCCAAAGACCCAAAAAGCGATGGAGAATCGTTTGCATACTTTCATCTTTGTCTGGGTAGTAGTATATGGTTCTAGGAAACTTAAACAAACTTGAAAAATAAATGAGGTGCCAGTAAGCTTCCTTTGCCTGCCTGTGTGTACGTCACCATGAAAAATGAATAACTTGATCAATAAGGCAGTGTTTTTTTTTCTTACATTGTCTTCTCATTATTTACATCCAGAATTCATAGCTGTATTTCAGCCAGTCACAGATGGAAGCTGCAAAACTGTCATTTCTTTCCCTGCTTTGTTACAGGACAGGTGGTGAAATTCACTTTGTTTTCATTTTGCTTTTTTATGGAGTAAAAATCATCATAGCGCTCTGTTTATTTCCTTTTTAGTATCTCCAAGAGATTACTGAAGCCTTTAGGAATACCGGGAATAACGGTAAAGTGTTTGTACGTGTTCCTGTGGTCAGAGAGGAAGGCGTTATAGTTGATGTTAATTTGCTGGAGTTTGTCTAAAGCTTGAAATAGCATGGTATTCGTCTCGGTTTAAGAAATGGCTACTGGGAAAAATTTTGCATCTTCTAAGAAGTTTGAATTTGAGTGGCCTATTCAGCATAATTAAAAATTGCTCCTTAGAAAAACTGATCTGATGTTACTGGAATCAATTCATCATTCAATATCAAAGCAATATCCCGCTGGAACACCAGGAGGACGTCAGCATCTGTCTGCAACCAGAAGGATTCAAACAGCGATTTCTGCCATTGCCGGTTAGGGAAGCTTTAAAATAAGAGTCACCAGGAATAATCTGCAGGTGAAGAAATTGCAGCACATGTGCGTTCTGACTATTTGACCTGTGTGCAAGCATGTGTATCTCCCATTATTCCCAAACTGAATAATCTGTGGATAAAACCAAAGCCATCCAGCGGAAATAATAGTCAGAGCTGTGTAGCACTGACAGTACGCAGAGCTCACTTTGCTCCTCCGGCTCTTGTTGCGTGGCTTGCTGAGCGAGGAGTGAAATAAAACAGTTGTGCGGGAGTGTGTGAATCTTCAAGTACAACAGAATGATCTGTCCAGACTGAAAATACAGGGAAAGATGAAACAGGAGGAAGATTAGGGTTGATGTACAGGGTCTGAGACAACGCAGCGATAAGACTTTTCTCCTGCTGGAGAAGTGTATGGGTTTGATCAGATGGGTCAAGCTCTGAACTGAAGGATTCCTAGTTCCTACTCACGTCTGCCTTTGGAGACCAGGATATTCACAAAGCTATGTTGTTACAAAGGTAAAGAAGCGCCCTGGCAAACTCATGCCACATGTGACAAGAAGCAGATCCTCCCGAGTGGAACAGAACATACATTTTCCTTTCAGATTTACCCGAAAAGAATTTTCTTTGTTCCTAATAATCCAGGTTCCCTCCTCTCTCTGCATGTCATTTACCAAGAAGTTCAACGTATAAACTCATTTGTCTACTTTCTTCTGCTGTTAAAATCTTTCAGGGAAATGATTGGAGAATGTAATGTGTAATTATTGTTCAGATTTTGGTCTGCCTCCTGAGACTGCCCTCTTTGGGCAAATTCTCATGATGATTTTTCTGATACCTCTCTCTGAGGAGAGTGTCGGCTGTTGTGCTTTCATTCCCCGGCCTCTCCAGGCTCCTTATACAGTCAGTGGAGAGAGAGAGACAGAAGTTTTTCCAGAGGGGAAATTCAAAGCATCTACATCATCCTCCTCTTTTAAATCACCCTCTCCAGAGACTGAGCTCTTCCATTGATTATAGGTGGCGTGTAAAACTTGTGTTGAAAAAACCAGTGCTATTTCCCTGGGAAATTTTTGCATATCCAATGCAATTTTAGGTTTGCTCTCTTCTAAGTTTGGTGTAGCTGCATCTTTCCAGCTCTAGCTGGGGATATCTCTGGGAATTAGCATAAGTAGTCCCAAAAAACCCCCAAGGAGTTCTGTCAGGTGGGGTTGCCAGTCGGAAATCTTTTATTGGGGGGTAAGGTGACGAGCCTTTGAGAAAGTCCCCATGCCCTGTTGCAGTGAGGAACCCCTGGAACAGCTGTATCTCACGAGAAGCCAACGATCCACAGTTACAGAGGTGCTGGGTCTGTGTTTCTGTGGATGAGAGGAGGCCCGCTGCCTGAAGGAGGTCCTGGTTAAGGGATGCTTGCCTCACAGCCGGGTTGTAGCTAATAGCCCTGCTGAAGGCACTAACCAAGAGCAAAAGCTTCGGGATGTGTCCTGAAGCTTTTATTAGGAGGAGGGCATCACTAATTTTGTTATTTTTAACAAGAAGAGAGCCGTGAGATTCACATTGCCGGATTCTGGTTAAATCACTCAGAGTTGATTTTCGAGGCGACTGGAGCTGCACGTGTCCCCATGTCGCTGCAATTGTGCTGCCCCCCAGACTGTAGCCATCACACAGTAGGCAGAGCCGTGGTTTGTGGTTATCTCAGCAGACTCCTGGGCTGGCAGCCGGAGGGAGCTCAGGCAGTTTGTGGCTGTGCTGGCCCCTGGATTCCCACGCAGCCTCCTATGGAAGACGTCTTTCAGCTGCCCAAATGCTGTGCCTGCAGTATGCAGCTAGAGAAAAGGAGTCCCTGTGCCTGCAAAACCTGTATAATGAACATTGTTTTGACTGACTTCTTCCTTTCCACTGGTTTCAAGCATCTCTAGTAAAGTCATTTTCCTCTCATCGCCCTGATGCTGTCACTTATATCCGCACCCTCATTGGGGTACCTTCCTATCGCTTACCGCGACACCCGTATCAGCAGAGTGATCCTCCATCTCAGCTCTCAACCCTTTCCAGGCAGCCCATTCCCCACGCGCTGCTCTGTCCTCTCGCTCTAAATCTCCTGTTTGTGTGCACAGCTTAAAAACTTCTGCTCTTCTGTCACCAAAATTGAAGCCACCTCTTAGAACATTTGAAGATACAGGCAACAAATTCTGAAAGAGAACGGTATAGTCAGACTTCCATATCAAAGAAGATTCAAGATATAGTCTGTATGCTTTGGGAAGATCCATGCGTTTTGGGTTAGTTAGGGAAGCTTTACTGACAATAATGAATGTTTCAGTGGAATCTTATTGATGAAAGTCTTGCCTCACTCAAAATTCAGATTTTCTCCTATGCGTGTACCTGCTATTTTTCTGCTGTTTGCAACCACCAGGTATTGAAATCAAGGACGTTTGGTTTTGTGGAGGGCAATTTGTTTCCAAATTTAAAGTGGCATTTTAAAACCCATTGATAGAAACTTTATTCTAAGACAAAGAGAAAAAGATGATGATGCTTAAAGTACCTTTCCTCCTGATAGATCAACAATGGATTTTTTTTTGACAGATATTATTCTGAATACCTCCCATTTCACCTCTTTCTCTTCCAGATGAATTTAGTTTCAGAATTACCCACCAATCCTTTCTGTATGTATCACACAACTAGAACAGTTAAAGTAGCTGTGGCATGCTCGTTCATAGAACAGAAAATGTGATGAGGGCTGTGTCTCTGCACTACCAGAAATTGTTTGAGAACACTTTGCAAGATTTGTTAAACTTTTTTTTGAGGAAAGTTTCCCACTATTTGATCTGGTTTTGGTTGCTATCTGAGTCATGGAGAAGTACATTTCATTTTCTTTAAACAGATGTTTTATCTGTCGTATATAAAGTTGATCAGATTAGGTAATTCTAGGTGATCTTGTCAGTTTGTTCTATATAAGTCTTTATGGGACAGGCAACCCTTACTGAGGCAGTGCAGGAAATTCCCTTGTCTTCTGTTCATTGTCATGCCTGGCTGTCACAGAAAATCATTTCTCGCAATGCCATATGTGCTGGAACCATTATTCTGCTTTATGTTGACTGGTGCTTTGTTTTCACGTTTTAGATTAAGAGGAGCAATTCTATAACACGTTCTGAAGGTGTTTATCAAAACCACAACTCTTGCCACACTGTGTCCCAGAGAAATGAAAATAAATGCTTTTGGTGTGCCGTCTCAGACCGGGCATTACCATTTGATACAGATATTGCAACAGTAGTTTGTTCATTTTGGGAGAAAAAGGAGGTCTGTAAAGGGTGAAACAAGTTGGTCCTCTCTGTGTTGCGTGGGATGAACCAGATGCTGTGGAAAGTGTGTTAGGAAGAGATCAATCCCCTGCAGTTTGCATTAACTTGAACTGCACGTAGACCAGACATTTTGGGGCAAATTTTGAAGTCCTAGAAAGCAGCATTCAACCAGCTCAGGTTCCTGCCCAGGCATTGATCTCACTGGGTGACTCTTCTGTGAACAGAGACTCTTCCTGATCGTGGGATCAGTGTTAGAGTTGCAGAACCAAGCCCTAAGGAGAGAAGCGTTTTCAGCTGATGCTTCAAACGGTTGTCCCCCATACCACGTGTCCCTTGATCATCGGGCTGTTTTGTCACCTTCAAATCACGTTGAGAACTGCTCAGGGCACAGGCAGCCAGGATTGCTACTGGAATTTTGTTATTGCAACAGCAATTAAGGATAATGAAGACGGGGGAAAAAAGAAATCTGCCTCAGTAGGGTTTCTGTTCTTGATTTTTAACATTTGCACTGGATGAGCTACATGCCTTTAAAAGAGGAGTTTGTTTTGCTTTGGCGTAGTCCTCTGACAGTGCCTGAGCAGGACAGCAGCATCCGTGCCACTCCTAGTGCTACGTCTGCTTTCCACAAGCTTTTGTGCCCATGCGCTCCTTTCTGTCTCTCGTGTCCCTTTGCACCCTGCAGCACTGTCCCTGTCCACCACCTCTGTGAAGTGAGATGATTTCAGTGTTTTGTTAGTGCTACCTCCGAGTTACCTGCACTTCTCAATAGCCGTTATCACAATGGGTAGGAAGGAAACCGTCTTTGGTTTCTGAGGTTGCTAGACCTTTCCAGGTTGCTGGAAGGATTTTTTTTTTTCCCCTCCTCCCCTTGCTTGCTAGGGAGGTTAGGAGGGAGTTTCTGCTGCGTACAGAGATCTAAACTCCCTGCAGAAATTCAGTCCTTGAAATTCTAGCAGTCCTTGGGCTGTGATAGAGACAGATGGGTTGTGATGATTTTGCAGTCCTTGTTCAGGGCAGTAACTTGCCCTTCTCCTGGGCATCATTAAACCGTGGGTCTCGCTCTGGACTGGGTGCCTCTACACAGCCCCAAGAGAAACTCAGGCAAGAGCCATCTGCAAACGTGTGCAAGGCAAAGCACTCCTTTGGCTTGAGAAAGCCTTTGAAACCCAGCGTGCTAGAGGTTGAGGGAATATATTACGGTTTACAGGTTTTTACATGCGCGTACCTGTGCTCGGCTCGTGGTTATGCTCTTCCCAAGGTGTGTGTTATTGTCCCTTGTCGGAGGACTTCAGGAGGAGCTAAGTGAGGCCTTGGTCCTTAAAGGACCTCTCGCTGCGTTTTTTTTACTTGCTCAAGTATCCTGTCAGGCAGCAAGCTTGCAGAGGTGATCAGGGTGTTCGAGTGGCTCAGGAAACCACTTTTCTTGTTCTTTTCCCCAAATACGACCCATTTCTGTCCAGGCTTCTCACTCCATTCTGCATCAGAGCAGAGGCTTTTGGCTGCTGAGGTGTATGTCAAACAGGACTGATTGCTTAAAGCCAAGAATAAATCTAGGAATTTATACATATGTAAGGAGCCTGTCTGCCTGGTCTGCTCAGCCCTAGCAATTTGATTTCCTTTTGAAGCCTTGCTTTGCGAGAAGGAAGATCAGTTTTTCTTCTCCCCTCCTCCTTCAAAAATAATATTCTTTACAGCATGAAAAGGTGTCATGTATAGTGAAGGGCCCAGGTGCATGCTGTCAATGCTGGGTGGACTTATGCCAAGGAGAAGAAATTAAGACCTGTTGCAGACAGAAGAGCTAAACTCTCTTTTTTTTTTTTTTGAGAGAAATGCTTCTAACAATTTATTTTACAAGACCTGAACTCACCATCCCTACTGGCAAATACGAGTTTTATTGCCCAGTGTGGGAGCATGGGTATCATGTTAGCAAACTGACCATGGCACATCTGTAGTAAAACAGCAAATGGTATGGATCACAGGAGACCTTGTTGACTGGGTATCGTTTAGCAACAGCACATGCTTAGGTCACAGAGTTGGTGACATAATTCAGGCTAGGTCACAGACTTGGTGATGTAATTCATGCTGGGGAGGAATAGATAGTATCTGACTACGTAACACATATAACGTTCACGACAACTAACCCTTTCTCTGCCTTCTGGAATCACTATTATCTTTCTGCGTTCATTTCTTTATAAAGCAGTGTTAAGGATGAAAAATTTAACTTTTCAGAATCTGGAGAACAGTGAAGTTCATTCTTCTACAAAAATTTGTTCAGATAGAATTTCTGTTCTGGCTAAAAACATAGAGGGTATGTCATAGTGAAGAGTCAACGTCGCTGTCGAAATCTTGATTATTTTTCCTTTTTGTACATGTTTTAATGTTGTGTTCTTACATTACGATACATTAACTTGAACATTTTGACATTATAGAAGGAAAGTTAGAATTCAGCGGGGTTAACTGGGTTTTAAAGATCACCTCTCAAAAAGCTGGCTTTCCTGCTGCGAGCATTTTGAGTCTCTTTTCGAATGAATAGGTCAGGCCTACCCATCTCACCATTACGTCACAGTGATCCTACCTTTGCAACAGAAGGCGTGTTTGTGGCAGGTGTTTTCACATGGTGCTTTTTTTCTGAAGTCTGAAAATGGGTTTTCTGAACGTGTTAGTCTTTCAACTTTAAATAAGTACATACTATAAGACTTTATATTACGTAGAAGTCCTAAGGGAGTTAACAAAGGATTTGTTCAGTGCTTTGTTGCAGACTGCTGTAAGGATAGAATCGCATCTTGAGAACCGAGCACCGTGTATGTCTGCAGTGACTGCTGGAAGAGAATATTGCATAAACACTGCTTGAGTCTGGCTTTGTCCCAGGATGGAGATGCGTGTGGCTTGTTCTTTAGAGAACAAACACATGATACAAAATAGTGTTGACCTCAGCACCAGTTTTTGTGAGTTCTTTCAAAGCCTGGAGGTATTCTCCTTGCTTTTGGCAGAGAAGTAACAATACTTTTTTTTAAATTGCAGGTTTTCCTTCCTAATTAAGAAAAACATGAGGTTACAGGGTCCATCATCTCTTTTAATGTACGTGATCTAAATATTTAAGAAAAGTGATGGGTGTCTTTGGCGTCCTCTGTTTTGGAGCATTCTGTAAGGCTGAGGTACTTCGGTGTGATGTCCAGGACCTTCTCATGCAGTGATTTCACTCACAACTCATGAACTGTCCTAATGGGTCTTTCAGGACAGACGACAAAATCGTGTGTTGTGGTATGGCAGGGATTAGCTGGAATTTGAATACTCTTCCTTTCTTCTCCCCTCTGCCTCTTTGCTAGGCAACTGTGGAAGAGTGATTTTTAACTGGCTAAAATATTATTAAGCACAGTTTTCATAGCTGGTCACAGGGCACTGCCCTGACCCACGAAACTGCACGGCCGTCATTCTGAAATGGGAAACCAACCATTTCTTTACTTCGCACAAGTGGAAAAAAACAGCACCGAGAGAGGTTTCACTAGGGCTGAGCTTTGTAAAGGCATTCATACTAAATCAGGAGCAAATTGTAAACCCAGTGTTAGCATCTGAGAATCACGGAAAGCCATAAAAGTCACAATTTATACCTGAAATTTGTAGCTTGATTTGGAATTTGTAACTTGATCAGCTAAAATTTTTCTGGTTATAGATAGTGCATGAAGTGTTATCTAAACTAGCAGCTCACATTGGTACATCTGTGAGGGAGCGCTGTAAAAATGAAAACTCTGAGCCCTGCTTACTGCTGGGCCAAATTCCAGCGTGTTTTAATTCAGACAAAAGTAAAAGCGTCAATCATCGGTAGGTCTAATTAACACTCTTGATCTGTGAAGAAACAGGCTTAAAATATCTTGCTTATGGAAAGAAACAGCGTGCGTGTGAGTTTGTGTGCAGTAAGCATCCAGAGTTGGGCTCATCTGCAGTTGTTGACAGAGCAATATCTTGCTCTTTGTATATTGTCCATCATTTCAGGATCTTCATGTCTTCCCAAGTGGTCTTGTCACAGCCATCCTGTGACACCACTGGGGAAATAAAGACAGAAAAAGGGAGGTCATTTGTTCAGTTTCCTATAGGAAACATACTGCAATGGGAGCCTGGCTCCCTCGAGTCCTGCTCGTTTGTCCCGATCAAGATCGCTTTGCCCCTCCATAGGCGTTCAACGTGTGTTTCAGCTGTCCTTCTGTTCTGTGGGACACCTTTTGTTTCAGATCTAAATTTAACTCCATTTCACACAGAGCTTGGCTTTTCATGCTGCTGTTATCTTAAATCACAAATCTGAAAGGCCGATTCACCCAGCGGCAAAAACTGTTACTGTTGCAGCCGGGGAACACAATACTGTTTCTGAAACTGAGACTTGGTTTCTTTTAGTTCAGGAGAACCTTAAACCTTCTCCTCTGTGATAAACCCCTGCGCCTTATGTCCTGCATAGCTTTGTGTAACTGCTGGAACAAATGACTGTTACCAAGCTGGCTTGCTTTCTAGAGGTTATGGAGCTGTGGTCGTCTGAAATGTAATATGCAGATAGATCCCAAGATTTTGTCTTATTAGCATGATTTTTTTTTTATTTTTTATTTTTTTTTTATTATTTTAGGATCAAGAAAGTGAATTCTTTGGGGGCAAAAAGAAAAACCCACTTGCATCAATCTAGGTAGGACCCTGCTGACTGCCTAGATGCAACCTGAACAAGTGAACAGTTGAACTTAGTTTCTCCTTGCTTGCAGAAGAGTCTCTGCATCCTCCAAAGGGTTTGTGCCTGCACAGCACAACAGACTTCCCTGCCCCCAGTAAGACAGAAGCCACTGGTGGAATGGATTTAGTGGCACCCATTTGTAGCACCCGCTGCAGTTCACACCCGTCACGTGGCTGCAGGGGCTGTGTGGCAGCTGTCAGGTTGTTGCCCCTGGTTCAGTCCCCAGCCTCCACTGGCATGTAAACTGCACCTAATTCTGAAATGTGGGTTGCTCAAGGGCTATTAGGCTGTTGGCCTTCAAATCTCATCTGTGAGAGCTTGTTCTTAGAGGGAGTAAACATCATCAGGTTCCCCTCCTTCTCACCAAGGGCAATCCCCTACAGAGCTCCATGGGACGCTTGCTAGCACGGTCTTGTGCTTGTCAATAGATGTTTTGGGGAGGAGTTAGGAGGGGAAGGTTTTCCTGTCACATGGACTTGTTTGTCTTGTGAATGGAAGAATGTTGGTGCTGTCTGTTCAGTAGGTCTGCATGAAAACGGGGAAAACAGCCCTGAGTGATTGGACTGAATTTAGCATGAAGACAGGACGTTAGTGTTGTTGGCTGCTTTACTGTTGCATCAAGTTGTTTGGGAAGTCTTTCTTTATCTCTGTTTTTTAGTTTCTGTTGATTTCTTTGTTAGATCTTACTTTACTTTCATCATGGGAAACAGCGTGTGTGCATTTTTAAAAAGAGCTAAAATATTAAATCTCTAAAAAATAAGTATTTTTATCACTACATGTAGGCATTCAAGGTGTAGGTGTCATCCCTGACGCAGAACACCAGCCTAGGTCTTTACAAATAATTCAGTGTTTGGATTGAGGGGGAGTGGTGGTGGTGGGTTGTGTGTTTTTGAGTAAAATAAACTGTTAAATTGGGAAGCTGACAGAAAACATTGTGCTAGAGACTGATACCTTGGCATATCAGCCTTGACTGATATCTATATGTACCTCGTTTGGAGGCCTTTTCTCTAGATGTCTTTCATAACACGATAGTAGCGTGGATTCAAATTAATCTTTTCCAGAACACCTTCTTTGAAAAACCAGTGAAGTCATGGAAAGGGAGCCAGCTAGAGACAGCTCTGAAGGTAAGCATTTGATCTGAATACCTGCCGAATGCAAAGGTCAGATACAGACTGCATCTGGCCACCATCCTTCGAATGAACGATTCCAATCCCCCTTCATGTCCACAGATGCTCCTGTAAGGAAAATACAGAGTTAGGTTCAAGTCTGAAATTATCTCCTGCAAATGTGAATCCTAGATCCTGAAATTCTCCAGCTTCTGAAATTCCATCTATAACACCTGGTACTGGAATGCCTTGAAGGTCTGGCTGTGAAGCCTTATCCCACTAACCTAAGCAACCTTTTCAAGTCTCTCTTTTTCTAACGGATCAAGTGTGTCCAAAACTTTTAATGCTGAGAACCTTTGGATCTAAATTTTACTGCTTTTCTTCATCTCTAAAAATGTACTAGTTGCTTCTCAGGCTAAGAGCAGTGAATCCACAGCATTGCCAGGGACTGCCCTTGTAGCACAAGGGAATATGGATTCATATTTCTCCGATGGTGAGCTTCAGAAACATATCAAAGTTTCAGCTGATGCTCCCAAATTTCCTGCTCAGGGGTAAGTGACTTACAAAACCAGAGAGTGATGAAGTAGCCATCGTGATTTACCAGGAAGCACACTCTGCTAACTGCGCCTAATTTGCAACAACAGTGGCAGAAAATGGATGAAAGGGAGAGAAAGGTTCATTCATCAGGGGGTTTTGTTCATTCAATAAATGGCAGCTTGTCCAGGTGCTATGTCATAAATCCGTTTCAATTTGATTAAATAATCGGGGGAAGGAATTAAAAGCCCCATTCATTGAAAGCCCATTAGCAGTAAGGGGAAACTGGCTGCTTCCCCCATAAGACATGCAGGTGTTGCTCGTGTTCTGACTGCTAGAAATTGCGTAAGTGAGGATGGGGGTTCAGGTAGTGAGTGGAGTGATGGAGCAGGCAAAACAATCAGAATAAATCTACGGGAGAACCTAGGAGCACGTGAAGCGTGTACCTAGTAGTGATGCCGACTGAGATCAAAGCTTCAAAATGGTAGCTACAGTTTAGCTGACTGGTTACATGGTAAGAGCACAAAGAAGCAATAAAGGCATGGAAAGGTTGATAGCTTCTGAAGCTCATTGGGGAAGGTGGGATGAAAGGAGGACAAGGTAATTCCACCAAGTGGTCCAAGTGGAAAAACTGTTTAGATTCTCAAAAACCCATTTGGCTGTCTCCCATCCCTGAACTCACATAAAATCCATTGATGTTAGTGTTGTCAGAGGACCAAAAGAGCTGCTTGATGTTGAGATTGTTGACCTAGTCAGGGCCTTGCTTCTCGCCTGCCCAGACTCACAGCTTAAGTGTTCATGTGCCCATTGCCAGGACTAGCACCGATAGGCTTTCTCAGAAGACTGGTTCAATGTAGGACCTAAAACCTAGGCTGTTGGATTGAAAGTACTCTTCTAGAATGCGTTGGAAAAGACTGCAGCCCTTCCTCACTTCTGAAAAACAGAATTGCAATTCCAAGCTTCATACTCAAGGCTGTGAGTTTTAAATGGTAGCTACAAAAGGCAAGGTCTAGGAAGAGATCTTTCTAAATTGCAAAGAGGAAGGCAGAAGACAGTCTAGTTCTCTGTTGGCAAACTCATTTTGCTTGCTATTCAGGGTGCTGGTTTTAAGCACCCTTTTTTTGTTGCCTTAGTCCTTCCGCACAGAATCACAGAATGGTAGGGGTTGGAAGGGACCTCTGTGGGTCATCTAGTCCAACCCTCCTGCCGAAGCAGGGTCAACCAGAGCAGGCTGCACAGCACCGCGTCCAGGCGGGTCTTGAATATCTCCAAAGAAGGAGACTCCACAACCTCCTTGGGTAGCCTGTTCCAGTGCTCCATCACCCTCAGAGGGAAGAAGTTCTTCCTCGTGTTCAGCTGGAACTTCCTCTGCTTCAGTTTGTGCCCGTTGC
>Ga0065711_1036928_pt1 | contig 20402 bp, 13 predicted proteins | sample Hoacrofraction12_FD_59098 | JGI IMG/M metagenome (GOLD analysis project Ga0065711, IMG submission 59098) | Hoatzin crop microbial communities from Cojedes, Venezuela - Epithelial fraction 12 v2 (version 2) | ecosystem: Host-associated > Birds > Digestive system > Esophagus > Crop | place...
GGGGGGGAATCAAATAAAAAAGTCTCTGTTTCTCTAGAACAGTCTTATCCCAGTTACCTATAGGAGTGACAGTGGCAGTGATAGACAGTTGCGTGTCTGAATGAGGGACAGTGCTCTTCTCCTGGCTATTAGCAGCTCTTAATCCAAAATACTGATGTAGTATACACCACACAGTCGGCACTTACAGGCCTTGGGAGTGGTAGAACCTGAACTTGCTGAACATCCCTCAGGTCCTGCTGTGTGTGTTGGGGATATTTTCCTTAGGTCTCACAAGTGCTGTGAAACTAAATATGTCAAATCTTTCCCAGCAACATGCCTATTTCATAGAAGACGATTTAGACATTTGATCTACCGGTAATATAGTTTTGTTATAAAACTCTGTCATGTGGTTAATATTAAAATAAAATTCTTTCTTTCTCTATTGCTCAGTAACAGTATCTTCTCTTTGTCTGTCAGTATTCAATAAAAAGAACCTAAAAAGCACTTACTGCTCCCAAAATACAGGATGTTTTGGTCTGCACTACTAATCCAGCTTCATTGCTCCATTTCTTCTTGAATATTCTGCCCCTCCTATGTATTGGCAATGCATACTGATTTTTTGGTGAAGTTCATACTTTCTGTGAAAGAGTTATTTGCATGAAGATTAGATCCATCTTTCAAGAATTATCCTAGTATTTTCCCTCTGGCTTGATACTTGCTTTCATTGCAATCTCATTTTGCCTCTCTGGCAGGTAGTTCTTTACTTGCTTTCAGTAGTTGAATTTATCTCCCTCTTTTCTACTTTCCTAAGACATCCCATGTGTCAGCATGTTTGATACCTTACAAAGGCCAGACAGAGTAGATATAATAGATTTCATTGGTCTAGAAAATCAGTTTAAATCAAAGAGTTTAAAATGTGTGGCATGATCTCTTCAATAAATCTCTGTCACATATTTTTATATCCTGTTACACTTTCCTTTTAATTATTCTTTTTTTTTCCACATTTGTTCTCCTATGTGTTATTGAGGTTAGACCAATGGACTCAAAGATGCTCTGCTCTGCCACCTCTTCTAAAATGCATATGCCACTATTACAACCACCTGCTTTTGTGGTTCCAATTCTTCATTTGATCTATTTGGTAAAATGTCTTCCACTGGTTCTGCAATTTCATTTTCAATGCCATGATCATTTCCATTTCTGTAGTCGCATTCCCATGTGACCTCTCATTATCAACGGTGTATTTCTCAGAAGATGAGGCAAGATATTCAAGTTCATCTGAATCTCAAATGAATGAGCTTTAATGCCTGACTTATTCTCACTGGATGTGATTTTTTAAAATACATATTCTAAGTAAATCTTTCGCTAATTGCTTTTTTTTCCCAAAAAAGTTTAGCTCAGCTTGACTCTTTGAAATTCTCACTTTATACTTAAGATCGCCGACTTAGAACACAGTTCTTAGCTTTTTTTTCCTGCTCTTTGCTCTCCATCCTTGCAGCCATTTGCATCTGCTCTCATTTTGTAAAACTATTCTTTATTTGGTCCATTTGGTCTAAAGATCTTCCTGATGAACTTTTTCCCTTTCACTAGAATACAGACTTGGGCCATGTTTTCTTACCTTTGATTTAATGAAATTTAAAGCCTCCTCTACACTAAAGTCCCAGAGGCCTTCGACTGAAGTGGCTTCACTGAATGATCTCAGGCTAGTCACTTTGAAACACTGACCTTTTAGTAGCCAAGATGTCCTTCATTATTTTCTTGAAGGTTTCTACCCTGTATTTCAGCTTTTCCTCCTTTTATGGAACAAGAAGCACAGAGTTTTTCCCCAATCTCAGTGTCTCGGCATACACTACCAGAACTGGATGTGCTTATCTTCCTCCAGGAGGTGAAATATTTTTTTCTCAAAGTCTACTATATGCAACTTGACTTTGTTCCCGTCTGATGGTGAAACACTAATTCTGCAGGAATCACAGGGATTTAATTTTTTCAGCTGACTTTCTCTGAATACTCATCTCACCTCAGTCTGCGTGGGGTTAGATTAGCCAGGGAGCACTTTTCAATCTTCTGCTTTTAGCTTGATATATAACAGAGTTAAGGATTCACAAACACTGGAGTAAAAAAAAAAAAAACACAAAAAGATACAAACATTGGTGTAATGCAGATAGCGATTCTTTACAGCTCCCAGGATTCCCTTTCTTAGTGCTGACAGGAAACGTGCAAATTAAGAAATCTGTGTATCATACAATGTCTGATTTTTAACAAATGCTTTATAGCCAGCTTATGTGCATGGGGAGAATGGAAGTTTTGAATTGTGTTTCGTTTAGCTTACATATGTACAGATAGATACACTTACACGCACACACACACATAAACAATGAGTGCTCATGTGCATAATGTATGTATTCATGACGCAAACCTCCAAAGCGGCAGGTTTAGAGTGTCGTCGCTGTGCCTTTTCATACAAAGGGGAAAATCTGTGATTTAGAAACAAACCCCTGTCATAACAAAGTGGTTTAATTTTAGCTACAGGTCAAGCTTAAAATGTACCCAATCTAGGGCAAAGCCCATCTCTGAAGTGCACAGCCTGAGGTAAATTGATACATTCATTCCCAGTGCAGACTCGTTCTACACTGATTACTGGTCTCTACTAACAGTGTTTGCAAGACAGCTTATCTATTCTCCTCTTCTATAAGAGACACTGTTCAAAGAGCTTGAAACACAGCTGCCTCTTTACAGGCTTTACCTACTTTTCAAAAGGAGGGGAATCACGTGGCCAGGGGGTGGATGCCTGCGCAATAGAAAATCTAAATTAATCTTCATAGAAAGTGGGGAGCCTTGTTTGGATCTATCAGAAAGGGAAAGCACTTGTAGGTGAAATCTTCTTAAGACCAAAGTGAAAACTTGGAGGGAACCCTGTGAAAACTCTGGACCGTGAGGCTTCCTGGGCATTTCAAACAAAAGAAATTAGCACTCCGGGTAAAAGGTTCCTGGTTTTAATCTGAAAGTTTTCACCATGAAGAGTCAGTGCAACGTCGAAAGTCTGAACGGGCTGGGAGTTTAACATTGAGCCTCCTCTCCATGTGGCTCCAGCACAGCCTTTCTTCTTCCTCGCCTTTTCCTTGAGGGCAGGAACCATGACATCAAATATGCATTTGCTTCATCCTACTGGGAATCAAAGTGGTGCACTTACATGTATCCTAACTTCTGTAGGCAATATTTCAGTAACTTCTCACTTTTGAATTATTATTTTGGCCAGCTGGCTGAACATAAGGCTGGAAAAGATGTCAGAAGGACACCTCTTTCAGTGTTTCTGTGTCTCAGCCCTATTTCACATGCCAGTGTGGGAAGGCTCTGCTGTGGCAGGAGAGAGGATCTGCTGGTGCCTGACACATTAGGATGTCTGGCAGACCACCATTGGTCCAAGAGCACAGAACTCCTCCATCTCACCCTCATGGTGCTGCCCTGGGCCACAAGGCCAACTGCAGTGAGAGACTGCAGTTACAGCCAACCCAAACGGTGGGCGAGAAAAATCAAGGTAACAGAAGGAGAAGGTGAGAAAGAAAGTATCGCAAAAAGGGGCAGCCTGTTGGTAGCAACACATAACCCAAAGATGTAGCTTCGTGCAGACCAACAGCTTTTGGCTTTATTTTTAATGAACTTTCATGGGAAGAAAAAAACTTCTTTTCTTTGTGCAAGACTTGTGAGAGCACAGAGCTGTTCCCACATGCATTGCTGTTGGTTTGCAGTTTGACCTGTTCAGTTGCTCAAAAGTATGTAAGAAAGGAGAACTTTCTCTTTCTCTTCTTTTTAGGGCGCTGCTAACTGAGGAGTTTTGGTATCTGAAGCTATTGCAAGATGTAAAAAGCCACTGAACCATAGTCACGACAGATTTTTAGTGCAAGATGCACCAGAAATTTTCTGGTAATATAGATCAGATCCTTCTGATTTGCCATCACTATGCTGTTTTTTCCTCAGCCTGGTGGAAAGAGAAATTTACGGTACGGTGAATGAGCACTGACTTCTGGCCCAGGCAGCACTCAGTGTAAAATCCATTGGCTTTTCCAAACTAACCATTGCTTGTCCTTCCCTTTCTTGGGAAATTTGACTTATGAAGGGTGACATCACACCAGACAAGCTCACATAGCTGTTTCTTACTTTAAAATGTTAATTCAATTGCAGTTGGAGACCTGGACTGTAAGAGGGCAAAAGGGAGGGGAGGTACCCATAAGCCTGTGATAAATCTGTCACAACAAGTCCGTGGCTTGTCCTGTCACCTGCTGCTTCGAAAATGACTGTTTTGCGTATCTGGAATCAGGGCTACTAGAGATATAGCTACCTACATTTCTAATAAATGAATAGCATATTAGGTATCCTTTTTTATTTCTGTCAAAACACTTTGAATGTATGTTTGCAGAAGAGACGATCCCAAAATATGGGGGTCCCATATGCAAAGCTCTACACCTGAGACAATGATGTTTGCTTTCCAGAACGCTGTTTCTCATTTCAGAAACAGGTCTTTGGTGAGAAGGAAAACAGCAACACTTATGATATGAGTGGGGGACCACAGATTAGTGTGCAAGTTCCCCTGGGGATTTCCATGTTCCAGTTTTGCACTTCAGTACGCCTTAGGCAGCAGAAATTACATGCCTACATCAGATAGATTTTGTTTCTTCTTGAATTATGCGCAAGATATGGAACCCTACCCTCCTGTAAAAGACTTGCAACGTGCAAGCTCACATAGCCCCCCGCATGCAAGGGAATTTTCTTTTATGGAGACTGGCCTAATGTGTGAAATCATGAAGTTAACCCCCTGGCATTAGTGGTGGGACTTTGCCTTCACAATTTAAGACTGAAAACTTCCAAGTGCCGGTCCCAAGCGCTCCTAAAGCCTGGTGTATGTGGCTGCAAGCAAAGCAACTTCCCACCTCCAGATATGTTTCATTTCCCCAGGCTTAATACAGTAAAATGCATCAGACAGAGATCTCACTGTGTCTTTAGAAGCAAGACCACCCAGGGGCACCTCTGTGAAACTATTCTGAGTGAATGAGATTTGGCCAGTTTAGGAAAGGTCAATGATTCTGGATTTGGGGAGGGGGGGGTCCCCCTTTTCTCGCATCTCTTCTTCCTTCCTCCCATTTCACAACTGTGAAAAGTCCAGTTTGATTTAAAACTGCAATCTCACCCTATATTCTTCTTTGCACAAGGCAAAAGAGGAAAACGTTTTAACAGCTCTGCATAGGTAGGTTCACTTAGATAGTGAATGAGAATCCTTACAAGTAGCAGTTTTATGCACAGCTGTAGCCTTTGATTTAAGTACCTGTTATTGTAAAATTATTCCTTAAAAAAAAAACCACCCTTCATATTTATGTCTTCTACTTGCAAAGACCTCTGGGAGGGCTTGCAAGTCATTCGCCATGGAGATTGAAACAGCAGGTGAAGTGGAGTGTTAACACTAGGATCTCACCTGCTGTCAGATCAGGCTTAGCACAGAATAGGACGGGAGATTTGGATGGGGGTCTGTGAGGCTTGATCCCATGCCAAGGCAGGGCTCAGCTCAATTGCTTAAAGGCATATTCCTGCAGACAGTCAGTGCGAGTGTTGCCATTGACTTCCATGGAAATGCCATTGGAAACTTCTTTCCATCCCTCCCTCCCTCTCTCTTTTTCTCCGTGTCCCACCTCTTTCACTTTGTTTCTGGTCTTTGCAGAGTATGCAGAAATTTGGCCAGGGTCTCTGCCGGTAGATTAGGGGCCCAATGGCTTTTCTCACTAGACTCAATAGAAATCTTTCTTACGACTGTAAAGTCAACTTGACTGAACATAAATTATCAGGCATATGGGATTAGCTGTTGCATTAAATCTAAGTAATGATCACAGGTAAGAAGTAAAAGAAATATTTTTGTAAGTAAGCTCTATTTTGGAAAGATTAAAAAAAACAATTAAGATAAATGAATTATTAATTTAAGTACTTTTTCAGAAAACGAAAGAGATTATTACTTTCTCCTGCACAGAAATTCATTGAAAGGAAAATTATCAAATACAGCATTTACTGCATGGAGTCCAGACAAATCACTTAAATTCAGTGGCGCCCTTCCTAACTCTCGTTTCCTAGACAAGAGGAGAACCAGCCTGTGGGACTGGAGAAAGAAAAGATTGATAAATGGTAGAATGAAAAAAGAAAGGGAAAAACTGTAGTATTTTAACTGTAACACATCCCTCAACTACTTTGTCTCACTGCTGTTTCTTACAAGAAACTTTCTAAGTAACTTTCGCCCTGTTCAACGCTCAGTTTCTCAGTTAATGGCTCCCTCTGCATGCACTAGAAGGGGACCATGTATGTGGATCCGCCCCTCCAGCAACATGGAGCAGAAGCATTCATGGGGAAAACTATCAGAAACCCCACAGCCCTCAAATCGATCCCTTAGAGGGTGTGCTCTGTAAGGCTGCTCCCTTGGCCCTCATCCATAGCCCTACTTCCCTCCTCGCTGCAATCTTCCTTTAAAAATCACAATATCGCTGGCTTCCCCAAAGGCTGTGGGAGTTGGCAATTCTGTAATGAGCCCTGTAAGTATTTTCTGCTGGAAAAATCCTGGGGTGTGCCGCTCCTGGGCCACAGCGATGCGCTGAAAGGCCAGTTTCTTCTTTGGCCTCGTTTGGTCCCAGGACACATCCTGCCCAGCAAGAGAAAGGAGAGGTATCTGCACCCTCAGGGAAGGAGGAAGACATTTCTACATGGGATTTGCCTCTCCCTCACAGGCAGATTGATCTTCATCCTCACAAAGTTTCTGCTCTCTCACCAGGAGACAGAAGAGTAGAGGGCAAGTTCCCAGGATTTGCTAAAGTCCACATGGATTATTTTTTTTTCCAAGAAGTCTGTCTAAATCAAAAGTTTTAGATGTTATTTTTAAACAGCTTAAAGCTTAAAAATAGCTTTAAATGTTATTTTCTTTTGTAAGTATGTATCTCTGGCTTCTTGTATTGCAATTACAGTATTTTGCTTTTGTTTTTGCAGAGTTCACATGCTTTTTATTTCAGCTGAGTAGCCCTAGCTGAGCACTTGGCAGCTATTAAGCACAAAGCCATCCTGCTACTTTTGTGTTTCCATCCATCACCTTTCTCCTCCCCCTCTCCCATCCGCATGTTTGTCTCCATCACCTGTCCCAACACTTTGGGGCTGGGAGCCCTTTGTCACAGACCGTCTGTCAGCCCACATGTTTGCACAGGGCTGGAGGCAGCCATACCCAGACCTGGGCAAGGCCTCTCGCACAATATAAATTGCGATCCTCAGAGGAGACGTCTGTTTTTACAGAGAGCTAATCCTCACGCGTCCTCGTGTGGGGTAGGTTTGCCTCTGGCTTTGCAGGAGGAAGGAGCTCAGAGGCGCCGGTCCTAAAACCGGGGTACCTCCTGCTGCCTGGGGTGCCGGGTGCGATTGCCACCTCAGAGACAGCGTCCGCAATGTTTGGCACTGGCAAGCGCAGTGCCCCCTCCCCACAAATTTCCCGAGTGTAGGAAAATCGCTCGCGTAAACGCATCCTCAGCAGCGACGCCCTTCAGCTGGATTTTGTGGTCGATGACAGCTCTGTCAACAAATTTCGAAAAGGGTATCGCTAGGATTTTGTGAAGCAGCAAGCAGTAACCTCCCCCAGAACACCTCTAGCCACAAACTCTGAGTTTTCTACAGATGTTGACCCTTAAAGTGTGTTTACGGGTCTCGGTTCAGCCCTGCAATGACTCTGTTGGAGAAGCACGTGAGTTTAGTCACCCCAGACTGGCTGCGGTGCTGCCGTAAGGCTCTGCTCACACCGAACGCCGGCAGCGGCAAATCCCAGTGGCCACTGATGCTCCCGGCAGATGTCAGGGCAGTTACAGTAATAAAATCTACAAGGGCAGGCACCTTCTTCCTGCTGTAACCTTGAAGGGGAGTGCTGGAGAGGAGGGTTAAATACTTACCGTAAGTAGCATCTCACCGGTGCCGGGAATGTGGCTTGCACTTCCAAATGCTGCACAACACCCATCTGTGGGTATGTCGGACGTAGGCAGTGTGCCGTCTGCACGTGAGGAGATCTCATGCTGCAATTATATTTTTCTTTTTCAGCTGTGACATGGGTGTTTCCCCAGCACACAGATGGGAACTCTTCCCTCTGAGTCTTCTTTTAGGCACCCAGAAAGCTGCCCCTCCTTGTATCTCTTTTGTAAACTGGCAAACAAATTATACCTCACATCTACTTCAGCACTTGCAGCTCGGGGCAGTAAAGAAGCTGGTTACCTGGCAGAGTGCAATGCAGTTTTGAGAAATATGTGGGTTTTACATTACAATTGTTGTGACGGTTTGCTTTGTTGGGGTCCAGTTCAGGACAAAGCAGGAGAGCAGCAGCCAGGAAAGAGCCGGCCAGGCTGGGGGAGGCAGGGGCTGCAAGACGTTCAAACAGAGTCAGCATTTCAAGCTCTGCACCTCACAGAAGTCAACCGACTTTCCTCCCAGCTGCTGTTCTGTATCTGTTTTGAAACTCTAATTTCCAAGGACAGTTTATATTAAAGTCTCTCTTGGCAAATCTGTTCAGAAATTTCAGTGTGAAGGAAGGAAACAATTTTTCCCAGGAATTTTCTTCCCAGCAATTGTTGATTAAAACATGTCAATATCCTTTTATAATATTTTTTATACGTGCCTGCTGGTTTCCCTTGCTTCTGTCATATTCCCCTGCAGTTTCCAGATGACTGTCCACCTTTTCCCCCTCCTTCTCTTCTCTGTACCCAAAATTCTGTACTGCATCAAATTCGCACTGGAAAAATCTTGCACATCATCAGCAGATGAAAAATTATGGTTTCAGAATTTAATTAAGAAATAATTTCCAGTAAATGTTTTGCAAGTGAAGTCAAGTTTCAGCAAGTTATTTGCATGGGTATTTAAAGAAATTTCACAAAAATAAAAACAAAATGAAAATATGCTGGTTTAGGCCCCAATTCAGCAATGTGCTTAGGAACATACTTAAACTCATCCATTAACACATGTTTGAGTGCAGAATAAATCCCCTGTGGTATTTAAAGCTCAGAGCATGTTTAAGAATTTTTGTGATTTCAAGTCCTAGTCCTCCTCAGTAGGAGGAAAAGAAGTATCCCATACCTTAAATAAAAACACTGTTCTTTTCTTTAAAAAGAAAAAGTCAAGAGGCTTGATGGTTGCAATGTAGCTGATGTTTTGGGGCAGGCCGGACTGAAACACACAGCAAGCTGTGCTCCGTTAGCGTGTCCCGAAGAGACAAACCAGCAGTGCAGAGTGATTAATGCCTGACACTGAGTGGCAGGAAGAGTCCTGCCTGCTTGCTGCGCGGGCTGGCATGTGGCATCGGAGGGAGAGGTCAGCCACCCTCCTCTTCCTCACCTAGCGATGGAGGGGGAGCAGCGCTCTGCAGGTGGCTCTATGTGAGGACCTAAAGGTGAGGCAAAGCTCCCAAAACCTGACAAAAATGTCTGGAGAAGGTTCCTGCTGCTGAGGTCAGACCTGCCACGCTGCCACACTGCAGATGCTGCACAGGACCCCTCGCCTCCTCATCGGACTTCACCGCTTGCTTCCAACCCGAGACGGACATAGCCGTAGTATACACAGGGCGACAGGCACCAGCCTAGCTACACTACTTCAAAGTCACATTCTGCTTGATCTGAATTATTTTTCCAGTATTGACAAAGACAAGAGAGGCTGATTTCAGCTGAACGGGTCACACCAGCAAGGAACTTGTTTCACTGTTACTAAGCAGGACCTAAGTGGCCCCCTCCTGCAGGAGCAGTCAAGCATTTTGGGCATCCTACAGCTGCCAGCGTATTTTCACCTCCAATTTTCTTCTTCAGCTCTAACAATAAAAAAAGGGGAGAGTATGTACCATTCTGCACAGTAATTGAAAATGAAACAAAGTCTCTGGCCTTAATGTAAACTGCAGACATCTTTGGACTCTTGGTAGCATCCCTTTGAAGAAGTGCTCTTTCAGCTCAGCTTTCATACAAATATATGATGAAAACACAATGAAAGATGTAAAGACAACTATTTACAATTTCAGTGCTTGCTGAGATTGGTGGAGAATTGTTTTTCTTAGACAAAAGCCACATTGAACAAGGTAAGAGTGTGGCATAACTCTGTTTCTCTTTGAGCCTCTACCGAAGTCCTGAAAGAACTCAGGCATAAACCAGATAAGCCACTAAATATGACTCAGCTCATTCACACAGGCTGAAAAAAATCTTTATTTATTTAAAGAAAATTCACTAATAATAGCCCTACATGCTTCGGCAGGCAAGCCTGGCTGTGTGGTAAGGCCAGGCTGTAGAAAGTATTATTTTAAATGCAGGATTTCCCCTCTTCATGATATTTGAACAGGTGGTTTTGTGGCAACAACTCTACCCTTCTTTTTTGTTATTATTATTATTATATTTTATTATTAAACTTGTTTGGCCCGTGTGAGGCAAGCTATTAAAAGCAGTAGAGTACTAGGCTTGAAAGTATCATCTGCTTGTTACACTCAAAGGGATCTAACAAAATGTCTGAGGGAATGATCATTAGCCATCCCACTATTCTCACTGCCGGTGCCCAGTACTGGGAATGTCAGGAATAGATGTAAAACTCTGGGATATCTAACCTAGGAAATATTGTACAACTGTGTACACAGGTGGAGCTGGACTCCCTTGTATAAAGGGGAGGAGGTGGAGAGGGAAAGAAAGCGTAGGTAGAGAGGAGGTTGTTCGAGTCTGTTGGTGGTAAGTGGGCTGTTTAAATATGCAAGGGGATAAAGTAAAGAGGGATATTTTCCACGTAAACAGGCATGTGTGGTTGTCAGAGTCTCCAAAACATCACACTGAAGAAACCCATAACCTTTACTATAGGGACCATAGCAGTCAGTGTCCCCTTTCAGGGACACTGGCCGTTTTGGCGGGTCCCCTGGTTCCCCCAGAGCAAATGCTATCAGAAACAGCAACGCAGTTGTGGAGGTTTGTGTTATGAACTCTACCAGTCACATCCAGCTGTACTCCTCCTCCTCCCCACCCATGTTGGTCTCATTGCTTTAGCTCAGCTCCTTGGGCAGGCTGCTCCAAGGGTGGGCTCTGCAGGATGCCCCCATCCCTGGGACGCCTGGGCTTGGTTACTGCACCTCCAAGTGGGTGCCACCCAGCTCAGGTCCAGGCATCACCCCTGCATTGTTTGAGGCTTGTATGCACTGTGCAGCCACCGTAAAGGACTTGATCAGCAAGAACTGGATTTCAGGCATTAGTTTATGTTTTGGAGGAACTTAGGTTTACCATCTTGCTCATTTAGCCACCCCCTCCAGCTTTTGGAAAGCCATCAAGACATTCGGAGCCCTGTTGCTCTCAGTGAAGGTTGAAAGGAGGGTGGGAAAGTAGCTCTGATATATGAATTACTTATTCTGTGGTAACAAAGGTCGTGCATGTGCTTTAGAAGAGAAAATAAGGTGGGTTAAATGGCCCAGATTCAATATGGGTGTGACTGAAATAAATCTAGTAGGTTGGAGGGAAGACGTTGAAGCAGGAGCAGATACAGCATGTAAAATCCTGGTCCCATTGATAGCCAAATTGCCACTGGTTTTAGCAGTTCTGGGGTTTCGTTCATGCTGCCTGCTGCTACTATCTGGATTTCAGTCATTGTGAATTTTGAGAAAAACCCATGTTTAAATCCCCAGAACACTTCTTTTACATCAAATTTAACTCTTACAGACTTTTTCATAATCAGTTTAGCTTGACTAGAGGTCTACTAAATCTGAAAAACTGTATTTTTGCTTATGATGATTAACAAAGAAGATAAACCCAATTTAACTTTAAGACTGTGTTTTCAGGGCCGGGAATTGTGCAAACAGTGGTGGATGTAACACAGAAAACAGAAATGAATTCCCAATAGCACCTTTTTTTACAACGTCTTTGTGAGCTTTGTTGACTTTAGACTGCCTTTTTTGCTGTGGATGCCATGGAATTTGAGACGACTTGAAACTCTCAAATGAACACATTTGGATGTGTGTGTTTATGGGTAAGGGAGGGGGATTCGCACTTAAATCCTAAGTGCTGGAATTAGCTCCAACAAAGCCAGAGTGTGTTGACTTTCAAATGTATTCAGCTGATGGAGCAGAAATTTGGTGGCTAGCTTCAAGGGCTATCTATTCTTTTAATTTTTTTCCCCCCTGGAGAACATCTTTGCCAGCCATCTCAGTATAACAGAATAAGCACAATATGCTTAAATACAGAATTTTGCCTACGGAGCAGTGGGGCAGTAGGGTTCTTCTGCTGGGCTTCACGTTCCTTTTGCCAGTGTAATTTGGAGAATCCTGGACTGTGTGTGCCTGTGCTTGCTGTGCAATTGCAGAGCTCTCCATCTGTCCTCAGTCCTAAATCTTGCAGTCAAGGGGGCTCTGACAGAGAGACTTTGACAAATTCTGCCACAGAAATTTAAGGTCTGAGCCATGGCCCCTTGTCTGTTAGTGTTGACAAGACCCAGGTGGGAGAATCTTGCCTTAGCAGATGTGGCAGAAGAGAGCAGAGTGCCCACACAGTGTATCGGCCAGGCAGCCAACAGTGTGAGCACAACAACAACCCGTTTCCTCTTCCACTTTTACTGAAGGTGGTAACGAGGGATGGAAAGGGGCTCGGTGGCTGGGGATGTCACCTGCAGCTGAAGTCTGATGGTGCATCGGTTGGAACCAAAACTAAACTGTACATTAAAGGGGGCAACTCCTGTGTTGTTAGAAGCCTCTTTAGACTAGCTCCATTAGTCAGATTAATTGCATACATTGCCACAGATTGAATCTGAAACAAACTTGGCAAATTGCCTTTTCTTTGTATGTTGTAAGGGAATAAACCTTTTTAACCACCTGGCCAAGCCTCTGCATCACCTGTTACAATTATTTTTACAGATCATATGGGCCCTGGCTCTTGTCTTTCCTGCGGATGGTGTAAACACCAGTACCGCAGCTGGATGCTGTGGCAGGGAACTGTGACTGTAAGTCAGTGGGCAGGACAGGGCTACCTTGAGGGACTCAGACCAGCATTTCTCAGGAGGCTGCTCCATCACACTGACATTTTTGTCTTCAGGATGTGAAAGAAAGACAATTCTGCAAAGATCAATATGCCTAGCATCATGCCTGGCAGATTTCCTACAGCCTCTGGTACTTGCTGGGGAAAAAAACCTCAGCTGCACTTAACCCTTCCTTCATGTAAACAAAACCTACAACCTATGTCTAGTTTTTGCTTTACAGAAACAGTGTGTACTCTTTCTATTTATCTATCTACCTATCTATCTACGTATGATGAAGATAACTGTACCTTAATTTAACCCATTGTCTATCTCACTGCAAAATCTTCACTGAAACATTATGATTCAAGGTAGTTTGATACACAGTTGGTGTGAATGACTGTTCAGAATGGATCACAGGGGTTTGCTGCAGAATTCTTTTTCTATAACAGAAAAGGAACATATAATGCAAACATTGTGTGCCTGACATATTTTTATAACAGCGTACTAAGAAAATACTTGCTACCTGAAATATTTCTGTAAGTCACTGAAGCAAGCAATCCAACATGTGGGTTACATTACATTCAGAGCTGATCTTAGTTTTGTAACACACACTAAACAGCAGTATGTAGGAGGCTCAGGTTTAATAAAACTAAAACTTTTGGTGGTGCATACAGCCAATAAAGATTTAAGCATGGTGGGCATGATCAGCATACTAATTGCTGCATTAATAAATCCTGAAGCCTGGGCTGTTTTGAAAGGCAAATAAAATTATTGTAGAAACCTTGCAGAACATTTACTTAGAAAAGTTAGCATGTGTCTGTACTGAGATGTGCATGAATGTAAAATATCAGTGACAACACTGATCAGATGCTTTTCCATGTTTCTTCTACCTCTCTGTTCTGTGCGATCAGGACTTTGCAATGCCTGATGTGAAGTTGTTCTGCTCTAGTGTTTATTGACAGAACGTCACCAAAAACAGTTGTGTTTCTGTGACTACTAATGATAATGCGGTTTATCTTTCATTTTCACTACTGCATTCAATAAGTCGTGCTGTACAGATAAATGGGTCCCAAAAATGTGTCCCAAAGAATAAGGCTGGACAGAGCTGTCTATTCAGCTGCAACACTTCAGACCACAACTATGGGCAAAAGGGAATATAAAGGCAATTGCCCCAGATTGAAAAAATTGTCCCAGGTGTCCGTTTCACAAAGCCGGAGTGCAATATTTCCTGGGAGGCCAGGGGAACAGGAGGCCCCCAAGGTCTCTTCTTATGTGGAAATGCAACCACAACCGGGTCTGAACTGATGTGAAGCAGTACTTCGAGTGCTGCAGGCCAGCACGCAGCGTCTTGTCCAGCTGTCAGCGAGAAGTTCTCTCCTCTCATTTCTGCTCCCCAGCAGCCCCCCAGCTCCTCACCAGAGGGAAACACTGCCCGTCTCATTCAGAAATGGGCTGGTTAACAGCAATAAGAGGCTTTCAGCTTAGGAAGGACAAGCTGCAAAGGTGAAAAGAAAGATTAAAAAATTAGCCCTGAGAGTCTGCAGAACTGGAAAGTACTTTGTGCATTTCCAAACCTAGTGATGGAAGAAAGATGGTTTTACATGCAAAAAAAGGAAAGAAGTGTTTTCTTCTCAGAGGGAGCTCACTTGCCTAGCAAAAAGCCCACTCCAGTTTTTTTTACTTCTTAAATAAAAATTGTTTATTAAAAAGTTTGGAATTTTTTTTAATGAACGGTAAGATTAATGAGCCGTGCTCAAGCAGCAGTGATTCCTGCCAGCTTGTGCATTAGTCAGCTATTAACATACTTCTTGGGTAATTTGAAGGCATTTTTTCATAGTGCACTGGAAATCACAAAAGACTCGTTGAGCTCAACAGGATCCTTACCCCCAGTTAGCTTGCCTTGCAGTCTGATGGCCATGGCTGTTCTTATACATTGGCATTTTTCTCAGTGGCATCAGTACATTTAGTGGAGAAAATCAGCAAATGTTGCACGGTGAAAAGTGCCTCCTTTTAGAGACACCTCGTTTTTAGCACGACAGTCATCCTAAGTCACCTTTTCTCTCTTTCTCCCGCTACTATTACATGGACTGTGAGAACAGGGAGGTGAGATCTGGAGGCAGAAAAGGCGAAAAAAAAAGATTGCATCTTTTTCCTCGTAAGCTCTTGTCTATCTAGTCTGACACAGAGAAGAAGTCCACGTTAGAGCTGGGAGTTCTGAATCTCTAGCAGAGCGTTTCCAGCAGGCAGAAGATACAAGCGCGGTACCCAATACTCCCAGTGGGAGAAGGTGATGAGCGAAATGTATTTTATTACTGCAGTGTCAAAAGGAATCCCCAAGCTGGAGAAGCTGTGGTTTCTAGTGAAATTCAGAGGTGAAATATGAAAGAATAAAAAATACGTAGTGAGGCAGCTGTTTTGACAATGGTACTTCAGACTTCCACCAAGCAATTTTAATGAAGCAGGAAGCAAGGAAGTGGGATTATATTACATGATCTGGACCTAGACTTCAGGTACCAGACATGGTTTCTCGAGTCTGACGCAGATTCTGCAGGTGATGGAGGTCAAACCAACCTCTCTCTGCCTCTGGTTTCCAGTTGTAAAGTGGGGGCAACTAGAACACTGCCTTTTTTTTTTTTCTAGCATCTTTTGTCTCCGTTGTTGGTTCCCTTCCAGAGAGTAACCATCTTCTACTAACCATTTCTACTGTGGCCAACAGTGTTGTGACCAGCAGCGCTTGTTCTCAGCTAGATCTGGTGTCTGTTAATCTCACAGACTAGACAATCTTTAATTTTGGATTGTGCATGTATCAAGCTATACGTTTGCAGTGTCTTGGGTCCTAGGTCAATGACAGTTGTTCTTAGGATGTTATTCTCTGTCAGTTTATGTATAAGAGTACCTTTTTCCTGTCGATTACCCCATGGTCTTTTCTCTTTCTGAAGCAGCTGCTGTAACAGGCAGAGATTCGTTGCCCTCCAACTCAGATCTCAAAGGCAAACCTTTCAGGTTCCCAGACATACATCCCATGGGAAATCTGCAGCTCCCCAAGGTACTGTTCCTCCTTGCTTCTGCCTCAGAGTCCAGTAAAGAGCTCCTTAGGACACCACAGCAAAAGTTAAACAGAATTCACCCAAATGACTAGAGAAATGGCAGACCTGTTTCTCATGGCAGAAAGCAATTCAGCCTTCTAAGCATGGTGGTACCCTCCCAAAAACCCTGCCTGGGGACGTTTTCTACGGTCATTGACCAGACTTTTTGGCACTATGGAGAAATGCTCCTTTCTCTGTTGAGACACTCTAAGACTTAGTGCAAGAAGCACTATTCCCATAGGGATGGGAATACCTGGTGTGTTACTGTGCTGCTTGCACAGCAGCTGCTGCGGATCCTTTAAAGCACGAAATCCACAGCCAGTTTCCAGTGCAGACATGCCCTTATTGTTACAGGTCAGTCACCTCTTTTGATGCTTTCACAGGGTATATTAAATGAATCTCATTCATTTTAAGACCTGGCTACCAGAGCCAGAAGAAAGCGTTCCACATGTGCTGCTATTTCCCCAAAACACGCTCTCGCTGTCTTAGAAAATATTTCAGGTCTCCTGTACTTCCCGAGCAGAATTCAGTCCTCCTCCTCCTGTTGTGGCTTTGTGTCATTTCTAATAAAAACAGCTTAGCATTACTTCTAAAATTCTTCGGGTTTTGTTTAGTTTATCGTGCTTAATACCATGGCACTGCATCCTGAGTCTGGTTGCCACCTCGATGCTGAGGGTGGACCCCAAATCTGAGCTAGGTTTGTCAAGTTTTTGGTAAACATAGGCTAAGCTTCAAGCAAGCATGAGCTGAATCATTACCTGGGGTGCAAACTGGAACAAAGCAAGATAATAGCTGAGTTTCTGGTTTTCAGGTTTTGGTTTCATTTGAACCACAAACTCCAAACTGCAGATTACAAGATCATTTACAAGCCATGCCTTGATTTGCAACACAAGCACTGGGTCACACTCAGCCCAACAGATGAGTGAATCCTAATAAATTATTTCTGTATATTTGGACCCCTAGACATAAGAAGTATGCTGGAATTCTATTTGCCTAGTGACATTTACGGTCTGGCCATTCTGGAAATATCAGAAGAACAGTCTCTTTTATTGTATCTGTTTTATCACTCAGGATCTTACTCAAACGTGCAAATCCAAAACTGCCAGGCTGGAATGAGAGATAACATCTTTAAAACCTGCTAATCTCAAACTTTTATTTTTTGGCGTGAGCGTCTAGGTTCAGTATTATTTTATTTGAGCTGGTTAAAAAAAAAAAGGAGAGTACGGAAATTGCTTATGAGCATACCTATATACTGCACAAACCAAAAAGTCCCATCATGACTTGCATGGCTCGGGGGAACGTTCCAAAACATAAACCCGCCCAGTCATACAGTCACTCTGACAGAAGCTGAAACACACTTACCGGGGTTTTATAACTGGTTGCCAGCTTCATTAAGTATTGCACTGCAAGTGTAAGCAGCAAAAATAGTAAGTGCTGATCAGTTAAAAAAATACTCTGATTTAAAATAAAAATAAGTCTAGTCCACGCAATCTACACTCTACAAAAACAAAATACTGCCAGTAACAGTCTTTAAATAAAAGCTTTAAAAATATTAAAGTGATAAACTCAATATAACGAAAAATAAAAACATTTTTGTATTTTTACTATTCTATAGCTGAGGTATCTAAAAGTAGCCATTGACCAAAACCCTGTATTTATTGACTGGTGATAACCAACTTCTGTTGGGAAAAACAGAAATTTAAAAAAGAAATTATTTTTGCAGGATTATAGAAGAACTAAGGAAACATGCCCTACAGAGGACTGCTTATAACCCAGCAGTAATGACTAAATAAGAACTGATGACGACTTTTGAAACAGAATATGCATTTAAAATATCTCAAAACAGTACATTCGTACATCTGCAGGGACTGATTTTCTGCTTAGTGACAAGCTATCACAGTTGCTCCATAGTGATGCAGTCCCCACTGCAAAAAACAAGAAATTCTAAAGAATTTACAGGGAGAAAAGCAGCCTTAATAATCTGTCGTGCTGGATTCAATATGCAGCTACGCTCCATTTGTGCACTGTGTAGTCCTCCCTGTGTAAATAGGGAGTCTCTGTAACCGATGTACTCCTTTCTCAGTGAGAAAGATGAATTATGTGGCTCAGCCCGTTGGCAAGAAAACATACAGCCCCCACATGTCAGTAGAAGTATCCTCATCACCACTCATGTAAAATCTAATCCCTGCCTGTCATGACAGTCTCCAAAACATGGAGCATTCTCTGAACCACTGCCAATTTTTTGGTCATTTGCTGCATCAGGAGCAGCAGTCACTGTTCTCTCTGTGTGCGTGCATTATGCCTGATTGTATAAATACACATACTTTTAATGCAGTTACTTTAAAACTGAGAGGGGGTGGAAATCAGTGGAAATTCCTAGTGATTTCTTTTGGGGGTTGATACTTGAAACTTTGAGTTTCATTCATAACAATATGGAAAGAGTAGCAGTCTTGACGTGCCTCACTTTGGGGAATTTTTCACAGGTGAACATTTTCCCTAGTCTTATTTCATAACGTGTGAGTGAAATACAGTACACAATAGATTGATAGGGCTGTTTTAAAGAAGTCTTTGTCAAAAATTCCTGCTTGCTTGACCCGTTTCTTCAGCAGTAAGTCCTACCAGAACTGCAATCTGAATATACAGTGAGTAGGACAAATGTGGCTTGGCATAAGCAGCTGCAGGTCTGCAGACGTGTGCCATGATGGGAGGTGAGTGCTAGCTGAATTGCTGCTCCACTGAAAAGGCACCTGTTGAAATAAAATACAGTTAAGGAGCAAAAGACTATGTTGCAGTGGCAATCCTTAGTAGCAATGTGGAGGTAAGACCACATACTTGTCTGGGTGTGCGCATGTGTTTAGCATGTGAAAGCAGGAACCATTTTCTTTCCATGCAAGCTGAGGGGGCAGCTGGATCCCCACCAAGAATGGGGCAATACACAGATCTGACAGAATCTGAATTATCCAAATGCTACTGAAGAAATGGGTGGGCTAGTGTATACTATAAGCAGTGTTTTGATACATTTATCTAGTTTCAGGTTATTTGAACAGGCAAGCAAATTTTTCGTGAGGTGTTTGGTACCTCATGGAAATTTCAGTGTAGTCAATTTGTCAACTCCTTTTCCAGTCACAGACAGAAAATTTACAGGGCCTGTGAAAGGCCTGTGCACATGTGGTGCACCTACACAGTAGGGGGGCATATGATCATATTCTTCTTTGCTTAATAATTAGAGGGTAGGCTTCTGAGGTTAATTCAACATTACACAAAAGTCTCCCATCAGTCACTTGTGCTAAACATGAGTTTCATGGCCCTGTAATCACAGCAGACTCTGGTTTAGCACCAGAACCACCTTTTCCTTCTGTGCATTAATGCTGGGTACTTCAAATCCACCAAAAGATTCAGGAAAATATATTATCTGGAATTAGACAGGTACCACTTAGTAAAAGAGTGAAGCAGAATAAAAAAGAAGTGAGAGCCAAGTTCTGAAAGCAAGTTTGTATATATTGTAAACTTGATGAAAGACTGAGGCTGAAAAACCATGCGCAGCCCATGGACTTTGTGTGTCGGGGCAGACAGCAGAGGTGACAAACATCCACTGGGCACTAAGGTGGGATCTGGGGGCAATGTTTTTTGTGCAGCAGGTCAGAAACCTAATGCTACCATGTCATTTGATTTCTCTTTAATAATCTTAATGTCTAAAACCAGATAGTCACCCAGCAAAGCCAAATCTTGCCAGAAGTTTGTTGTCCCTAGACTTCCACAATTTCCTTCTGGAAAAAGCTTTTGAGAACTGATTGTCAAGAACACCATTTATAACTCAAACAGCTTATTGACATATCTGTTTAAAGCCATATATTTAGATCCATATTTATGATAAACATATTTACAACACAGAAAATTTACAATACACAAATTTACACTATATTTAGAGTACTTTACTGGATAAATTGTACATTATTTCACTTAGACAAATAAAAGATTGTTAAAGTCACAGTGATATTAGAAATACAGAAATTGTTGGTGTCAAAACAGTCTAATCCCACAAATGGCATATCAAAACCTCTTCTTTGCCTAGTCTAAACCCATTCCAGGTGAATAATGTCATACACCACAAGGCTTTTTTGCCCTCTTGCATGGTTAACCAAAAAAAAGAAAAAAAAGACAAGAAAAGATGAGAAAGGAAAAGAAAAGATGAGAAAAGGTGAGATGAGATGAGAAAAGAAAAGAAAAGAAAAGAAAAGAAAAGAAAAGAAAAGAAAAGAAAAGAAAAGAAAAGAAAAGAAAAGAAAAGAAAAGAAAAGAAAAGAAAAGAAAAGAAAAGAAAAGAAAAGAAAAGAAAAG
>Ga0065711_1036929_pt1 | contig 20402 bp, 9 predicted proteins | sample Hoacrofraction12_FD_59098 | JGI IMG/M metagenome (GOLD analysis project Ga0065711, IMG submission 59098) | Hoatzin crop microbial communities from Cojedes, Venezuela - Epithelial fraction 12 v2 (version 2) | ecosystem: Host-associated > Birds > Digestive system > Esophagus > Crop | place...
TAGGAAAGATGGGGACAATCTTTTTAACAGAGACAGCAGTGACAGGACGAGGGGTAATGGTTTTAAACTAAAACAGGGTAGGTTTAGGCTGGATATAAGGAAGAAATTCTTTACAATGAGGGTGGTGAAATACTGGAATGGGTTGCCCAGAGAGGTAGTGGAGGCCCCATCCCTGGAAACATTCAAGACCGGGTTGGACAGGGCTCTGAGCAACCTGATCTAGTTAGTGGTGTCCCTGCTCGCTGCGGGGGTGTTGGACTAGATGACCTCTAGGGGTCCCTTCCGACCCAAAACTTTCTATGATTCTATGGTTCTACTGGAGAGAGTCCAGCGGAGGGCTACAGGGATGGTGAGGGGACTGGAGCATCTCTCCTATGAGGAAAGGTTGAGGGAGCTGGGCTTGTTCGGCCTGAAGAAGAGAAGGCTGAGAGGGGACCTAATAAATGCTTATACATATCTCAAGGGTGGGTGTCAAGGGGATGGGGCCAAACTCTTTTCAGTGGTGCCCAGTGACAGGACAAGGGGCAATGGGCACAAACTGAAGCACAGGAAGTTCCATCTGAACATAAGGAAGAGCTTCTTCCTTCTGAGAGTGACGGAGCACTGGAACAGGCTGCCCAGGGAGGTTGAGGAGTCTCCTTCTCTAGAGATATTCAAGACCCTCCTGGACAAGGTCCTGTGCAGCCTGCTGTAGGTGAGCCTGCTTCAGCAGGAGGGTTGGACTAGATGACCCACAGAGGTCCCTTACAACCCCGAACATTCTCTGATTCTGTGATTCTGTGAAAACCAAGTTTGAAAATGTTTGCAAATCAACAGCATGCAATGAATTAATTAGAAGCACACAGAAATTAAAATATTAAGTTTAATTTAAAATGCCTCAGCATTACTTGGCTTGTGTTTGAACGGGTGGTTGAGTTATATTTCCAAACTTTCAGAGACTGATTCCATTCATATAGCTTAAATAGCTTTTCGGCCCTGGTTAGATATTGCCCAGCCCCTGGGAATGAAGCAGGAAATTTAAGAGAATAGCTTTTCAGCCTCATGGTACCTAAGAATGTAAATCATTCTCATTTGAAGTGTATGTGTTTGCTGGATGTTTTATTCTTTCTGTTTTGCAAGATGCTATGATATCAGACGAACAAAATTTGAGTGACTGCATCTGACAAAATAACTTTACCATTGTGCAGGATTTATCCTCTGGAAAGGATTGCGTGAAAAGGAAGATTGTAATGATTGTAATGCCAATGATTGTTCTTGCTGAAGAACATACTTTCAAATATGTTTTCAAACATATTATGGAATTAGTGTTCCAAAAGGTACCCTTGCTGAAGTTGCCAAGGATGTCTTGTGGCTGTACTGCCTCCACTGTTTTGAAAGTGGGATTATAAACTGAAATGGCTGAGACATGGCAAAACACTTTTGGACTTCGCTTTTTCTTCCCCCTCCTCCTTGCTCTTCTCTCTGTGGCAAGTCTGGGGACAATGTTCTCTTACTAACGGGAAGTTTGAACTGAATAGTACTAAATAATGAGTAGCTTGCACAAACGTAGGAGCATTATTTCTCTCAGTATTTCTTATGCAATGAAGAGAGAAGTCTAGGGAAGAAAGTGCTTAAAAGTAAATTAGTTACACTTCATAAGATGCTTTTGGTCTTTTTTTTCCCCGGAGTGCAAATGTTCTACACTTGTGTAGTACTGGTTCCTTTAAAGGTTTTCTAATATGAAACACTGGCTTCTTGTTCACTTTGTACACGTATTCCTGTATTTTTAAATGAGATGCAAGTTTAGTGTACATTGAATAATAATATTGGTGTGAGCCAGACTTTTTGGGAGAATACTGTATAAGCTTTCTCTCACTGCTGTTTTAATGTATCTGTACGTTGACCTGTAATATGCCAGCCACTGGGCTCGGTAAGAGAGGCTTCCAGATGCAACAAGGAACATTGAGATACTTTGCTGGTTTATGCTATGGTGAAAGAGTTTACAAGGTGCTTTAAAATAATGAACTGTGACAGTGTTCGAATATTGCTCTCCAGACTTGCAGCACAAACACATTCATTTCCAGTCCTAGCACTTTTATACTATAAAAGTAGACGTATTAAGAATGTCATTACAATACCACAGAGGTGTTTTCAATATGTAAAACAGAACACTGTGTAGACTACATGGTTATAATTGCATGCTTTGGTGTCTTAGGAGGCTTAAAAATGCAGTAAGGCCTAAATTCACTCATCATACTAAATCCCAGGCATAATGCAAAGTTATTTCATGGTCAAGAAAGTTGAAATACTCTGTCTGAATTTTCATCACAAATCTTTCTTACGTCTCCTGAAATCACACAGGAGGAAAAACTCAGTTCCAGGATCCTTAAGGTGGCAAAACACCAGTTTCTGGAAGTTCATCTGCTGCTACTGAAAGGTGACCTTGAAGTATCAGAGCCAATGCTTGCTGCCTTGTCAGTTGTTGCCATCATCACGCTTTGGCTGCAGCTTGCAGCAGCACTGTAGTATTGTCACTCTTGGCAGAATTCCCTGTATGCATTAGTATGAAATAGTGTATACAAAGCCTGTGTAGTCAATAAAGACATAAAGGCTGGAAAAACGTGGGAAAACATCTTTAATTTGCTCAGTTCCCTGGGCTCATTAAATTGTCTCAATGACTGGATTTAAAATAACTGAGCTGATATATCAGTTCCAAACCATTTTCACGCCAGAAACAGCAGCAGTGTACTTTGTAAATCCAATGCTAGATTTTCCTGTGACATACTGCCCTCTTGTGCAGCAGTAGCTTTGTTATAGAGGTAATCTGAGAGCAAGAAGCGTGTTTACAGTCTCCCAAAATGCAGGTTTGATACCAATACGAATATACCAACTTACAAAGCATTCCCTAGAGCATGAGGGACTGAAGGACTGTACAATAAACGGAAGTTCTCAGGCTGTCTTTTGATCTCCTTTGACATTTTCTATTTTCATCCAGAATGCATAAAATAAATAAATGCTGTCTTTGCAGACAAAGCCAAACCAATGGACAACTGTGATATACTGACAGGTACAGCCATTCAGAGGGCAGTCAAGAGAATGGAGAAATGGGCTAGCAGAAACCTCATGAAGTTCAACAGAGGCAAGTGCAAAATCCTGCAAGGAGAGCATAAGCCCATTCAATGGTGCAAGCTGGAGACTGACCAGCTGGGATGCAGCTTTACAGAGAAGAACCTCAAGGTCTTAAGGGATGATGAGGTGAACATTAGTCAATGATGTACCAATGTAGCGAAAAAACCCTACCTATCAAGCAGGAATCTAGCCAGCAGGTCTGGGGAAATGTTCCTCCACTTCTGTTTGACACAAGAGTGCACCAGAAATGCTGTGTCCAGTTCGGAGCTCCTTAGGACCAGTACAGATACTGATAGGCTGGAGCGAGTGCAGCAGATGGTACCAAGTGGTGGGGGCTGGAGCACATGATGGAGAGGTGACAGGAACTGGGCTTGTCCAACCTGAAGAAGTGAAGGCCAAGAGGAGATTCTACTGCTACTAGGAGGAGCAGGCAGCAGTCTGGGCAGAGTTGAGGGAAGAAGAGCTCCCTGGGAAGCCAGTGACTTGTCTGAAAGCAAGTCTGAATCTTTTTAAAACTGCTTTCCTGTTTGGCCTAGTCATCTTGCATTTTTCTCTGTTTAAAATGTTAAAAACTCTAATTTCTATTCTATGGTAGCATGAAAGTTTTGCATTTTAAATCCTGTTTGACTATCTGTGGAGAAAATAGTACAAGGAGGCTTTTGTCACCTTAGAGTTGCAACAGAGTGGTAGCACTTGCATACCTGGGTTTTCGTTCCTGTGTCAGTAAAATTTGTTTTGTACAAAATGGAAAGTCTTCACCCAAGCGAGATTGTGCTCTTTAAGGTTTGTCTAGCCTGGCAGAAAAGTATTTTTTCTGCTTGTAGGTTAACATGGAATCAAGTCTTCTCAAGCAAGAGAAAAAAAAAATTAAAGCTGGAATTTCCACATCTCAGTGTGTGTTGACCACTCAGCTCTGAGCAAAACAGTGTCCTTTTCACTCACGTTTATTGGACAGATGATTCTCAGGAATGCTAACTACTATCAAGTACCACAGATGAAAAGAACTACACATCTCAATGATGAATTCCATAACAGGTTAGATGAGAGTTATAGCTGCGGTTATTTATGTTTGGCAAGAATTAGTGTAACTGAGGCAAGTCCTATGGCAGAAATAAGAGGACATGAAAATTTCTGCATCTCAATTTAGTATGTCAAGTTTGGCAGTAAACATTTAAGCAGCCACATTAGATACTTACATCTTTTTGTTGATGTAGTCCCCACTGTAATAGTAACATCTGGAAAGGACACTGGGGCTTTAGTACTTTTGAAAAATGTTACACTTTCTTTGGATTTATATTAGAAAACTATGTGGTAACTTAAAAATAAATCATACTTAATAAATAATAATATATAATAAAAAATTACATAGTAATTTAATAGCTCTGGATGAATTCATTGTTAGTCTAATATCTTACACCTATAGTAGCACAAATTCTGAAAAATTAACATACAAATCATTACTTCCTTTCGGTCTTCTGGAGAAAGGGTCATTAAGGCGACAGCACATACTGTGGGGACAACCACTGACAACAGTGGTCTTCCAAACGTTCACAATCTTTGCTAGCCAATGCCATCACACTTTAGAGGAACTTCAGCTGATGGGGAAGCTTTTTTGGCTGCAAAGGCCTGCACTTATTTAATGGATCTGTCAAGTGCAAAAAAAAAGTATAATAAAAGGCAGAAAAGGTAGTTAAGTCAAGGTGCTTCTGAGGTTACTGTTCCTGAACAGGAAACGGAGGTTGTGTGAAACCAGTGGGAGGATCGTCTGGCTCAGGTTACAGTGTGTGACAAGGCCATGTCTGGAATCCATGGAAAGGGAACCTAAAAGCTGGAAGTTTTGCACTCCAGCCATCTCCCTGGTTTTGAAAGCGAAGAGGCCAGACTCTGCCCGTCCTAGCATGCGGCTGCAGCATAAAAGCTCCAAGTCCTCCAGAAGATAATTCAGAGCAGACATCTTGCTTTCTACTGTGTATAAAAGAATCCTAGAGACAACAGCTTCCTAATTTGAAGATCCTTGTTAGGTGCCTAAACTTTTACAAATTAAACTCGACATGTTTCTTAGCAAAATAAACTCTGAAAGTTCACGCAACATTCTGCAGCCCCTGGTTTATCCCAATGTAATAGCATTAGCATTCATCAAGAGGGATTGGTAGTAAGTTAAGTTCATTAATATATTTCTGTCAAAAAGTTTTAAACCAGTGAATATTATTTTCAGAAGCTGCTTTAGCCACAGTTTTGTTATTTTAAATACACTCAGACATCTCCAGTGTATTGCTCTTTTGCATGTTTAGCAGGGGATTTGTCACAAGCAATGCTACTCAATTTTAGTCCATTTCAAGATGTGTTTGGGGGACAGCCAATGTAAAACAAAATAAAGATTGTAAGCCCAGGAGTAATAAAATATACCTCTGAAGTTAGTGTCAAATTCTAACATGTAAGTTGATGTATCTCCAGTAGAGCTGGAAATCACTGGGGGTGAAATATTGAACAAAAACAAATAATAAAAGATGCTCTAGTATCTTCATTAAAAAAAAACACACAACATCTCAAAACTTGTCTATTTGCTTGAATTAAACAGCAGCTCAGTTATACTACTATAAAACAGTGAAAGCAAATCTGACACTACTGTAGCTATTTTTAGGAAATTATGATATCATGCAAATATTTTCTTTATTTTATGCATCATATTTGGCCCAGTTCTGTAAAAAAAAAAAGTGTCAGTCTTTAATCTTATCTTGTGTGTATAATCTTACTGACTTTTCTTGAGAATGAGACCCATTGCACACAGCAGAATTTGGTCCTGTCCTGAAACTTTTCCAGGTACAATTTGGCAGCATCTTCTTCTGCAACTGATCTACTACTGTACTTGTTCTGTAAAGGCATTATCTGGCCTGTGGAGTGAAATCTATTCAACAGGCTGAAGTAATTGTTAAAATCACATTTTCTTCCCGCAGAACACATGGCGTTTCCAATTACAGAGCTTATTTACTGCCTGCTTTCTAAGCTACTTATTCTGGCTATTAGTAATCTTGTGGTAAGCGCACATTTTAGTTATGTTAGGTTCCAAAAAAGTAATTTTTATTAAAACCTACTCGAGCTGCCAAGTTACAGCAAGTATTTACAGATCATGAAACTAACTTAAGGACCTGTTGCCTTGGTCCAGATGTGTGAAAAGAAGTATCAGTCAAGCTTCAAGAGTTAATATACATGAAGAATTCCTGGGTGTAAGCAGTCTACAACCCACTGTGACAGTATTTGTATTAGAGTCACAGAGTAAAATATCTCAACTTATACCATGAAACATGCTGAAGCATGAGAGAGACCTTTGTGTTTCATTTCATGCAGTGTGAGCAAATGTAATGCAAACACAAAGAAACAGAATACTTCTTATTTGTAAGGTGAAGGGGTGTGTAGCGGAGAGAACTGTACCTATGTGAATACAACGTAAATCTCCCTGGAAAGTTGCTAAGTGCAATTTACCTTCTTATGACAAAGAATGATGATAGTATGTTCTTTTGAAGAAAATATACAAAGGTTTAGAAGCCATTTTATTGGCTTAGATTTATGATCCGGGAGAACAATTTACCCTTGTGAGATTGGATACTCTCACCCAAATTTGAACAGAAAAATAAGACCTATATACTTCTACGACTTTGATTACACATTAATAAATAATGAAAATTAAAATCTATGAATATCCTAGTTTAGCCTCTGTTACTTAAATTATACTGAACAAAATTAAACAATGTGCTTATCAAATCAAAGTTATAATTGCAATCAAATTAAATCCATCAGTAATAAAGAATGAAGAAAGAAGGCAAGCTGACTCATCAAGGAAGCTCAAAAACAGGAAATTAAGCTGTATTTGATTTTTGACTTTTATGCACTAACAAGGTAAGCTTCTTTATATTTTTTTTTTAATTTGGACAGCAAGGCCATCTGAATTACTGTTTATTCAGTGACTTATAAGGAGTCCATATTCTGTTTAAATCTTCTGTTTTGATATGGAATGGCTTACAATTCCCCATTGCTTTTGTATGGTAGAATACTTTTGTACAAACACACTTCAAGAGCTGAAGAAAACATAAGCTAATTCATGGTATTGTCTGCTAGGTGGAAGGATAATATACATCTTGTCCTTTGAACACATTTACAAGTTGATTATGCACATCTTTTCTATGAAAATCAAAGCACGTAGTCAGGAGACCTTGTAGTAATAAAATACAGTAACAAAAAAAAAAAAGGAAAAAAAGAAAGAGATAAAAAAAGCGACAATGGTAAACTCCATCTTCTCTGGTCTTCATACTATCAAAATCAATAGTGCAAGTCAATTCTGATGCCGGTCAGTACCTGGCGTTAATTTCCTTTGGTCACTTCCAGTACCTTTGTTTCCCTATCCGTTTCTGAACTCTCCATCATAACTGTTATTTTCAATCTTATTTCTTTGGTGCTCTGGTAACCAAATAGAGAACAAGTGTGTAGGGTTTCCTTGCCACTTTACCATTCAATCTATCCCTTCGAATAAACTCAGCAAAATCCACAGCCTGATAGCAAAATCCAGTAGACTGAGGGATCAGATCAGTTTAGAATAATGTAAAAGTTGCCTCTTTTCTAACCAAAATTGCTATACTTCAAAAGTTTTATATTAAAATGAAGATGACTTAGTAAGTTAGTTTTGATCCTTGCGTTCCTTATCAGTAGCAGTGGTGTGCATAAGATCAAAGGTCCTGTAATTTCCAGTATGGTACTTGTTAGCAGTACTAGCATGAATTATTACCTAACTGCCACCACTGCCCCTTACTTGATTTACGCTTCCTATCTAACCATTGATTTGTGTTTATATTGTCCTGCTTACTATCACAATATTTTTAAAACTGTGGTGGGTTGAGGGGAAGCAGTCCTTAGACAAAGGATATGTTTGGTTGATTCTGGGCAGATTTATAAAATAATATTTTGACAATGGAATTATACGTACTTCTTAAATAGGAGGAAAATTAATTGCAGTATTATGCATACTAACATTGTGACTGATTACAAACATGAAAAATGCTGTGAACTCTGCTCAGGTAGATCTGCTTCTTCCATAGTTTTTTTCCCCTGAAGTTCCAGTGTGCTTATCTCAGTTTCTGATCTCGAACAAGACACAATCTGTCATTTTTTTACTGCTATTTTTTCTACATTTGATGGTCCTGAGACACAAAATAGAGAAAGATGATGTAGGTGTACTGAATCTGTGGAACAGCAACAGCTCCCACCTAAAGGAACAAAAAGCTTTTCATACTCATGTCAACAAATTTTGGAACGGGAGGGGGAGGCAGAAGTGGAGTATTTCCTGTTCCTCCACGCACATTAAACCCCATGATCAGAAACTCGGTTATTGCAAGACTTGGTCAATTATCATGGTCTAATTTATATGCCCTGATGATTTTGTCTGAGCCTTTGGTTTCCTGATACAATCCATCAATTCATCATCTGTTTATTTCATGTTAGTCTTTCATTAGTGTTTGATGGGATCTAGCTACCTGGTTGAGAATTTTATGCTTAATGCTGAGTGGACATAGTAGATAAATACACCCTATCATGTTCTGCCGCAAGATGTTGGTTGTTTTTTTTTTTTCCCAGAGGATGTGAAGGCTCTTTATAAGATGCAAAGTGTACAGAGAGAAGGAGATGAAGAAGAAACAGAATTTTCACCTGGATGCACATGAAGGGAATGAAAGGTAGTAAATACTTTAAGCCTATTTTCATAAGACTATTAATGTTCTCATAAAATTCAGATGGCTTTCCTGAAATGGCATGAAGGTTGCAAAGCTTTGCAATCCATTAAAAACTTTACTAAAAAACCCAGCAATCACTAGATTTTTAAATCAGTTTCTTGTGTGTCACATGTGGTTGCTTTGAGCAACCTGATCTAGTGAAAGATGTCCCTGCCCATGGCAGGGGGTTGGCCTGGATGACAGGTAGAATGGCTTCTATGACTGGAGTGTTGGAATGGAAGCATACAGGCTCTTTAGGAAGGACACTCAGGGAAGACGAGGAGGGGGTGTCACTCTCTGTGTCAAAGACCAGCTGGAGTGCCTGGGGATGGATGAGCAGCCGACCGAGATCTTGTGAGTCAGGATTAAAGGTAGGGCAGGGCAGGGACTGGTGACATTATAGTGGGGGTCTGCTACAGGCCACCCAACCAGGAAGACTAAGCAGACGATCAGGAAGACCAAGCGGATGAGGCCCTCTATAGGCAGATAGGAGCAGCGTCACATTCACAAACCCTGGTCCTCATGGAGAACATCAACCACCCCGATATCTGTTGGTGGGGCAACACAGCAGAGCATAAGTAATCCAGGAGGTTCCTGGACTGCGTTGATGATAGCTTCCATCTCCAAGTGACAGAATAGCTCACGAGGAGAGGTGCTATGCTAGTCCTTGTTCTCACCCCCAAGGAAGGGCTGACAGGGAACATGAAGCTCAAGAGCAGCCTTGGCTGCAGTGACCATGAAATAGTGGAGTTCAAGATCCTTAGGGCAGTGAGGAGGGCGCACAACAAGCTCATTACCCTGGACTGCAGGAGAGCAGACTTTGGCCTCTTCAAGGACCTGCTTGGTAGCATGCCATGGGATAAAGCCCTGGAGGGAAGAGGAGCCCAAGAAAGCTGGTTAGTATTCAAGGATCACCTCCTGCAAGCTCAAGGGCAATGCATCCCAACAAAGAAGAAGTCAGTCAAAAACACCATGAGGCCTGCATGGATGAAAAAGGAGCTCTTGGACAAAGTCAAGCACAAAAAGGAAGCCTACAGAGGGTGGAAGCAAGGTCAGGTAGCCTGGGAGGAATACAGAGAAATTATCTGAGCAGCCAGGGATCAGGTTAAGAAAGCTAAAGCCCTGATAGAATTAAATCTGGCTAGGGATGTCAAGGACGATAAGAAAAAGTTCTATAGGTATGCCAGTGATAAAAGGAAGACTAGGCAAAATGTGGCCCCTTTCAGGAAAGAAATGGGATACCTGGTTACCTGGGATATGGAGAAGGCTGAGGTAGTTAATGACTTTATTGCCTCAGTCGTCACCAGCAAGTGCTCCCGCCACACCGCCCAAGTTGCAGACAGCAAAGGCGGGGACTGGGAGAATGAAGAACTGCCCACTGTAGGAGAAAATCAGGTTTGAGACTGTCTAGGGAAACTAAAGGTGCATAAGTCCTTGGGTCATGATGAGGTGCATAAATGGGTCCTGAGGGAACTGGTGGATGAAGTTGCTAAGCAACTATCCATCATATCTGAGAAGTTGTGGCAGTCTGGTGAAGTTCCCAGTGACCGGAAAAGGGGAGACGTAACACCCATTTTAAAAATGGGTAAAAAGTAAGACCTGGAGAACTACAGGCCAGTCAGTCTCACCAATGTGCCTGGCAAGATCATGGAGTAGATCCTCCTGGAAACTGTGCTAAGGCACATGGAAGACAAGGAAGTTGTTGGTGACAGCCAGCATGGCTTCACTAAGGGCAAATCGTGTCTTACGATTTTTGTGGCCTTCTACAACGGGGTTACTGCATTGGTCGATAAGGGAAGAGCAACTGATCTTGTTTGCCTGGACTTGAGCAAAGTATTTGACACTGTCTTGCATGACATCCTTGTCTCTAAATTGGAGAGACATGGATTTGACAGATGGACCATTCAGTGGATAAGGATTTGGCTGGGTGATCGCACTCAAAGAGTTACAGCCAACGGCTTAATGTCCAAGTGGAGACCACTGACAAGTAGTATTCCTCGGGGGTCAGTGCTGGAACAGATGCTGTTTAACATCTTTGTCAGTGACATAGACAGTGGGATTGAGTGCACCCTCAGCAAGTTTGCTGAAGACACCAAGCTGTGTGGTGTGGTTGACACGCAAGAGGGAAGAGATGCCATTCAGAGGGACCTTGACAGGCTGGAGAGATGGGTCTGTGTGAACCTGATGAAGTTCAACAAGGCCAAGTGCAAGGTCCTGCATATAAGTGGGGGCAATCCAAAGCTCAAATACAGACTGGGAGGAGAATGGATGTCCCTGAGGACAAGGACTTGGGGGTGCTGGTTCATGAAAAACTCAACATGTCACTTCAGTGTGTGCTCGCAGCCCAGAAGGCCAGTCGTATCCTGGGCTGCAACAAACGAAGGATGGCCAGCAGCTTGAGGGACGTGATTCTGCCCCTCTACTCTGCTCTGGTGAGACACCAGCTGGAGTCCTACGTCCAGCTCTGGAGCCCTCAGCACAGGAAAGACTTGGATCTGTTGGAGCAGGTCCAGAGGAGGGCAACAAAAATGATCCAAGGCTGGAGCACCTCTCCTATGAAGAAAGGCTGAGAGAGTTGGGGCTGTTCAGCCTGGAGGAGAGAAGGCTCCGGGAAGACCAGTACCTGAAGGGGATCTACAAGAAGAGGGACTTTTTACTGACAGGACAAGGGCTAATGACTTTAGACTAAAAGAGGGTAGATCTAGATTAGATGTAAGGAAGAAATTCTTTACTGTGTGGGTTGCGAGACTGGAACAGGTTGCCCAAAGAAGCTGTGGATGCCCCCTCCCTGGAAATATTCAAGGCCCGGTTGGATGGGCCTCTGAGCAACTTGGTCTAGTGGAAGGTATCCCTGCCCATGGCAGGGATATTGGAACTACATGATCTTCAGGGTCCCTTCCAACTCAAACCGTTCTATGATTCTATGATACATTAAATTCAGTTGAAACTGGGTAAAGCATTAAAATGGTAAGGAAAGGACAGAGAGTACCTGCCTGTTTTTTGAAAGCTAGGTTAAAACTGAGTCTTTTTGAAGGATTTTAAGTTCTAACTACAAAGACAGGAGAAAATGGAATATTTGAATAAATAGGAATGTAAAAGAATAATTGGTTAACCTTATATTGACTCAAATGAGACTAATACAATGCAGATGACAGATGAGAAGAAAGTGAGAGCTATTTCGGGTAAGAATAACAACAACTAAACTTTGCTGACCTAGGGGCAATCCCAGAAAGCAAAAGCACATTGGCCATACTGGTTAAAAGTGGACTGAACAGGTGCCTACTGGTAGCAACTTCAATTTCCTTTTCAAGACAGGCAAATGGGCAGCTGCAAATGTGAAGATCGATACTCAGCCTATGCTATAAGCATGTATAGGAATGCTAGACTCAGAGACACCTTGCTCATGAGAAATAACTGTTTAAGAGCATAAGTAGGGACTTGTATATTTCACTTCAGCAAGCAAAAGAAAAACTCTAATAACATAAAATCTTGTCTTCAGAAAGTGTTTATTTCTCATCATTAGTGCAATAAGAAAGATCTTCTTTTGCAGTTTTGCAACAGATTTTGTAGTGCCATTTATATCTTAGCTTCTGCCACAGCCCTGACAATTTAAATGACCAGTTATCAGATAATGGAGGTGCAGATACATTAATATGTGTCTCTTACAAAGAAACTAGCTTTTTTCCTGTTAGTTGAAAGGCTCTTACATTTCTGCTGTAAATGAAAATACATTTTCAGAAGATGAGGAATGTTTTGTAAGATTATTCTTTCTCAGAAACGTTACCTCAAGGCATCAGTTAGGTTATTCATATTATATTTTGCCATTTCTTAATTAAAACAATTAATGTGGGCTGAGAACTAATTTATGTTTCCTGCTCTTTTTGTGTTAGTCATGTTTAGCTGCTTCTTACTGGTTGGATTTTCATTATACCTGTTGTCCTGATATTGCTGGTAAGTATTGAAGTAATGAAGAATTTGGTATACCACGTCGTAAAAGACAAGAAGTATGTAGAGGTAACTAATAATAATAATAATACCTATAAAACTGGTATTTGTGAGAAAGGAAAGCATGACTTTGAAAGTCCTATTTTTGTAACGAACAGTTTTGAACCTTTATGTTCAGTTTTTCCAGAGGGAAGTTACCTTTTTGTAAGCATAATCCAGCTGCCTATGTAGCCTACATGTGAAAACTAAACTGTTTAAACATAGTTCTGAATATTAATTAAACAGAAGGTTATTTCTGAAAATATGTTTTTTATAACTGAGTTACAAATACTGTCCCTAGCTAATAAAAATAGGAACTAACTGTTAAATACAGATTTTTAGTTATTTCTTTTCCCTTTTTTTTAATCTAGAAACTATACTATAACTGCCTCTGAATAATGAATATACCGTAGGTATTCTCAAAACTTTGTTAGAACTACCTTAAAACACAATATCATTACATTACTTGTTCTTTTTTTTCTTTACTAAATAACTATGGTACATTACTTGGGTCTTCCTTTCAGAATCTCATCTAGAATAATTCGTGTCTGGACACAGGCAGCACACCTTACAGCCAGGAGACAGCCTTGTCTCTTGTTAGATAGTTACAGCTTCCTGAGCAAGACTGGTGGTAACTACACAAGCATGAGGTTCCCAAGTTCCCTTCCAGTGTCAAAGAGGTCATCTTAAGCCATCTGCTTGGCGTACATCAGAACAAAGGAAAAAGACCTCGTTCTCTCTGCTGGAATGTGCATCTGCCTCTGCAGGCAGCTTTTCTCTGTTTGGCTTCTCTTGTAGAAAGCAAGCTTCTACCCCTTGGTAAAGCCTCTCCAAGAAGACTGAGCTGTCTGGTGTTACCTCCTCACTGAACATGGTGTCAGCTGTGAGGAGTCAGTTTCTCCTCTTTCCCATTTTTTATGAGCCATATGTGACCTATACCTGTCTAATTTTCTGCTGCTCTGTTCTAGAGCTCACTACTGCGTCTACTGACAGTTCGTATAGCTGATCCCGCTTATGCATAGGATAGCTAACAGTATGCTGTCTTTTATAACAAATTCTCACCCTCCAGATGCCCAAGCTCCTACTTACTATAGAGTAGCCATCTTTTATTTTGAGTCCAGGGATATATAGAAGCAACCCAAATTCTAGGTAGGAGGAAGTATCTGCCTATAAGACCTCAGTTGAAAGACTGGAAGATGAGCTAGGACTGGAATCGTTGCTCCGACCAGGCTGAATATCCCAAGTTAGAACATTTGTGTTAACTTAAGAAGTATCACACTGGCACATGAAAGATTACACTGCAAATGGAGGAACTTTCATTTGTACGTTAGTTTATACCTGTATAAACACAGCTAACTCATCTAACAGTAGAGTTATTTCCTGCTTGCAGTAGATGGGAAAATGTAATATTTTATGACTTAGTAAATGTAAATCTTTTTGTTGGTGACAATGTACTATTTTCACAGAGACCATAATCTAAAATGTTGCTTTGTAAAGGAAAAGCAAAAATTTACTGTCACAGAAAGTCTTGACATCACAGAGAATTCAATGAATATTGTATTTGTAAAGGAGAGCAATTAGAGGATGACAGTATGGTGTAACATTTTCTAGTCTTACTGAAGTTGTTGCTCAAAAAGTCACTCTGCTTGGATTTGATCTAATTCATGTGGGCAAATTCCACTGTTTTCACTAGGTGGGACAAGTCTCTACTGTATAGCATTGAGAGATGGTGGCATTAGACATCCGCGTGCCTCTTGTTTGTTGAAGTCCAGAATTCAGTCGCAGTTTGCATTCACTAAGGACCTACTCAGCTGCTGTCGAAGTTGGCTTTCTCTGACTCACCTTGCCTGTGAAATCAGTATAATTGGTAATTGAAAGGAGTTGCTAATAGTTGCCAGGTCTGAATGCCTAGATTGTACTGACTGTTTCAAGCAATACTTGCATGCTGATGAATTACATTCTGACTATTTTAACTACTGATTTTTCAGGAAAAAAAAGGCAGGAGAACAATTTCCTTCTTTTCTTCCCTTTTCATTCATTTTTGGTGAGGATGCAATGGTAAGTCGCTTTGGCAATGACACCCATAAAGGGGGTTCATGATGGTGAATGTTGAATTGGAGAAATAACTAACTCTTTGGAGAACATGGTCTACTCTTCTCTTTTTGTCATTTCACACTGGCTAGTCCCTGTTACTCTCTCTTTCTCTCTCTCAAACTTTGTAACATCATTGTGTATTGCACTAGGCAGCAGATCAGACAAAAAAAACCCAAACACTTCAGTGACTGGCATCCCAATACATGAGCCTTGTGCATCCAGCCCCCCAGACTCACAATATAGCTGACAAAACTACGTGTTTCTGTAAATTCATTGACCACCAACTTTATGTGAGGCTTTCGCAGCTGATTTCTAAATGCTTAAGCAGAGCTGATGTAGAGAACCATCATGAATTGTTATCAGAATTTGAAAATATAATCTCGAGGAGCTTAGCAAGTAGTTTCTAGTAGTGGATTCCTTGAAATTCTCTCCAGAGGAGTAAGGAGAATTTTAATAGGACTGGATATGTGCAAGAATTATACCAGTATTTAATTTGGAAAGTTCAAATGCTTAACTGTCATTACTCTGCGGTCTGATTTTCACCTCACTTGTTTCACATGGGGAGATTCTATATTTATATCATTCTAAAATTAAGTACTGTACTTTATACATTTTGCCACTTCTGGATTTGTTTCAATCTTTTTTGCAATTGGCTCTTTGGCAAAGTCATGAATATTTGTTACTTGCAGAAAGAAGTATTCATCTTCTCCTGTCCAGGTAAATTCTAGGTGTTTCTGAATCAGAGAATTGCTCTTTGTCAACTCGCATTACCATGTCCTTTCCTAAATTGAATCTGATGTAGCAGCAGAATTAGCAGCAGCTGTTTTAGGCTCAAGATTCTTTAAATAAGAGGACGATGTATACATCTAGGGTTGACTTGATACTAGGTGGTTAATATTTTAGAAAAAATTTGCATACAATTATTTTTCTTTTTATTGGTTATTGTGCTGTGGAAACAATGTATTGCTATTTAGTGATGAGAAAATTATCATAATAAGAGATCAAATATAGCAAGGTTTATAAATCAGTAAGAAAGGATCTATCTGGCCAAAATGCTGTTTCATAAAATCTTCATAACATAGGAAATCTAGAGGAAAAACTATTGTACAGTATTTATATTTGGAGGCAATTGCAAATTAGGACAGAGTGTAAACCTGAGAAAAGGCGGAGAGAAATTGCTTTTTTTTTTTGTCAAAAAACAGAAATTGTGAAAACCTGCTAATTCATTTGTGGCTGCTGAATCCACACACTGTACTTCACTCAGATAAGGACATTTGGGATATATCAACTTCATAGCATGGGACAAAGTGAAGAGATCTCCAAATTAGCAACCTCCAAGCTAGACAGAAGCAGTACAGCAGTGTTAACGTGTCACATCATGTGAGCTAATTGGCCTTTCTGAGACGATAACCATTACTAACCTGAAGGTAACTTGCTCCAACTGGGACTATCTGCATAAGGCCATGTACACATGCAGCAGAAGCATTGAGGCAACTTTGCTTAACTCCTCATAAGTATAAATAATCTATCTTTTTGATACTGAAGGGAATTTTTATCTTAATCTATCACTGTGTCTGTCAGCACGAACTGCCCTTCCAAAACCAGAAATTTATAAGCTTCCTTTTTACACAGTTTGCTTTTTACCACTCTAGTAGAGTTTCTAGGAGTTATATTATCACTATAAATTTTTTTAAAATTCTATTTATAAACTTTTCATTGATCTGAATATCTGAGAAGTAAGGCAAGAGCTATGACCCAGAAACCAACAGCACATAAGACGTCATCACAAATATATTGTGTTAGACAATCAGTCAATGTACACTGCAGCAGAAATCAAAGGATTCAGCATCAAATGAGAATCTGTGGAGTAGACTTCTTCTTTGGCTTCGCTATTTATTTGGACTTGGGATTTCACTTCAAGAAAGAATGCTGCATGTTAATTACATAGTTATTCAGATATCGGAGACTAGAGTATCAGAATTTGAAATCATGACAGATTCTTATAGTCTTATCTAGAAGCTTATACCTCCTTGTTCTGACTTTTCATCAGTGACAATATCTTCGTGCCAGTTTTGACTAAAAAAATCAAGGTTTCGCTAAACAGGAATCCTGTACCTAAGCAATTCATTAGACATCCCTAAGAACAATGTGATTATATGTAAAGATGGTCTGAAAATTGGAGCAAATTTTTATGAGGCCACTAGATGGTGCCACATGTACTTTTATATGCCTCAGAAAACAAAGTTCTGGGGGAAAAAAATGAACAAGCAAACAAAACAAACAAGACATTATACTGTGTCATGAAATAGCAAGGATGTTTTTAGGTATTATTTTCCATCTTTCCCATCCTGCCCTTTCTCTGTACTACCTCACATTGTACTGTTCTTTCTTCTGTGCATAGGGTAAGAGTATACGCTTCAGAGAGATCTTCACAATGCCAGTTCAGTTTAGCCTATGAGATAAATAGCCTTCTATTACTCATTGTAAATTTGTCAGACCTAATTTCTCTCAGATATTCTGAGAAAGGAAGAAGTTTGTAAATTTGCTTAATGTATATAGTTACTGCATAGTTAGCATGGCTTATCTAAAATCAAGTTTTCCTGATCAAGTCAGCCAGCCTTGGCTCCTGCACAGCACTCAACTGTGTAAGGTAACAAGTCTCCTGAGGGTCATATCCTCTTGGGTTTTGCACCGGAGTAAGCTGAACTATGCTATGAATTGTGTAGTCAGTGCCTTTAAGAAAATAAGCCTGGTGGGCTTTTTCCTGGCCTCATAGGCAATTGTGGGAAACTAGAGAAGAGCTATGGCATTTGAATGACATTATATGTGCTCACATTATGCAGCAATCATACTACAAGTTAGTGAGCTGTATGAAGTTGTCATATATATTCCTTGAGGATCTGTCAGTTTGAACTCAGATCACGATTACATTTAAAGAAAGGGGTGAAGATATATATCTAGCTGTTTAGTTCACTTTTGAAGTTGACATTTCATTGCTTATTGTTAGTGTCTGTGAGACTTTCTGACACATGACATCCAGCACTGGCTTGAGACTACTTCAGAAGAAGTTGTACCTTTTCAATACTGATCTACTTTTAATTTTAAAAGTTTTGTTTTGTTTATTTTTTCCTATGCAAATTCTATTTTTGTATGCTTATTTTGGATAACGACCAGGGAAGTCAGTGAAGCCATAAACAGAGGAAAGCAATATTGATTAGTCAGGTAAATAGCTGAATATTGAAAAGTCCAAAGTAGTAAAGTGTAGCACTATCACTCGCAGAGTATGTGAGGCATTAAAAGTCATGCAGGTTCAGGTTTTGATCAAGATTTATTAGAGACAAAAATCAAGCAGAACTTGATTATTTTTTCATCACAAATATGAGAATATGTAGAGAAGATAATAAAGTAGTATAAATTTACTGTGTTCTAAATCACTTCAGGAAATCAGGCTGTTCGCTTACTACTCGCCATCAAACTTGGTCAAGGCTGACATTTAATGGAGAAATTTTCTGTGCTAAAAGAAAGTGATAAAGGAAGTGATTCATCTAGTACCATTATTTCTAGCCCCTTCCCAATACATGCTTACATGATGTTGCCATAAGTGCTTTTTGTTGGATTATTTTGACTGAGGATTAAAGCCAGATAGATTTCCTCCAAATATCTCAGCAATCCTCAACTTAAGCAGTTACATGTAATTTATATATGAATTCAGTTAGGCGTATTGAAGTCATGGAATAGAATTCTATTTCACTTAGTGATGTACAAATAGGTAGCACAAGACAGTCCTTGGCTGGAAGACCTTACTGTCTAATTTAAGACAGTCAACCCTTTCCTTTCATCAGGAACAGCAGAGTTTTACTGTGGAAAATGGGCCACACCATCGGATATTTTCCTAGCAGATACAGCTAGGTAAAAATTTAGATATTGTGCCTGAGGGATGAGACAATCCATTAAAGAATGAAGTGAGAGGATATCTGCAGGAGACAAAAGTACTCATAGCATGCATTTAGATGAAATAGAAGGACATTGCACCTTTGCCAGTGGACTACAGTGCTGTAGACATATAAGTCACACCAGGAGCCAAGAGTTTACATTCTCTGCTTTATAAATATGGGACTGGGCATTTCCATTAAATATAAGCAACAATAAGTTGGATCTTTAAAGTATAGACAAAGAAGATGTATTTGCTGAAGCAGAGAATAATTTGTCAGCTGAAAGCCATAAAGAATTGTATCAACAATAATTCAGAGACAGTAAGAGAAAGCAAAACTGAAATGGACCTACATAGAGAAACTAGAGAACCAGAACATTAAAACTACTTGAGCAGACATAAAATTAATTAATATGTATTTAAATCATCAGATAGAGTTATTCCTCTTCCTTAACTCCTGCCCTGTCACTAATGGCAGTGTGGTATTGGTCATATTCCCCAAACCTTGAGGTGATTACTGGTGAAAAGACATTTGTTCAGACATTTAGAAAATACTCCTTTCCAGAACAGTCTTTCACTTTAGCCATCTTTCCCAATATGTCATATCTGATCAGGAATGTGAATTAAATGGGCAAGTGTCAGTCAATTAGAAAGGACCTTCACCCTTTGGTGCCTGACTGCTGCTCATTCATTAGCAGTGTTACTTAATAAGTCTTAAGAATATGAAGGCAGCAATCTTCTATTATATATACATAAAACATTTGTATTTTCTTGTACTTCCAAAATTTGGGGAATGACAGAAAAAAAGTACCAGTTCTTTTACTAATAACCCAAAAGACAGAATTGGTTTTGGTAGCAGAATCTCTACAACCCTCATTTAGATAGCCTTAGGAAGACTGTAGATGCGTCCCTCAGCCTTTTCCTTGAAGCTCAAGAAATCCAGTTCCTTAAGCTCCCTGTGAAAGAGGATGCATTGCAGCCTCTCTTATCAGCTCTTATTGCAGTCTCTCTTATCAGGTCAGGAATTGTGGGTAGATGAGCAGACGGTGAGCTGCATTGAGAACTGGCTGAATGGCAGAACACAGAATTGTCATCAGTGGTGCAGAGTCTAGTTGGACGCCTATAACTAGTGGGGTTCCCCAGGGGAGAGTACTGGGCCCAGTCTTGTTTAACTTCTTCATTAATGACCTGGACGCAGGGATGGAGTGTACCCTCAGCAGGTTTGCTGATGACACGAAACTGGGAGGAGTGGTGGATACACCAGAAGGCTGTGCTGCCATTCAGCGAGACCTGGACAGGCTGGAGACATGGGTGGAGTTGAGCTTGAAGTTCAACAAGGGCAAGTGCAGGGTCCTGCACCTGGGCAGGAACAACCTCATGCACTCATATAGGCTCGGGGCTGACCCACTGGAGAGCAGCTCTGCGGAGAGGGACCTGGGTGTCCTGGTGGATGACAGGTTGACCATGAGCCAGCAGTGTGCCCTGGCTGCCAAGAAAGCCAATGGGATCCTGGGGTGCATTAAGAAGAG
>Ga0065711_1005379_pt1:0-17500 | contig 20401 bp, 10 predicted proteins | sample Hoacrofraction12_FD_59098 | JGI IMG/M metagenome (GOLD analysis project Ga0065711, IMG submission 59098) | Hoatzin crop microbial communities from Cojedes, Venezuela - Epithelial fraction 12 v2 (version 2) | ecosystem: Host-associated > Birds > Digestive system > Esophagus > Crop...
AGAAGAGAAGAGAAGAGAAGAGAAGAGAAGAGAAGAGAAGAGAAGAGAAGAGAAGAGAAGAGAAGAGAAGAGAAGAGAAGAGAAGAGAAGAGAAGAGAAGAGAAGAGAAGCAGTTATTATTTTGTTTCTAACATACAAAAAACATTATTTGCTCCAAATGTAGTTCACAGTGACTAGGAGGGTCATCATTTACGCCAAGGCTTACACCAGGCTTTTTCTGCTCTTGCCACTATGATCTAATGCTGGTAGTACACTGTGAGCAAGCAGGGATCATTGATTAACACTGCCAGACAGCTGCGCTGGAATCATCAAGTCAATATTATGTGCTCTTGTTTAAAAAAACCCACAAAAATAATTAAAAAAAAAAAAAAAGAGAGAGCAAGAGATCAGTGTATTTTGATCCACACAAGCTATGTAGTGTAGATTCAGGCATCAGCAGGGAGGGCAAACCTCTCACAGGGAGAGCAAACTTGTTTTGTCACATCTTAGCACGTAGCTAAAATTCTAGCACAAGTACCAATTCCCCCAAAACTAGGATGCAGTTGGCAGCCCATCCAGCCTTCTGAGGTAAGAATATATTTATATATATGTATGTATGTGTGTATATATATATTTACAGACCACATGAAAATAAATTTAATAAACATTCCAGGAAGGAAGGGACTTGATGGAATAGCCAGACAATGAAATAAAGGTTTTTTACTACACGGCTGTATTTTAAGACCTTGTAGAAAAGGAACTCCTCAGTGATCACATTCCAGTGAACTTGGAAATGCTTTTCAGTATGCCATGTTGTATCACTTACCACTGGACAGCGATTAAAGACTCAATATAAGACACAAATATTTGATTAAAACAAATTCCACACTAAGTCTGGGTGTTCCTTTTTATTAGGGATTCAGATACAGAAGTGAACTGAGTGACTACAGTCTGCTGATGTCCCAACAGCACTGACTGTGCGAAAGTTCAGCTGTTCAGGGATTCATTTGCAGTACTCACCACCATTGAAAATAGTAATAAATAGTGTTTTGCAGTGCTCCTTGCATTTCTTTATCTGACCTTATTGTGTCTCAGATGCATACATGAGAAGACCGATTTATCTCATCTCCTTCATCAGAACTGCAATTGGAGCATATACAACAATAGTTTTTTGAAGTGTCACTAGACTCACAGCTGTATCCAGGTAACAAAATCAAGTAATAAATGAGAGAAAGAATACTGGAGGTCGTGGCAATATGGACCTATAAAGATACACCTCAGATTCCTATGCATACTCAAGCAACAAGGTAGGACTGCAGGGAACATGTTGATGGCTTTCTTCATGCAGCACTACAGCCAACTACACTTTTTCACTTAAATTCATTTGCTTATGGGGAACCAGGGAAATTTTGACTAGAGCTGGCCAAAGCTTAATCTTCTCAGTCTATAAAAAATTTAAACAGTTTGCTCCCATTTCATAAATGTTGACATTTCCCACGAAGGCAGAAAATATCATATCAGACTGTTTCCTTAAAAAGAAATGGGAATGGACCCTCGAGCCGGGAAAGCCAAGATGCGATGCTTGCTACCTCTTAACTCCTCTGCAAGGAGCTGGGCAGTACCAAGGACTCCCCAGCCAAGGCCTGTGGGTGTTCTAGGGGGCTGGGTCCTCACTTTTGGGGGATATCACGGCCAGGCTCCACTCAACCCCTCCTGCATGAACTGTCCTGTGCTGGTGTAAGGAGATGCGTGGTGTGAGATGGGGGAGGAGAGTGGGACTTAAAAACTGACAGTCACTCTGTACAGTCCCTTGCAATCCATGAGGAAACCAAGCTGCTGACCTGGTAGAGACCGCTCTTCTTTCCACATAACAACATGGTTTGGGTTGGCAGGGAACTTATAGATCATCCTATTCCAACCCCTCTGCCATGAGCAGGGACCCCTTCCACCAGATCAGGGTGCTCAAAGCGCCATCCAACCTGGCCTTGAGCACTGCCAGGGCGGGGGCAGCCACAGCTTCTCTGGGCAGCCTGGGCCTCACCACCCTCAGAGTAATGAATTTCTTCCTTATATCTAATCTAAATCTCCCCTCTCTCAGTTTAAAGCCATTACCCCTTGTCCTGTCTCTCCATGCCCTTGTAAAAAGCCCCTCTCCAGCTTTCTTGTAGGCCCTTTCAGGTACTGGAAGGCTGTTATGTCAAGAACCAGAGCTGTGAGGATGTCCTACGCATGCTTTTAGACAGGGGTCAATCTCACTCAGAGCCAGGATTAGCAGTGGGCTGAGTTGTGCTCCAGTCATTTCTTTGAAGAAAGAAACGAATAAATAATGGACCTAACCCTGAGTTGTGATACTCCTGTGCCATAGTTCTGGTTGCCTGTACAGCCCTGATGCTTCAACGTGACCAATGCCAAAGGGAAATTCCACAAAACTCCACCTGGTTGCAGAAGTGATGTCTGTGAAGTCGAGGTGTGGATGTCTAAGTGGGACAGTAGATATTCCACAACACACCTGATACCATGCAGCCGAACAGGAAACCAGGAACTGTAGTTTTTCTTCTGCCACCCCGAGGACATTGTCTTAAGCAAAGGCTTGAACTCTGAATGAATTGTAATTCCTGCAGACTTGAAACCCAAGAGAGTGAAATCCTTGCCAGAAAGATCCTGAAGGGGAGAAGAAAAAAAAAAAAAAGAATAAACTTCATAATTATGAAAAAAAGAATATGCACATCCATAGTTTTGCTAAATTTGGGATTGACTAGAAGAATCAAAGTGGTAGCCTGAAGAGAAAATCCGTATTTGAGGTGTGAGGTTAAGTGACAAAAATCAAATTTGAGACTGAAGGCTTAAAGAAGAGCTAAAACGTACAAGAAACCTTACAAGAAAAAAGTATCAGATTACTTTTCATGACCAAGAGGCAAAACTAAGTAAAATATTTCAGACAGAAGAGCTGTTATTTTTGTAGCTTTGAAACAATACGTAACCACCACAAAAGATAATATGAGACAAGACAGGTAATCCAATCATTTTAGAGTTTATGACTGCAATCTTCTCCACATGAGAGACTTGATTGTGCTTCATTTCTTTCCATAAGTGAATAAATTCCGGGAATCACAAGCACGATTATTCAGATTTGTGTTTTCTTCTCAGGCTTCAAAAGTCAGATCCAAAGGACCAGTGGCGTTGAGTGCTGCAGGAAAACATACATGAGCCTGAATTATATCTGTACATGAAGCAAAACTAATATAAATACTACTACTTCCCCAGTATTTTTTTCTTTAATAATCTCAATTTAGAGTATTTCTTATTCCCATATAAGACATGGAAAATGTGGTAGTCTAAAGATAAAGAAACTGCTAGTACTGAGAAAACAGTGTAGTATGGCTAAGGAAATGTTGTCAGTGACACCCTTCTTTCCGATACTGGGATCTACAGCAATGTCCACGTCTTGAGCAATGGTAAGGACACTGTTTTGATTAATAGGACATAAGATGCATACAGATGCAGCACTGAAGATGTTTGCGGTAACCAAGTATAATTTCAGAATTCAAAGTTCACCTGCCTAATGCTGAATTAATCCCAGAGTCTTCAACTCTTCAAATACCAGTCTGGGTCATAGCTTTGCACCCACACCAGGTTCCTACATCTTGTCAAGATATCCCAATCTAAAAGCCCCCTTACATGTATCTGTGTACCTGGGAGACACTTCTGGCACAATCAGCTGGAAAATACAAAATGGCAGCTTTATCCTTTCCAAACAGAGCCGGGGCAGAAACCCCCACCTACACAAAGGCTCACTGTCGAAAGAGTTCACACCAGCCGTGAAAGAAGCAGTCTAATTTCTCTCTAACTTCCTGGGTGATTCTTTTTGAGCTTTTTGGGTTAAAAGCATGTGCCTTGTGCTGGCAATGTTCTACTTTTCAGAAAATAACGACATCCTTATGGCTAGCTATACTAGCCTACAAGCAATTAGGGCACTTCCCTCAGAGAAAGGAGACCCTGACCACATTCAAGGACTTTCTTAATTCTTTTGCATTGTGGTCATTGAAGAAAATGCAGAAAACTTACAAGAGCAGAGACCAAAACTTTGTCCTGTGATCATCATATTATCACAGCAAAGAACACACAACCACCACCACCCACTCAGTCTTCCTGTCCCCTGTTCTGCTTATTTTGGGGGAGATTGCATGTAGCTAGCTACCTTAAACAAAGGACCAAGGCTGTGAGTGCATAGTTAGGCTGAGGGAGGTGTGGGATTTAGGTACCTCTAACATCAGCATTTCCCATTGATTAATCTGGGCACACAGGACCTTTGCTGTCATGGGTAACTAGGGCTTTCCAAGATGCTAACCACTCCCCAGGCGCTGCACAGGCAACTCAGACATCTAAATTAGTGCTCTGCGCTCTTCTCCCGGGACGGAGGGTGAGGCAGCTGCTGCGCCACTGAGCACTAATGTAGGAAAGTCCCTTTGTGCATCCATGCAATTGATTGGGTTCAGACTGGGACCAAGCTTTTGAAGGCTATCTCCCAAGCGACACCACTCCCTTGATGTGGTTAGCGTCACACAGCTGTCGTGAAGCAGACGGGCTGGATCTCTTTTGGGTGAATCTAAACCAGAAGACGTGTTCCAGCCAGTAATGGTCCTGCAGTCAGCAGGACCAGACTCGCCATCATCTGAAGTGAACAACCTGGAAATGCATTTATTGTGGGCATCTGGTACTCAGTACCAACAATTTCACTTTGCAGAGCTGTTCTAATGAGTTATTGCCAGTGTAGTTGCAGCCTTTGTGAAGCAGCTTTATTAACTTAAAATATTTCATAATGCCATCCCCTCACTCTTCAGGAAAGATATTCTTTCCCATGTTCAGATGCGGGAGCAGGTGGCGGAAGTTCAGGGCTATTACTGCATTGCTTCAGTCCCTGCGCCCAAAGATTTCAAAGCGCCTATAAACCTCAGAGTGGAAGATACGTCAGCATTGCCCACAGTTTAAGCAAGGGTAGAAAAAGATCCATAAAATAGTTGGCCCAAAGCCACACAGTGTGACAGAAACAAAATCAGAGCAGAAACCAAATTTCGTCATTGGTCTAGTGCTTTAACCTAACAATTATTATCAATTCATTAAATCTGATGTTTGATTAAACTTGCACAATATTCTATGAATGATGTGAGCTCTCCTCCATATGTGGCGCTGGAAATATCCCACCATTTCTAGAATAATTCAGCAGTGGGGATATGAACAGGGCAGGAAGACCAAAAGGCAGTAAAAAAGCAAAAGGAAATTGGCTGCTGCTTTACCAATTTCCTGTTGGGGCTCTTCAGGCTGTATTGCTCAGGACAGCCATTACAGAGAGGTTTGCAGCTCTGGAAAGCTTTTATTGACCTCTCTGTAAATACAAAATGGCCCGTGAATTAAATGGGAGGGTCACTATGAGGAAGTTCAACAGACTTGGCAGATTCTTGGGAATAAGCGAGAGCAGGGATCAAGAGGACTGATTGAAAACGTGCAGTTATTGTGCAAAGGATTCCTTTTCTGGGAGCAAGCTCCCCGGGGTTTTCCAAGCCAAGATTTACAAGGCTAATGAAGGGTGTTGTTTTTTTTTCCCTTCTGTCACTAAAAATTCAGCTAAAGACAAGCCAGAGTTACAAGGAACTCTCTAGCTGCTTAAAAGATGCTTGCCAAAGCTTTCCATCAGCCAAGAAATCTCCTTTCCCCCCTTCACATGCACATACTCTCTCGCTCAGTTCTGTCGCACCCCTGCTCTTGAGATGGGACTTGGACATTGGTACCATCGAGCTCTGTTCACTTGGCCACACAGTTTTCCCCATGCTGCAAGCTATTTCTCTAATTACACCAAAAACTGACTAAAAGTAACTTTGCAAAAGCACTTGCTCTTAGATTATCTCTCCCTCTTTTTTCTGGTTTATTTATTTTGTCAGCATTAAACAATCAGTATTTTATTTCCATTTTTATAAAGAATTTAGACAACTTCCAACTATTACCTTTCAATGAATTCACCTGTTCTTATAGGACACTGTTTTATCCAAAGGGGCATTATACATCCTTAATATGAAATTAACTTCTTCAATTAGTTAAAAAAGTAGAGGCCATAAAGATTCTTCTACGTATCTAAGTATTAACATATTTATTTGTCTCTCATTTGCTTTTGTTTTTATCAACGATCACTGGAGCCCCAAAGACTTATTTGCAGGGGACCTATGGATTCGTGATTTGGATCATTATCTCCTTGATAAAGTCCTAAATCAAACAAAAGGAGCTCTTGCTGCTTAAAGTTCACGGCAAATTAGTACTGTGCACAAAAGAGAAAAGCCTGACAATGATTAAAAAGATATCCTTACTTTGGTCTTGAGATCTGGATGCTTTCAAGAAAAAATAAAAATATTTAATTCAAGAACTTACAACTAACTTTGAAATTTCTGATATATTCATTTCATCTCTTTATTTCAGAGCAGCAGAAATCTCTCCCTTTAAGCTCTGCCACTGTTTTTAAGCGGGAAAACCATTTTAGGACGTGCTGAAAAAGTTGGCATTTCTTTAACTTCCTCAGAAGAAAAAACACTTTTATTACTGTGTGCAAATGCTCATTTATCACGTTGCATTCATACTGATGGAAAAGCCTTGGACCAGGACACAGCGCGGCTGAAAATTGTAAAACACACTTGTGTGGGAATCGCTGCCTGAGCTGAGGTGGGACCAAAATCAGAGCATAAAGAGACAGAGAAGGAAAATTATTAGCTCTTCTTTGACTGACAATTTCCAAACATTAATGACCTTGAAGACTGACCAGTGGAGTCAGCAAACAGAAGCGTGTTAGAGGAGTAAAAACTTCTTCAAAGGGAGGCATCTCATCCACACATCTCCCAAGTTCTCCCAGATATGAAATAGAAAGATTAGTCGATCTGTAAAACTGAAAAAGTGGACAGGCTTCACAGAATCAGAAACTGATAAACTGCAAAAATCTATATTTATTTTAATTTAATGTGACAACCTGGAAGTCTGAGAAGATCCTGCCACTTTTTTTGGCTTTGAAGTTGCGGGTGCAAAATCATGAATGCGTTAAACCAAGAAGAGGTTTAGGAGTGTGTACTACAGTACACACTAATTTTTTGTGCCATAAAAAGGAGGGCTTTCAGGGAAAATAAAACTAACATAGTACAAAAACAGAGATACCCAAAACCTCAGAAAAAAACAAGGGAATGTGAAGGCTGGATGCAAAAAGCTGCTTTCTGAATGCCTTCAGGCCTGACTTTATTTGTTTTGTTTTACCAGTCATAAGTAATTTGACTACTCGATAGTTATGAAGTATCCTTTTTTAAGTCCCTATGTTGACATGATGATTGCTTAAATATCTAAAAATATGCCAATGTCTAGTGGCGCACAAGTAGGTGAAAAGACAACAAAACCAAAACCAAAAAAAATCAAACAAAACAGAGCAGGAAAATAATTTCAGAAAAATATTCAGAAGCCGTCTGTAAATTGCTTCCATTTGTCATGCTTAGGAAGAGAAAGCATTCTGCAGATTGAATCCTTTAATCCTTGCAAATGTGATCAAATTTGTATCACAGTGATTTTACATACACAGAAAAGTAGATATTTAATGTCTCCTTCTTTTACTCAAATGATGCAAAGAGACATTACTGAAAGAAGAAAACCTGCCACAGTGTCTTCCTTCCTTCTAAACTATTCCTATAAATACAGAAGCATTTATATGTTTTCCCTTACTTATTTTTTTCCTTCTCCAGCACAAATTCAGGCTGTCCAAAAAACAGTCCTGGAAGTGAGCTGAGTTGCTTTTAGCCTCTCCCAGCAGCTCTGAGCTGCACACACATCCCACTGGGTGCATGCAGAGCAGAAACCTCCCCAAGCCAACACACCGGCACCGCTGGCCTGGCCGGGAACTTCCTGGGGCTCTCTGCTCCTGCTGATGTTAATGCCTCCTAACGGGGCTCTCCTCCAACTGCTTAGCCCCAGACCTTTCTGTCTAAAATGCCATAAATATTGTTGCAAAATGCGAAGAGATGACAAGCACGAAGGCAAGGCAATGCCAAGTTCTTACGTTTTTAATTCAACTCCCTCCTCTTGCTTCTCTCTTCTGATTTCATAGAAAAATTATTTAGAAACATGGAAAATCGCATCTCATGTCCTTAGCACCAAGTGTGAGGCTATCCTTCCTCTCCCCCCTGACACAGCATCCCTATGGGCATAGCGCAGAAAGGCTCGTCCTAAATAATACTGGAAAGGTTCACATCAGAAGCCACAAGACTACCTCAATTCACCTAAACCTTTATCAGGGATAAAGATATTTTTCATTCATCTCTTCTCTAGACATCCAGTCAATAATTTAGAGCAAGATTCCCCAATTACTCCATTCTCTTAAAAGATATCATTATGATACTTGGGAGAAAAATCCTGTAAAACTCCGTGCAACCAAGTGCTGACTTTAATGTTGCCTCTTCAGAGAACCTAGAGCTGAGCCCTGAATGAGATTCCCCCATCTGCAAAACACAGAGGAAAAGAACAGACAGCAGGGGAAGATCCCTCAGTCCTCCAGGAAAAGAGACATAAATGAAAAAACTAGACTTGTGCTTATGTGTTTATCAAGAGTAAGAACAAATCTTTTCTGTTTAACGGAATGATACTGGCAAGTGTGACTGCCAACGGCCCATTTAGTCCCGTGTCTTTTTAGCAATGGTGATCCATGCTGGATACTTCTGAGAAAAAGGGGAAGAAACAAAACCAAAAACCCAAACCTTCTGGCATGTAAATGTGAATAAATGTGAATTTTAATTCAAATTTATAAGGGAATAAAAATGGAGTGTCTTGATATCGTAAGGAAGAATTATTAACAACTTGAGAAGTCTGACAGTTACTAAAAGGCTAAAAGGTCTTCTAAGTAACATTCCTGAGACAAACATGATTTTTAAGAACGGGGATCAAAACTAAGATTTCACTGAGTGAAATTGTCACTGATGCTGATTTTCAGCCAAGATTGTGTAGATGCCTGATACACGCACATGTGTGTTTTCACTTGGTCAGCAGAGAGTTTGAATTTCTTATGGAGACCACCAACTTTGCTGGACATGTTTCAGTTCTGAAAAAAAATGGAGAGAAATGCATTTAACTCATTCTTGCCACAAATAACATGAACAACACATCACCAAAGGCCAACGTCTACTTCCAGACACACACATCCAACATTACAACAGCAGGGTTAACAGGTGTAGCTGCAGGGAGATTTTAGCAGAGGCTTTAATTAGTCTAACTACTATTTTAAAGAGACAAATTTCATAAAGAGACAGGTATCGCATGTTACAAATCGCTGTGTAGTCTTATAACTGCCAGCAGCAAAAGAGCACCACTGAAAATTCAGCCAAGGTACCAATGAGCTGCTCATCCTCATCAGCCCAGGCTGCCAATTATCACACACAACACTCCCACCTCTTCTAGAAAGCTTTCGTAAAATCTTCCTCTTAATGAAAAGCATTCAATGAAGATCTGCAGACAACGGATAACATCCATTCATCATAACTTTTGGAAAACTGAGCTTCAAAAGAAAGGGTGCAGACACTGGTCTGCAAGTTGGAGGTTTTGCAATGTAAATGGGTCAGATTCAGCATTTTGGTTCCAACCAAGTAACGAAAAACCTGTGAGTAACAGTTCCACCTTTGGTACGAGCACAATTTTCATTTGTACTTCACAGAAACTCCACAGTAATTCATTAATGTATGTACCATTAAAAAGGAGTTGTAGGAGAATGAAATAAAAGAAGGGCTGATAGATAGTGTTGCATTGATGGGTTCCGCTTGGTTGGTAACATCAAGTGGCAGAATGAGAACAGTTTTTAAGATATGATTAAATATAAATTTTATCAAAGGAGCAGTAAAACATTATAGCTTTAGGCTTTTTAAATTCTGTACACATTCTAGGATTCCAAAAATAAAGCTCTGGCTTCTTAAAATATAGTATCTGCCTTGTGTCATTTAAGCAAACCCTCATCTGAGCACCATGGTATTTTTATCTGCAGGACCAACCCAAGAGGATTTAGAAAGGTGACAGATTGGCCGGAGGGTGTGCTGACTTGTACACAAACTGTTAAGCTCCACCTTTACACCTGGAGTCCTTCATATTTGTCTGATGCCTCTGAAACATCACCCACTCACAATGTAGACTGTGTCCTCACCTGCATGGAAATCAAAGTCAAACCTGCATGTTCTTCCAAATAGAAAGAGAAATATGAAGAGCCTGATCAACCTGGCATGGACACACAGCCTCCCTCCCACCGTGGGTCGTAACTGCCCACATCTCTCATTGGGTTGGGTGAAAACCAAGGATTTTCTTCAGCCCAGGCCTTCACAAGCAGCTTCTGCCAAGCAAAGCACACTCTCACATCACACTTTCCCTTCTGGAGCTGCCTAGACCTCATCTGATGATTTAAGTGCTCTTATGATTCAAATAGCAAAGGACCATCCTTGTTGGGTGTCCAGGCTGGAGGATCCTTGCATCCTCATGCAACACACCCTGTTAGTGTTGACACACCGATCCATTCAGACTCATTAAAAAACATAATCCCTCCTCAGCTCAGTTTCTGCTCTAAGCCTGGCTGCTCCTAGTGCATTTCCCAAAGCCTCTCTCTACTCTCCCTGCAAACCCTAGACCAAACAATCCACTTCCATTTACCCATTTTTGGGAGATGATTGGACTTGCCACCCTGACCATGCATAATTATGCTGGGATCTAGAGAGGATATTTTGTTTTCATCCCACGCTTACTTCTCAGTAAATGAACAGCAGTAAACACACAAAGAAGGAAAATCGACCAGATATTTCTTTTCCATGGACTTTTTTGGGAGTGGTTGTGCAGTAGGGTTTCCTAACAACAACAATAGACCTATGAGAGCAAGACCATCCTAATTTAAGTCAGTGTGTGTTCTTTAGCTATTAAAAAATACCCATATTAATTAGTTCCTACTCTAATTGCTCAAAAAAATTACTCTGAAAAAGAAAATAAGGTGCAGAGAAACTTACTATTTACAAGTACTAAAACTAGAAATAGATATTCAGCATGGCCTTTTTAAGTCAAATGCCCAGCCAGTTTTGAATAATGAAGCAGGACAAAGTCATTTACACAGAAAAAGCTAATGATTTCTGTATTTTGCTGCTGGTGAAGAATTGAAAGATAGCTGATTTGAATCTCCCTTCAATCTCCCATCAATAAAACAGAGACAAGGCAGATTCGAAAGCTGATCTGGGAGAGTCATGTTTTTATAATTGCTTTTTACCCTCAGGCGTTTGAAATCCAGAGGGTCGCGAGTGCCTGCGTTAGTGCCAGAGCAGGCCAAGGGGCCCAGTCAAAACCCTGAGACACAAATTAATTTGTTTGTGGTTCTCATGTCTAATTTGGGGAAAGAGAAAACTCTTTGCCGCTTTACAATGGTATAATCTAATTAAAGGGAGATACATGCGAAATATTTATGCAACCTTTAGGAAAAGAAGCGAGAGAAAAAAAATTTTTTTGCTTAGCCTCCTTTGGGATATTTTCTGAAATATGGGAACGGGACAATTTGTAAAACAAATGTAGAAAAACTGTGGACAAACCATTTGTTTGTAAAAAATATTTGCAAAATTTCAGAGTGGTTGAAGGGAGACATCCTTATTTCGAACTAGGAAACTCACAAAATGTCAAAGAAGCAACCCACAACTTCTGGCCAGTCCATCCACATTACAGCCAACATTATGCTGGAAAAGAAGGGCTGTAAGCACAACCCTGCCTAGAAAACATTTAAATTACGCTGTATTAAGGAGATATAAGAAAAGAAAGTGCTGTCAAGGGATAAGCTTCATGGAAAAACAAGTTGCTCAACGTTTTGTGTTCTCCAAATGACATGCCTTTCCCAAGCAGTGCTCCAGCACAGTGTCAGTCTGATTTATACAGCCAGAACCTGGAGTGTCTTCTCTGTGTCTAACAGGGTAGCAGCACGTTGCACTGAGACGCTGCCACATCAGGCTTACGTGTGTTTTTCCATTGCATTTGGATGTGAAGCTCCAGCCCTGCTTGATTCTTTGCTACAAACAGTTGAGAGTTTTCACTGAGCACAATATGTACAACCAGCTGGGAGGAGACCGGGAGCCTGCAGAAGGCTAAGGTGGCATTTCAAGGGCTCACCAGAACAATCTGGTCCTGGGTTTAATGGGCTAAATCCAGAATCCTAAGGCAAGAATCAGTAAGTAGAGGTGCTGCTGCACTTCCCAGGCACTGGCTGTGCTCTGCAGCAGCACCGTACTAACACCCCCCAGCCCAAATATTCTCCTCAGATGTGTCCATAACTCATCCTGGGCACGGACCCCAGTTCGGGTGCTGCAGTCCCACCGCCCCGCAGGAAACCACCGGGCATAGCAGTGTGAAGAGATTACCTGCCCTTTCCATGGCTCTTTATTTTTCTTCAAGGCCAGACCTCACCACCTAAAGGTGTCCCGCTACCGGAGAGCAATCCAGCTTCATGATGGAGTCCTTAAAAAAATTGAAATTTTAATTTTAAAATGAATGGAGTTTTATAATGCAGCTAGAATCTCCCGTGTCCCAAGACTGTTTTTAGCTGATAGTATAGGGAAAATTCTAGTCTAAAGAGTAGAAAACTCAGACTAATGCAAACACATGAATATTAAAACTCCACGCACTTCACAAAGGAGAATTCACTGCAAGGTGAAGAGATGCCGCTCTGTTTACAGCGCTCTTCTCCCCAAACAAGGCAGCCGTCCCTTTACGCTTGGTATCGCTAAACTCCATTTGGGTGAAAACCATCACACCACGGCTGTCTTCAGCACGGCGGCTGACCCTTTCCAAAGGTCCCTAGTGCTGCATAAAGTGTTTGCTTCCTTGCAAAGAACTTAATGAAAATGGACAGTAAATCACTTGATTTCAAGTTTGCATTTGTTTATTTGGCATCTGATTATAACCTGCTCGTTGACCTTGTTTGATAGGTGATGGGACAAGCTCTTAGAGCACTGACTGATAGCGACTAGCACTGGAAACAGCAAAGGCTTTTAAAACTTTGCAAAATAAGTAAAGGCCAAGAAAATATATCAACCCCTCCCATGACTCCTGTCTTGTAAACATGTGTGTGGCCCTTAATCACACTAATAAAAGTGCTGGAGCCAAAGGGAATACCTGAATGAGAGCGAGTTTGCAGGGCCAGGGCTTATTCCTTTAGGTTTGTCAGAGGAAGCTTGTCAAATAAACTGAAGACTGATAGCTGCTATATTTTCCCTTATTATAATCCAGCAACAACATACTTGTCTGAACAAAATAAAAATAAGTCCTCTTTGAGGCTACTCTGTTTGCCTTGACAGCAAGCTTGGGTTTTAAGCCAAGATTCCAGATTGTTTTTGTGAAAACATTTCCACTTGTCTGAAAGAGTATATATAATGGATATGTGATAGCAGTAATGCAATGCTGAAGTAATCTCCGGAGAGTGCACGCATCTCCGGGGACGCTGCGCTGCACTGGGTACTACACACCAGGAAAATAAAATTGGTATTCTAACAATATGGAGAATGCCTCCGATTTGTACCTCGCAAAAATACCAGTCCTCATTTATAATTCAGCTGTAATGCGTACTTTCCTTGTAGGAAGTATTTTGCTTTTGGTAGGAAATGGAAGTGACAGTTTTGAAGGCTCTTGCTGACTTCATATGGGATCAGAGCGCAGAGTCGCGATGCCGTGGCACCGCATGCCGAACGCGGCTGGTGGGGTGGGCAAGATACCACAAAAAAAAACCTTAATATGGAAAATGGTTTCCTATGTATCCTCCCACTCTGTGTTATCTTTGAAATTCAGCATCAGAACTTCTACTGGCACAAGAAGAAGTTGAGGGGAGGGGCTGAACTAAATCCCTTTGCAGGATGGTGAGGTTTTGTGACCCACGGCAGCACGCAGGGTGCCAGGGAGAGGCTATAATAACTCACAGTGGTGTTTCATGTGAAGATGAAGATCTCCGCAACCCCCAAATTATGAATTTAGACCACAGGATGAGTGAGAGCACCAGGGTCCTGGTGGGATCCTTCTGCCACTGATGTCTACACAGAGAAGGTCCAGAAGTACTTGTTTAAAGCCCAGAAAATTGATAGTAGGGGGCCCTTCCATCCCATAGGTGAAAAGGAGAGCCAGAAGCACTGCATGGAAGCTGAAATGAGCTTTGTTTTATTAGTAAATGGACACTGGACCAACCGACGCAATTAATTTTCCATTCTTAGAAAAATTTTTTGATCGGCATAATTTTGGCAAAAGATCCTGGAGACATGGGGCTCCGAGGAGGGAGTGTGTGGGGCAGAAGCCCCCGACTGTCCCCTCCCTGGGTGCACCCCACTTCCAACCCCCTCCCCTCGAGCTGCAGAAGTTGCTGCACAAACTTGGCCACAAAGACCGACAACAATTTTCAAATTTCAAAGGCATTACAGGCTATATCCTCCTTGTCTTGCTTAATCTTAATGACCCAGCCAGAGGCAGGAGAGGACAGGTAGAAACATCCAGCAGACCAGTTGGTACTGACAGAACAGAAAGGGCTGCACCAGTCTGCAAAATACAAATTGCAGCAAATACCGAGTGTTACAGGGGGAGTGACAGAAGGTAGCACCGTAATGTAACTCATTCGAGTGCATCCAAACAGCATAACAGTATTTTCCAGGGAAGTTAATGGGGTTCCCAGATATGCACATCTGAGGGCAGAATCTGGCCCTGAAGTTCACTGTTTGAACAATGCAAATTTTAAATTTAAGGCATATATCTCAGGCAAACCTAACTGTTCAGTCATTTTGCTGAATCCTGGCATAAGAAAAAGAATTCAATTTTAGAATCTGTCTGTAATTCAAAAAAGGGGAGAAAACAGTGTAAAATATATTCCTTGAAGAGAGATGCAAGTTTCTCATTTATATTCGATCTCGGATGAGATTTGGTAAACGTAGGCCCTTCCACAAAGTGAATATTATAGTGAGGCCGTAACATTTTACTAACACGAATTCATAAGGTGACCCTGGAGATCAACAATAAAACAAAATTCCATAATAGACTTAAATAGCAAAAAGGGTTCGGTGTTTCTGTTGTCTGCCCAAATACGTTTCACCCTGCACAGTTTTTCTAGGTGAGTATTTCCCTCTAATCATTGCACGGGGCCTGTAAAGAATAAAATACAATTTCAATCAGCTAAAATCATGAAGCATTCTTGATAGCTGTACATTAGCTTTTTACAGCTGTCTTGGTTTTTATACTGTCTCTTACAGAGCGGATTTCCCCCTCCCCATACCTATAAAAGGTAGGTAAATTAAACAAATTATGAACTATGCAGTGGTTGAATACTTTGTAAAATTGTAGAACCAGCTTTTAGAAACCTTTAATGCTTCATCTCCCAGAGGTGAAATGCCAGCCTCTGTTCGGGTCTCTTTCAGTTGCCCTTGCCACTTCGAAATGTGTCTGGAAACAGCTCTGCAGATGGCCTCGTATGTTTTACAGGAAATATTACTTAAACATTGGAAAGGATCGAATTTCTCCTGTTAGGAATTACAAATCTGGATTTCATTTTCTCTCTTTCCCCCCCCAAACCATGGGAAAAAAATGTGACTGTTACATATGACATGAAGGAAGTATTCGGGATTTTTTTTTTTTTTAATATGCCACTTGTATTGGAAAATAAAGAATAAATCTTGGAAATGTAACCCTGTTAAATAAGTCCTTTTCTTCGTATAAAATAGTAGCTAATCAAAAAGGTTTCCCAAAATCATCAAAGCTTTTTATATTCTATGGTCTGGAAAATGTATTGCGTAGGATTTCTATTTTTTGCTCTTATTCTTATGAATGCAAAAGAATAATAAACTTTTCTTTCGGCTTTGCAGAGAGAGTTTCTTAACATTTGAAGATTTTCTTACATATTGACCTTGGTTTATGTATTCTGCAAAGATTCATTAAGCTTATGGGGGTTCTATTGTCAGGAAAATGGTTAGCATTAGTAAAACACACAATTAAAATAGTAGCAGGTGATGTCAGTTTTAGTAGAGTTGACATTAATGACCTGTTCATAAGGGGCAATTTCCACACTAATGTCATGTTCTTTAAATGGAAATAGCCAGGAATACACATTTTCCATGTAAAATAACCCTTTTTGTAATTCATTAAATTCCCTTTCCCCCTATATTTAAGTAGACACCTTTCCAAGAGGGAGTAGAATTCCAAATAAAGACATAGGAAATTAAAATCAGGGTTCCCACAACTAGTCTATTTAATATTCATATTCAGGAAAAGATCCATAAACTCTTTTTCTTCTTTTTTATTAACAAAGGAAGTAAACTCCCCCTGACAGTCTATTTTTCCCAGCCGTGTTCAAGAGGCAGTGTGCAACAACTGCCTTTGTTTCGGACTAGAATTAAATATCCTTGCAGAAGAGCTGGGCAGAGGTACTTGCAGGAGAAGATTTCTTCCACATCCCTTCTGGGGGTGACTCATCTCTTTGCCTGGATAGAGATACGATTTGTGCCCAGATTCTCTCCATAGATCTTATAGATCCTGTAGAGCCCCTGGGGCCATGGCCAACCTGGTGCTGGAGCCATGGCCAATGCAGTGCTGGAGCCATGGCCAACAGGATGCTGGAGCACGACCAACGTGGTGCTGGAGCCATGGCCAACGGTGGTGTTGGAGCCATGGCCAATGCGGCACTGCTTTCCCTTCATTGTAAGATCTGCATAGCCAAAAGCACCACTTGGTTTTCATAGGGGTGGCTGCAGTGGATGTGCAGGGAGAGACAGAGAGGGCAGGTTCTCGGCACTCCGTCAGGCCACTCTTCCTTCCAGCACCTCCATCCCTGCTTGGCCATTTCGGGGTCACTCCGCACTAAAGTCTCACCCTGGAGTCACCCAACTCTCCTCGGCACCTGTCCACAGCAGCAGCTCTCCATCGACATATTTTCTGTTGCTGCTTTTCCGTTTTCACTCTTTAGAGGAGTAAAAAGAGGCCGAGCGGCGTGGACTGTGCACTTGTGTCCTCGGCCCCCAGACACCGCAGCAAACCACCCGACCCACGCGCGCCGAGCCATGCTGGCAGGCTCGGCAGATGCAAACACAGCGACAGATGCCATGTCAGCGACCAGGTTGGCGTCACGGGCCAAATCAAACATTTCGCCAGCGAAACGGGATCGGTTGTCTCCAGCTCCCCGTCCGCTTCTTCTCACGCCCCTCTCCTCCGCCATAAAAATGTTTTCTTTATTCGAGTTCGCTTTATTGTCATGGTAATTACTTCAAGGAAACCAGCGCGAATCTATGACTGGCTGTCTGTCCGTGGCACAGATCTGCCAAATAATTTGGCACCGCTCGCTCTAATTGGCAGCCTCCGCCGAAGAGACACCCAAGCCTGAAATGGGGTTGCTGCGGGTCATCTTCTGAGTGCGCTGGAATTTGGCAGCCCGGTTTGAAGCAGCAGCGCGCGGTGGCTTGCTGCCCTGGATCTGGCTCTGGCCACCGCCAGC
>Ga0065711_1008627_pt1 | contig 20400 bp, 10 predicted proteins | sample Hoacrofraction12_FD_59098 | JGI IMG/M metagenome (GOLD analysis project Ga0065711, IMG submission 59098) | Hoatzin crop microbial communities from Cojedes, Venezuela - Epithelial fraction 12 v2 (version 2) | ecosystem: Host-associated > Birds > Digestive system > Esophagus > Crop | place...
CCCGCCTGGACAAGGTCCTGTGCAGCCTGCTGTAGGTGACCCTGCTTCGGCAGGGGGGTTGGACTAGATGACCCACAGAGGTCCCTTCCAACCCCTACTATTCTGTGATTCTGTGATTCTGAACTCCGTCGGGACCTCCGTGCACGCACCACCTCTGTTGGCTTTGAGAAGAGTTTTGCACAAGGAGGAAAAGCGACCTCGGCTAATACATTACATTCATGAAATTATGATTTGCTTTCCTACTGTACCTTATTCTTCCTTTTCTCCAGTAACAGTAACACAGCTGTTGGCCCTTGCAACAGACATCCAGAAACTCTGTGTCGTGGATGCCGTTGACTCCAGCAAGATGCCTTTCATCTCCGCTTTTGCAGCCTCCATCCCTTTTGACTCTCGGGGTTGGTCTTGTACAGGCTTCTCAGTTGCTACCAAATCAATGGATTCATTAAATAATGGAAGTCTGACTACTTGAGGAGCAACCTGAGGAGGGCATATAAGGTGTCACCAGCGTATGTGCCGGATGCCGAACAAGGTGAACATGATCATGTGTGTTCGAGGCCCCAGGAGGGGGGCTCGGAGGCTGGGATGAGGAAATGGTCTCCCCAGCACACACACTTTGCATTCAAACTACTTTTTGGGTTATTTTTACAAATGGTTTGTAGGACATCGCGGAACAGCTATGATGTGGGTTTTTCCCCAGCTCAACTGGCTGAGCCCTCTGGGGCCCTTGGTCCAACACCCACCGGACGGGGAACTGCTCCGCATCTTGAGACTGCTCTCCCAGCAAGACACAGAAGGGGCCCCCTGCCCTCATCCAGCCCCACTGTGTGACATGGGGCAGGAAGTCCTGGAGCATCCCCATCTCAGGAGGCTGCCCCGGGCTGGGCTGAGCGTGGGAGGCAGCTGTGGGGCTCCTGGCAGCCTTCGTCCAGCTGCCTGCCATCATGTCTGGGCGTAAGACGCAGACCCAAATGCCCCTGAGGGATAAGGAAACAGAGGGACACTTCTACCATCTAAACCAGTGGTGATGACTCTCCTTTCAACAGGTCTGGGTTCTGAGCCCGGGTGATCTTTTAGCCTACGAAAGGTCCCTGGCAAGGCAGCCCACAGATTAGCTGCATCCTACGCACACCAGTATTTTTCTGTTCTTTAAAACTGCTGCCTGACAGGCTCACTTGATGCCCTGTGCTTCTTGGATTAGAAGAAACAGCTGGTGACTGTCACCTGCCATTCATGGTCTTGCCGATCTCCCTCATGCCACCTCTGCTCATCGTCTCTTCAAACACAAGAGCCTTCCGTGATTCAGTGGTTGCTGGTGCAGAGGCCACTCGGTGCCTTGGATTATCCTCACTGCTGATGCACAGATTCATCCTGATGCATCTCCGCATTTTTTCCAGTTCTGCTGTAGCTTTCCGTATGTGGGGAGAAGCACACAGTATTCATCTTAAGAAACATCTCCTCCCCCTAAAATCAATGAATCTATACACCGCAAAATTAGCGGTGCCTATCAGTCACTCATGGAGCAGAAAGCAGGATGCATCCAGGAGGGGCAGACAGCTATTCAATCCCATTAAAGCCCAATAAATAAATGATAGATTGCCTAGCAGAGCAAACTGGGCTATCAGATGTCCTTTTGTAATAAGGAAGCGTAAATCCTTGGTTCCTGCTGGGAGAAGGTCCCCCTGTGAGCAGCACTAACCTGCCTGGGGAGGTATTACTGGCTGCTGCGTGTCACTTGAGGGAAAGCTTTGCCTCTCCCTTCTTATGTCTGCAGTCCATCATGATTTCTTTCAGTGGGCTTCACAATTTTTCCAGGACATTGATGAGATATTTTGACACAAATCAACATACTTACTTTCTATTCAGGAAACCACCCGCTACACCACCACTTGTGCTCAACATGGCAATGCCGTATGGACTGCACGGAGAAGAAATGCCGTCCGCTTTCATATAATGGCATAGACTGTTTGAGAAGCACAGTCCATGACAAGAGAGGAAAGAAACAGACTTACTTTTTACTATATATCCTGCTTCTCTAAGTGCTTGGCTACAAGCACTCAGCAATTGATTTTTAAAGGGAACAGTGCCAGGGATGCCTCCCAAACACTGTCTCTTGAAGTCATTCGCAAAAGAACAAATCTGATTCTGCAGATATAATAAAACTGAGCCGGACTGAACTGATCCAGCACACCTCATCTGTTTGTCACTATTGGGAAGCTGAAAGCTGGAGAGGAAATTCATCTACATGCAGACATATACTTGATGTTGTCAGTGTTGAATGGTCCATCCAGGTTTTCGAAGCTGCTCTGTGATGGGCAGAGTCGGCAAAAGCTGTTCCTTATGTATCTCTCCCCTGTGTAACTCCTCTGGTGCCTCCCAATGTGCTTGATCTCTCCTTGAAACCCTTCTGCAACGAGTGCACCAACTTACTCCCCCCTCATTCCTGGTTGCCTCTTTTACCCCAGTTGTGCTATGCTTCAGAGGTCCAGCCTTCTGCCAAGTGTGATTATTTTTGGCCACTGGGTTCAAATGTTATTACAAGGGATTGACAGGCAGCACAATTGCACAAGTCTCAGCTCCAGAGGAAACAAGGATAAAAATCCCCCAGGGAGAACAAAAAGGAGAAAAAAATAACCTTAAAAAACCTTAAGAGACCTTCAAGCATTCATCGGCTAAAGCACGGGTTGAGCAGGGCTTTTCCAGGCAATGCTCTTCCTCTTAAACAAGTGGAACAACGTCCCTGAATTGCAGACAGTTATTGCACAAGGCTGGACCTATAGATGTTGTACGGACAGATATGTTATCTGCACATCAGCTAACAATAACCTGGAAAAGAAAAGGGCCTTACAATTATTCATAACATAGAGACTATAAAAAAACATGAGTTTGGTGCCTCTGATGTCCATTTTGGAGTGTGAAAACATGGCAGACATCTCCTTAAACGGGTCTCAATTTCAAAGGGGCCATACCTCTCCCAGGTTTCAAGAGGCAAATCAGCTGCATGGAGGATTTTGATGTGTAGCTGCACATGCAAACCCTTGTACTTTATTTACCTCATCTAACCCAAGCTCACCAGTCCTTGGACACTGTGCATATGCGTGGGTGTGCATGTGTAGATGTAGATGTACTGTATGTTCCTACATCAGAGATGTACTTCTGCCAAGTACTAGCTCTTGCATCACAGGCCTCGTCAGGATGCGAGGATTTGCTTTCTCAGTTCCGTGAATGTGACTCAGGAACCAGGGTCCGAAACACCAGAGTACTTCCAAAGGTGAGGCCAGCTTCTTGGTGACTGACTATCTGGGAGGTAAGCGTCCTGTTTTCACCCAGGAAAAAGGACAGAAGATCTCAGATTCCTCCTGATGTGGGATGAAGACTCATTTTTTCCATGCAACTGTTTCTTGCTTTGTGGCTTTAATGCCTCTTTCTGCAGTGATGTCCTTTAGAGTGCATAATGAGTCTTTCTGAAGGAATGAAATACCACCCCCGATAGTCTTAGAGCTCGTAACCGGCAACCTAAGCAACCCAGCATTATTTATAAATGCAAGCAAAGTAATCGATAGCAGCAATACACATGCGGTATTCAGTTTCCCTGTCTGAAATTTCCAGCATTGCTGAACTCGGCACCGCAGCTCAGAGCTGGCTGCTGCCAGGTATTTAGTGAACTAATCACTCAGGCAATACAAATTTAGTTTCATCCAGTATTTGCTGTCTCACTGGGTACGATACTTGCAGTATTTAGCGATTTTGGGTCTTTTTGCTCCTCCAGAGAAGTCTGGCTCTATTCAAGCTCTTTCTTCCTTGTCTCCCAACTTCCAGACCAGCCTCTTACATGTCAGGTGCTTGCCAGATTTTCTCCTTTCATGATCTGTAGTATGAATAGATGAATTTATTATCTCTTTCATATATTCCTTTTCCCTGTTCCAGCCTCCAAGTGATTGCCTAATCACCTTCCTGGCAAGGAGGTCTGGCTGTCTCATAGGATTTTAAAGAAGAAATGTGTTTACTTCAAGGACTTTGAGGCAATTCCTGTCTGGCTGCATGGAGGGTTGGCATGAGGATTTTTAGAAGACAACAACTGCATACATGAAACACCTTTAAGCATGCATTTTACAGCCTGTGCCATGCACTGCTTACACTATGCCAGTGCCCCTGGACCATGATGGAAGGTCATCGGTTCGCCTATCACCTGCGGGCTGGCAGCCACCGCTACATTTCATATCGATGCTGTTGAAGACAGACTGGGCAGTGTGGTACCAAAACGGATTCCCTTTTTGTAGCTCACAGTACCTTCACTGTTGGGCCTGCCAGGCTACTTGAAGACTGCCACCACATGGAGGTCGTGCTGGTTCAGGGTCCTCATCCCTGGAGGCAGAGTTAAGTTCAACAGCACCTGTAGGAACTGCCCCTGCTCTTGGCCAATGTCAGAACCCAACCAGCCAGAGCTTCAGACAAGAGGTGAACAGCACTGAGGCAAGCGGAGCCGTCAAAATCCCCAAACCAATCTGCCGCACCCAAAGGTGATAGGAAATAATTCGGGGCCTTGAGACAGGTCTATTGCAATGATAAAGAGGCAATGCAAACGATAAAAAGCAGATGAGGTTAGAGCTGGAGCATGATCAGAAGCAGTGGCTAATAATCAGCTAGAAGGCACAATTAAGAGTGACTGTTCTGTGATTCCAGGTGGAGGAGGGGAGATAATCCAATTCCAGAAGCGGTGCCAGAGCACCACAACAGTCTGCTGGCCATTTATTTAGGCAGCAGGAGAGCACTACCAAATGCACATCATCATTATAGAAAAGAAACATTCATTTGTCTCTTGTTCACTGTGTAATTAATTAAAAAGTTAGCTTTTATTGCTAAAGTCACCATAAGGTTGGGGTCAATTTATGTCTTGCTGAAAGCACAGTCACTATTTGAGGAGTTAAAATGCTGCAGCATTTATGACCTGTCTCCCTCCTGGCTTTCCCTAAGTCCTTCCTCTGGCATTCTCCTTCCTCTGCTGAGGTCTTGGCTTGGCCTCTCGGTCCCATATGACCTTCTGTCCCTCATGATGTGTCCCTCTGTGACCGCCCCCCACCCCGTTATACACCGTAAACATCTCAGAGGGTGTACAGTCACTTGTGTTGTGTGCTTTGAGCTGAAGCCCAGGGTGCCCCTTTGGCCAGGCTTCAAAAGTTGTTAGTGAAACACCTCCCAGAAACCACTTGCAGGCAGCGTGACTGATTCAGACCCATTTCCAGAGAAGAAAATCAAACAAAAGCCTCTTGAGTAAGCATGACATGGCCAACCTCCAACCCAGTTAAGATTTTCATGTCCCATTTCCTTCCTTTCCATTTGTGTTTCTCCTTTGGTCCAGGTTTTCTAAAGCAGGCACCAGTTCTTTGTTTATCCCCGAGTGCGAAGCCAGGGCATGCTGGGGGCTGCATGAACAGCACATACACAGCAGACTCCTAAACGTGTTCTCTTAAAGGTGTCCTTCACCAAAATGAAAAGGATAGAAGCTTCCACAAACAACTGTCTTATACAAACAGATAAGGAGGTGCTATTACGATTAAAGACCTGGCATCCTTGCTTGGTAGGGGATGCTCTATAGCAGGAAATTTTTAACACAGTAAGAAAACTGCAGCTTATAAATCAACAAGTAGCTTCTACTTAAAAAACAACAGTCTAAGTAAGTAGTAAAAAATGGAACAAAGCGCTCTAGATAGGAAATTCTTCGTGTTTATTTATGATGCACTATAGTTAAAAGGGCAAAAGAAATGGTAGACATTTATGTCAAAGCAGAGCTGAACACCCACACGCGTGCTTGTGAATTGTTTGCTGATAATTAAAATTTCTGAAGGCTGGATAAGACTCAGCTTTGTTGTTAACAGGTGGCCATCATCTTCCAGACTGATGAAGACAGTTTTGTTCAACTGCATGGAAGTCCTCTAGACTTATGAGGTTTTTGTAGCAATTAAAAATATTAAATGTTTGTGTTCAGAAAGAACAACCTAAATACATCAGAAATTAGAATGATGTGTATTTTTATTTGACTTCTTTCAAAAGTTGCTTGCATTATGGCAGGAACCTGGATCGCAGCTCTTGTTTTATTCCCATTGTTTACATTGTTTTATTATCATTTTTCAAATTAAATGTCTTTTTTTCCAGTGAGGTGAAAAGTAGCCTTGTGTTTATCATGGATAAAACCCATGCACACATGCAAGGCAGGAATCCGATATATAAAATTTACACTCTAGTTCAAACCATAGTAAAACGGGTGTTTATCCATAAGCTGAAGATCCTGCAAGTTCTGCCCAAACTGAATTCAGACCTCTGAAACAGAGGCAGCCCAGGGACTGGTCAGCAGAGTATGTGGAGTTAGGTCTTTTCACATGGCACTCCAAATTTTGAGCATGCTGAGGAGGGACCATGAAGAGTGGTTTATCCTATTCTCCAAGATCTAGATACATCCCAATGCTGCAGGCAGATGCCTCTGTCCATTTAGTCTCCTTTATAGGGCAAAAAATTCCCCACCTCTGCTTCCAAAGCATCAGTGGAGCTAACACTTTTCTATAAAGGCTTGGCTGAACATGTTGAATCTGTGGAAGAGATGGAGTACGTTGCAGCAGGACACTACTTTAGTGGTTAGAATACTCACCTGACATAAGGCGGTTGTGGCCCGTATGCCATGAGCTATTTGTGCAGTTTTCATTAAGTACTGTCTGGATAAGAAACAAAACCAGTGCCTCCATGCTGGAGGAGACAGTAATGATGGTCCACCTTCATTAGCAAACATAAGTAGCAGCAAATGTATTCCTCCCAAAGTACTGTTGGTCTAGTGAATACAGGCTGTCCTCAGACAGAGGCTTCCCCAGCGAGCAACACTGCCATGAAATTATTAAATAAATTGTGGTCATCACCTTATTTTTAAAACACACGTGGGCTGAGGAGAGATGCCGAGCTACTTGGGCTGGGAGCGGCCCCACAGTGTGCAGAGGTGGCACATTGCTGCTGGAGTCAGGCAGGGATCTGCCACCGTATCTTTTTGGGTCACAGCTTTGGCCATCAGGTAGCCTCAACGTAGTTTCACTTCCAATCCTTAAGCTGTTTCTTCTCACCCCAAAAGACTGTGGCATTTCATATGGAGTATAAACACTCAAGACCATTCTAAAAATGAATTTGGCTTTGTAGGTTGGATTTTGTAGTCGCCACCTCACATTTAACATGTAACAACCCCAGTGGTATTTCTCCTCTCTCGTACTACAAACAAACCAAAATGGGGCTGAGTTTCTGCCCGGGGATGCTTGTGCCAGCGACATGGTCCAAAGGCACCCAGGAGAGAGAAGCTCTTGTATTTCTGTGTCCCACTATAGCTGCTGAGGACCTGCATTAACAGCGTGCCCACCGTTAACGGTGAGTACCAGCTGTAGCCCTGTGACACTCAGCTACCTGCTGCTAACAAGATAAACACGAGATCTGAGGGAGTAACAGCCAGCAACTTGTGGAGAAAGTTAATGTAGAGGTATGAAATGATGCCTGGCAACAGGAGTTTTTCCAAAAACAGGTCTGTAAAAACACTCTTTCCTGTATGTTGGTATTTTATAACTCTTCCATTCGTAATGCAGTTTTTGAGTGACTCCTGTCAGTGTTCCAGCTTAGTTCTCTCTGAGTGTGCTCAGGAAACCTGTGTTTGGTTAGAACCCTGAATACCATTACTACTTCCCTTGTTCTGTTCTGAACTGTGTGAAGTTCTAGATTCCAAAAACTGTGACTTCAGCCTTAGCTCATCTGCTAACCTGAACTGTGCCAAATTCTGACATCATGTGTAAAAGCTTCAGTACAGATGTAGGAGGGGCCAGACTCAAAATCTTAAATTATCCTAAGTGTACTCTGTCAGGGCAGAGAGCCCTTGGGTCTGATGCCACTTCCCTCATGCATGCCAGGCTGGCATCACTCTTGGCAGGAATTTGGGTGCAAAGGAAATGCCAAATCAAGGTCCATAAAAGCAGATGTGGTTTAGGGCATAAATGCTCCCAAGTGACTAAAAAGTGACATTGGAAANGTNGATCTTTAATTTCTGCTCAGAAAGTCCTCCAGGGATAACNGCCAAGTGGATCAGTAAACTTANTTATTACTGAAGGAGCTATGGTGGGAGAAGAATGCCTTTACATGACAGAACCTAAATCAAAATGTAGCAGCTAAATGAAGGCCCTTTTGAAAGTTTTACTAAAGCAAAATTCAGTAAATACCTGTAGCACTTGAAATAAACTGCTGTATACTAGTAGCTGTGATCACATCTACTGACTCATTTGGACCTTGGGGTAAGTATTATTTAAAATGAAAGACACACACACCGTGTGGAGAGCTGGTTATTCAACTGCAGAAAGCAACTACTTTTAACTAGGTGCTCCATCTCCTTTCTTTCTTGTGCAGCCCGGCAGATACAGGGAACCACAAAACTGCACCCTTCCCTAGAGCCAGCACTCTTTTGTGAATGTTAATGCAATTCAGGTTTACTGCAAAGTCCCTGTTTCCAGGTCTGTTGGTTTGTTCTTACTAGAATAAACCCAGTACTAAACCAGATTCACAAACATTTCTTCTTCCTAACTGCTAAATGTGTAACTTCCGTTACATGTTGTTCATAAACTTTGTGTGGGTGAGATTTTTTTGTTTGCATAGATGCTCAAGAAATGACTATTCTCTGTATAAACACATATATTGATGAGCAAACAGTAGTATATGGGGTATGTCAAATTGTTATTCAAGTTCATCCTAAAAGATTTCTTTTCCTAGCCAAGGTGCAGAGGCACTGGGACGGGAGAAGGTATGTTTGTGCAAGGAGGGCTGAAACCTTGGGTTTGGGAGCCATCAGGTCTCCCTCCAGGGTGGTAAGGAAGTCTCAGGTGTCCTTGCACCTTGGTGGTCATAGCACGAGGCTGCGGGTGTAAAACAACACTGCAGGAGTGTTCTGAGGGGAAATCCTTCATTCCCTCCTTCCGGGGCAATCCCATGCCACAACCATTAGAAAGCCTTGGAGGTGGATGACTGATCACACACAACAAAAAGAAAGAAACAACAAATAGATGAAGTGAATGGCTTATTTCTCATATTAAATTGTGTCCATAGGATTAATTATGGTAACAAATATACACGTGGAGCTTAGGATCAATTTGCGAAGAAAGTGTCAAAGTAAATTGAAAGATTTACAATTAGCTGCAAAAAAAAATTCCTACTGGCTCTGAGTCCCACGAAGGACATATGGTAAGGCTCCTGTTTTTATGAACCCAACAACATCTTTTAATGGGACACATGAGCATGTCTGTATACATATTCAAATAGAAATAGATACACCTACATAAGTGAGTTACGACTATGTGCAATTACATTTCATTCACCAGACATTTTTTAAAGCCTCACCTGCACCTCGTCCCACTAATCTGCATCCTTTGGGCCCAGTTCACACACTATAAATCCCTGATACTTTTGAACTGCTGCTGCCCTGGAGGATGAACAAGTGATGCCCTCCCACCAACATGAGCTCTCAGCAAACGTTCCCTTTCTGAAGATGGATCTTTCACCAACTCCATCTCCACAGTGCTTTTCTGCCCGTCTTCACACCCTTCCCCATCCCTCCCAGTGACCCAGGCAGCCAGGCAATGTGGCACCCTTTCCTGAAACAGTCAGGCTTAAGACTTGAAATCTCAACGTGCAAGAAATCCAGGACTGAAGGCTTTGTGCAAATGGAAACGGAGATTCCTACCTTTATAGCCGATCTCCTCACAGACGGCCCAACTCCTAAAACTGAGGTATTATTTCACATGGAAAAGCAGTTTTCAATAACTGTCAAAGAATTCAGAAACTTCCCAGTTAGCTTCTCACTCTCTTTTGAGTCTGGTACCTATGTAGTAAGGCAGATGGCTGCAGAGACACATGAGAAATGTCGGCAGCACAGTTTCTGAAGTATCTTTGCAAAGAAGTACCTACAGCAGTTTTTCTGCCACTGTGTGATATATATACTGTGCCCTTTCGGTGGTGCTGGGAGGTGGTACACGTTCTGGATGGTCTCTCTAAATCTTTCAAGCCTTTACATACAACAGTTGCTCAGGCATTTGCTCAGTCTTGCTCATAAATCTTTATTACTGCATTCTATCCATCTATTGGTAAAATACAAGGTTATAAGCTTAGAGGATGCAGTCCTGCACTGACTTGTGTGGAAATGGCATTTGTATGAGTTAGAGACCCTCTGAAGCCCATGGGCCAGGCTGCAGTCAGAAGAATTTGCCTGTGGGTTGGCAGGATCTGCCTTCTTCACGGTAGGACCACAGTAGAGGTGGTGAGGGGTGTCCATGGTAGCCAAAGGGATGACTTGTAGGGCGGGATGTTGAGCAGACACCTGCTAGCTTGCTGGATCAAGGTTTTCAGTATCAATTTCAACACATTTTCAGATGAGACCTGAAAAAATGTATAGGAAATCAAGATGTTACGGAACTGTGCTAAAAGATATCCTCTGTTTTATCAACTCAAACTTTCATGGAAGACGGGAAGATACAGAAAAACATAATAATGAAGTCATGATGTTGACAGGCTCTTTAATGGCATTTGTGATTTACTTCTAATAACTGGATAATATCAAGGTTGTTCTTGGAAAGGGAAAAAGACATGAATATTAGCATAAATAAATATTCAATATTGTATTCTTGTTGAAGTGGTCAGCTTCTTTTTCTAAAAGTTCCTTGCATTATTTGCACAACAGATTCACTGAAAAAAAACCATAGATGTTTGAAGATGATTTATGATAAAAATAGGTTTATTACAGCTTCATTTATCTTATCAACATAAACAAAAGCTCAGTTTGCAAATAACTGATCACACTCTTGTGGATCCTCAGGAAAAAGGGCCAGAAATCCGTGAATCATCTGTTGCTGCTGCATTTATGCTGGAACCAAGCAGATGCTGTGGCTAAGGGAAGCAACCTGAAAAATGATGTCTTGATCAAAATCTGAGAAGGAACTGTAAGGGACCTTGGAGGCAAACCCGTAACGGCTGCTTTAAGTTTACCTGAAGTTTAGACTTGTTCAGCTGACCAGTCATGTGAGTGGATAAAGTTAATGTAATATCAGATGTAAATCATCATTCATAGTCTGTGAAGCATAGAATCATAGAATCATAGAATGATTTGGGCTGAAAGGGACCTTAAAGATCATCTGGTTCCACCACCCCCTCCCATGAGCAGGGACACCTTCCACTAGACCAGGTTGCTTAGAGCTCCATCCAACCTGGCCTTGAACACTGCCAGGGAGGGGACATCCACAGCTTCTCTGGGCAACCTGTTCCAGTGCCTCACCACCCTCATGGTGAAGAATTTCTTCCTAATACCTAATCTAAATCTGCCCTCTTTTAGTTTACAGCCATTCCCCCTTGTCCTATCCCTACACACCCTTATGAAAAGTCCCTCTCCAAAGCAAAAGCATCACCTCATTTATCAAGGTATCTGTTTACTATAAAAGGTCAGCTCATCCCCAAAGATAACCTTTCTTTTCTCTTAAGAGTCTATGAAATCAAGAATGATGCTGGGCTCCATTTGCACATTTGCCTCCGCAGGTGTTTCAGTGCATCCAGCCGACACAAGCTGATTGATTTCACTTCTCACTCTATTTTTTCCCCACTCCTACTTCTGTGACCATTTTTGTTCCTGGCACTGAAAAAGTGCACAATAGAGCAACTGGTTTCCTACTCTCATTCTAGTTATCTGTCTGCTTACATCTGTGCATAAGCAAAGAATATGTCTTTTGTTTTGTTACCCAGTGCTGTAGCTTGTTTGCTGAGGAAGAATAAAGCAGCTTATTAAAAAGCGTCTGCCTTCAGTGGCTGCACTCAGAGAGTCTGAAACTCCTCCTGGGCAACTGCATTTTGTCACCTTGTGAACGGCCTCCCTGGGCTGTCACCCTTCAACTCCCTTGTAGCACTGCCAACACCGGCAGGGCTTTCTTCCAGCATAGCAGGCAGTTCTGCATGAAGGAGAGCAAGAAAGACAGAAAGGCTTTGATTTTGTCCTACTCCTTCAGGAGCACTCTCTTCACCTCTGCACAACCCCTTGCATCCAGCAACGTGAGGGCTCTGTCGCTGGGGGTCCACAGACAGCAAAGAAGGAGATACATTAACGAGGATGCAGGCCTTGCAAATACCAGTCTGACTCACGGTTGTTCTAATCCAGTCTCAGCATTTGTTCATGGCTTAAATCTTTTCAGCCTAGAGAGGTTTCTCTTGGGTTCTTGTGGGTGCTGTCCTGCACTGTGGAAAATACTGTTCTTGTGGGCTAACCACACAAAGCACAGGGAGTCTGCTGCTTAAGTGATGGCTTTCAGGTCAAGAGAAATATCTGTGACTGACAACTGAAGGAAAGAATAAAAATTTTTTTCCTTTGTGAAATGCTTTGGGCTGCAGTGGCTCTGTGTCTTTTGTCCTCTACATGGGTGTCTAAACCTCCATAGCAGCAAGCCATAGTCCATCTCCTGGATGGTTAAACCTCCCTGACAGCAAGTCATGGTCCACCAGCTACTTTTAACTCTTTTTCCCTTATTAACAATTTAGTATTTTACAAAACAAAGAGCCTGGAAGACTCTAAACTGCTGCTGAAAGTGCCTTGGCCATGAGGGTAAAGAATGCATCTTAAAACCTGTGACCATTTTTTATTCCTACCCTCTGGCTCCTCTTTATCTCCACAAGCAGCCCATGTCACCACATGCACCATTAATTCTGGTACTTTCAAATCAAGCAGAAGAAATAAACCAGGCTGTAGCCCTTCCGTTGCACTGCCATAATGAACGAAGTTATGAATTTGGAAGATAAAGTGCTGACATTTTAACTTTTAATTGAAGAATTTCTTCCCCACTGAGGTATCAACAGGGAATGGAGCATCACCCTTCCCTTTAAAATTAAAGGCCAAGTTCCTCTGCTGTTTTTGAGCCAGCATGGGTACAGCCACCAGCTGGAGGGTGTAGGGACAGCCCCTTCCAGGGCTGGAAGGCGCAGCTGAGCTAAAGCAGCAGCTGCTCCAAGTCGCTGTGCTGGCTAGCGAGGCTGGTGGAAAGCCACCTGGACTCTGATGCCCAGAGCCCACTTGCTGTTTGCGAATCCTGCCCTGTCTCCCACTAAATGTGATTCACCCCGCTCACCGCATTACTCTGCCAAGTAGCCAGGAATCCTCATCTCTCCAGCTACATCACACAACGCCCCGCTGGAGGACCCAGCCTCTGAGTCACGTTTTATGGCCTGCTTTCTGTTACACCTTCCCATCTTTATTTAATACTAAAGACAAGCTTTTAAGAATTGGCAAGCTGCTTCTCTCCTGTGTGAAATAAATGCTGCTGTTGTGATCCTTTCAATGGAGGTGAGCACTGTAGAAACGCTGAGACACTGGACTGCAGTAAGAGCCCACCATTTTATTGCCTGCCAAATACCCGGGTGCTTCCTAAGGGCCTCCTGGGCGGGAGAAAGAGACCCACTCTACATTACCGGGATTCCGCTCCACAGCTGGCACCTTTCCTGCTAGACCTGAGCTTCAAAGGCTGATCCACTTATCTCCGCTCACCCTCTCCCTCTGCTCTCTTCTTCTCTGTTTAGCCACACTACCACCTTCTCCAAACTTCGCTGTTCTCCTTACCTAGATAATTCTGATACAGTGGAAACTGCAGTGCACGACAGAATACTACTCTAATTCATATTTCACTGTCCAGAGTTTCAGAAGAGTACTGTGAGTTATTTAAGGACTACATCAGTAAAACAGTTAGGAGATCAGCTTGACAAATGTTGCAGTAGATTACAACTCTCAAGGGGGTTCTCAGAGTGGAACTTGGCTCTTGACTCTCCTCAGTTTCCATTAAACTGTAAAACAGCCTGTCAAGGGAAAGGAGAACATCGTAAATGAGACTTTAAAACTGAACTGAGCAAAGCTGTTGAGAATATACTGAGGAAACAACCTGGCACAGGAAGAGAGGGGTGCAAGGAGCACTTTTCCCACACTGAGGTTGTATTACACATTGTCCTAGGCTTTACCAGTGTCTAGTACAGCAGACATGAAGGGTGCCTGACTAAATCAGGCACCAGCTGACATCAGGAAAGGAACAGGATGCCTCACTTATTTTTGGGCTTTAAAAAGAATGTAATTTGAATGGATAGTGTAATTCAATGTGCTATTACAGGAATTTTTGAAGATGCCTTGAGATGGGCAAAATAACTAATCAAATTTTACATTTACTGCTTAGAAATGTAACTGAATTTATGCCTGTTGTAAAAAATATCATACCACACCTGTATTTCAAATTGATTTATTCTTTTGGTGATGGCATATTTTTGAAATTTAAGCCGCATTTTCCAGAGGAGTTTCTGTAACATGCATTCCAAAAAGTGATGATCTGTTCCTGTTTGGACTGGGATAAATACCTTTGTAGATACGTTTTTACCTATGAACAAATTAATGTAACAGTTCACAACACAAACTAGGTTAGTGACTAGGTCACACATCTGATGTGTTATTGTTGGTGCATTTCAAACACACCTTTCTTAATCATCTTGCAGAGGTACACATCCAGCTTATATAAAATTAGGCTCTATCAATATAAGAATATTTCAAAACCAGGTACTTCTCTGAAAACCTTTTTTTACTTTAGTTTCTCCATTATTCCTACCAATAGGAATTTCCTGACGAAGGGCTGGTATGTTCTGCCTACACCTCTCAAGTCACTAACTTACAACTACCCAAAGAAAGCCACTTTAATCTATCAAAGGAATAGTTCAATTTTCAGAGATTTTATTTCTGTATTGAGTCAATCCTTTGGAAGGCACCTGAAAGATAAGATATTCGCATGCTTTACTAAAACCCTATTGACTGTTCCATGAAGGAAGATAAGGGTACAGAGACTTCATCCTGTTGTTACAGATTTTTGCAAACCCTTTGCACGTTTCATTTTCGTAGTCGCACCTTCATATGAGGAGTTGTATGTCTTCTGATCTTGCACGTCTTCATACTCTGTGTTAATGGGGACATGTAATTATTAGGACTCTGAATACGTTACATTTGACATCTTTGCATTTTGTTACGCCTGTCTCCAAACTACCGCAAAGGACCTTCATCTCTGCCTCTTGCTTACCCCTCGCATTTTGCTTTATCTTCCTTTCTTAAATCCTTTGAATGAGATGAATTCCCTTCTTTCGCTGAGCAATAGGATTTTCCTGAAGAAAGCAGTATTGTCATTAGCCAAGCTAAAAGACAGTTGTCCATCTTCAGCAAAGTCAAGCCCATTGCTCACAATACTGTTGCTTTGACATGGTTATGTGCATCGTCCATATGACGTCTCATTATCTAGCTTTATTAGGAGATAAGTAACATCAGGACTTTTGGTATCGTGTAGCAATTGCTTTTTCGTAAGGGCAATGTACCTTTCCTCAGGTACATTCTCCTCTGTCTCTAAATACACCTGACATTTACTTGACTTTTATCTTGCTCTTTTCAGTTTGCTTCTTGCTCCCACTGGGATACCCCACTTCCTCACACAGCACACATATATCCACGGAGCTCCTTGTCACAACATGTTGTGAATGCCAAAAGTTTATAAAGTTCAAAAACTGACTTGCACAAAGTAATGGGTGAAAAGTCTACTGAAGGCAATTAAAGACTTCAGATCTGCTTTTGACAAACATGTACCCATTTGTCATTCATTATCTCAGATGCCTCCGAACAATGTTATGAATAGCTATACCTTCTCAAGTCCATTTCTAAGCTGGCAGATAGAGTCTTTTAAATCTTCTGCTAATAAAGCCAAATCAAACCACACCTTGGAATCTGGCTGGTGCCAGGAAGTGGATTTTTTGAAGTGAATTGTCCAGTAATTGTCTTTTAATAGCCATCAACTATTTTAGTCATATAGTCAGTGGCCATTAACCTCAACCTCGTGGCTACTTCTGTTCCTTTCCTTCTTGCATGATTTCCTTATATTGCCCAGCTGAACTAAGGCAATGTGTTCCTAGAAGGACTGTACCAGTAACCATGCCAATAATTACTATTTAGAAATCATGAACAAATGAAATCTGCTTACCTCGTTGTCATGACCCCATGACTGGGCAAGCTGGCTTATTAAGAATCCTGAGTTTAGCCTCAGCGATGACTGGCTTACCTTTCCGTTGGGGGTTCAAATACAGTGAGGAAGAGGCAGGCCTCAAACTTTTTGAGGAATACAAAAGCAGTCCAAGTACTATGCTGAAGACTTAAGAGCACTGGGGTTGTTTAAGCTGCGTCACACTGGCAGTCTCTGTGACTGGATGTCTGAGTCTGGGCCTGGGAAACAAACCACTGCCGAGAGCAGGAGTCACGGAGGAGGGCTGGAAAGATTGTTTTTTTTATTTGAATTTTACTATAACCAAACAAACAACCTTCCCCAAAAGACAACACCACCACCACCAAAGGCCCACGATGGATTCCCAAAAGGGGTTATTGAGAAAATAATCCTTGCAAAAGAATGAAGCCAATACAACAGGACTTAGTACCAGACCGGACCCTCCTACAGAAAAAGAGTGTAAATGACAATAGTACAGAAGGGATGAAAAAAGCAGCTGGAGAGTCATGCCTATCAATGGTCCTGGAAGACGGGAAGTGCTGAGGTGCTTCCATTGTCTGGTACTGCTCAGTATTGTCACTGGTGGCCTTGGGATATTAGGTTTATTAAATTTGCAGAGGACATAAAGTTGGGAAAAAGTGTGCAGTATCTTGGAGGGAGTATGCTAGTAGACAGATTCAGAATTCAAAATTATTTTTAAATATTGCCCAGCTGTTGGGCATCACCCTTTAAGAAAGATGCAGCCCACACAGAGTGTGATGACACAGAGACTGGAGGGAAGCAACAGGAACATTCGTTAGCATGGAAAACACGACCTGCGGGAAATGACCAAACAGCTCGGGAAGAAGAAAAGAGTTCAAGGACACACAAGACACAAGTTTTACATGTGACCAATCTCAGCTCCAAAGCATTCACCAGTATAATGATGACCCATAGGACAAAAGACAAAAATCTTCGAAGCTGCCGTGTGCCACGGGAAGGGAGCAGGAGTGATCAACGGCATCACAGAGGCCTTCAGGCCCTGCGCCAACAGAGTACTCTTTAGGTGAAATGCAAAGCTTATCCTGACAAACAGGCCCCATTCCATGTAACACACACATTAGAAAAACTCTTTAACAGCCCTGCAAACCTACCCGTGGAATGCGGGGACTCCTTCTGGGCACAAATCTAGCAAATAATTTAATTTAGACGTGTGAATAAGGTACACGAGCCAGGCATCTGAGAAACAAAGACCTTAAAAATCTTACGAAAATTCACTTCCAAGTTACACATCAAAATGGCGAAAAAAAAATCCTTTTGGCTTTAGAAACAACCAGCGACATAAATACAAAATGAAGTTCTACCGCACTTATAATGCATTGAACTAATTAACAAGTATTAAATAACACATCCTAGAACACATGTTTAGCAGCCTTTGCATTGGCATCTTGCAAATACTGTTGGTGATACGCAGATCCCTCCTCAGTTTCACTGAACTGAGGAGACTCCAAAGGTACAATAAAAGCTCTCATTGTCAGTTTGCAAGTGTGCGAGCTCCACCATCACCCGCTTCTAACACGCTAGTATGCTCCTGCTCCCGTAGTCCTCAGGAACAGCAATGTCTACCAGCTTTGTGATGGTCACACACTTCATAACCACACATACACTCCTTGAACCCAACACCACCAGTGATCTCGCCTCCAGGCTGCTCCCTGAGGCACATTTCAGACAGCCTGCCCCTTTCGGTATCTCGGCTTCCCTTTAGCAATCTCCACACCTGATGGTGACCTGTATATGGACCTGTCTGTTCCATGTTAAGTCATTTTTTCTGAAGGAATCTAACATACGCGTAGCATAATCCAGACAGATTTGCTTTGCTGCACTGCTGTTGCCTCAGGAATAACCTACCTTATCAAAGATCTTGTTAGTCTGACATGACCTAGCTTTGACAAACCATACTGTATTTGAACCTGTTTTTCACTTACCTCTCAGACTTTCCCAGCCAAATTATCAGGGCATGGAGTTGCTGTTCCCCTCACTCCCTCTGCCTTTTTACAAGAGAGGTCTCCTATTCTCCTTCATCTCCAACTTGTCTGATCCATTGAAAACGTTGCCTAGGATTTGAAAACATAGCTACCAATTCTTTCAACATTTGGGGTGCAATTTTCTGGGGCCTGTCACAAGAAACAGCCTGTTATGCTTCCACTTCACATCTGCTAATGTCATCATCTACATTACCCTCACTTGCTTTAGGTTCTCCGCCAATATCCTCATACAAAGAACTTTCTGATTGAAAACTGAGGCAATGTATTCATTCAAGAGTACTGTGTTCAGTTTTGGGCCCCTCACTACAAGAAGCACATGTAGTTGCTAGAGCGTGTCCAGAGAAGAGCAATGAAGCTGGTGAAAGGTCTAGAGAACAAGTCTTATAGGACCAGCTGAGGGAACTGGGGCTGTTTAGTCTGGAGGAGGCTGAGGGGGGACCTTATCACTATCCACAACTGCCTGAAAGGAGGTTGTAGTGAGGCAGGGGTTGGTCTCTTCTCCCAAGTAACTAGCGATAAGACAAGAGGCAATGGCCTCAAGTTGTGTCAGGGGAGGTTTAGATTGGACATTGGGAAAAATTTCTTTAATGAAAGAGTGGTCAGGCATTGGAACAGGCTGCCCAGGGAGGTGGCTGAGTCCCCATCCCTGGAGGTGTTAAAAAAAAGGTGTAGATATGGTGCTTCAGGACATGGTTTAGCAGACATGGTGGTGTTGGGTGGATGGTTGGACTTGGTGATCTTAGAGGTCTTTTCCAACCTTAATAATTCTATGATTTCTATGATTCTAAGATTTGGAGCGGCCTCAGTCTTCATCCCACCCCTAGCATTTACTGATCATACAGGTCCTCCTTTGAATTTATACTTTTTTAATAAAAATATTTATTTTTAGGTATGTTTTTATTTATATAGTTGAGGAATTCTTTGTTATCTGTTACCCTTTTCTTTGCAACATCTGGCTGAGCTCGATTTTTATCCATTCTTTCTCTCTAGTTCTGCAGTTTCTAACCCCGCAAACTGTAGCTCTCCTGTTTGCTTCTCTGTAAGTTCACTCACTACTTCAACGTCCTCTTTCAGATAGTTACTTATGCACTAGGTCTACAGTTGTTCTCGACATATTCCAACCTCTTTTAGGAGATGAAAGTGCTATACAGGATTTTTCATTTAGGATTTAAAGTCCATGATTCTTCCACATCCAAATGCTTGAGTTTTTAGGTCCAGGCAGCCTCACCGATCATTTTTCCATAGTTTCTTAGTGTTTGCCCTCTGATATCCAGGATGGCAGGACCAGATCTATTTTTGACTCTTCTGAAATTTGCACTGAAAAACATGAGTCATTCATCAAAGGTTATTTTCTACAATCAAATTATCTAAAAAAAAGATTTATAATATCCGTTTTGTTTAGTGAAAAGAAGTCTAAAGCAGCATCCCTTTGGGCTGTTGGATCTGTCTGGTGGCTGCTGGTAGAGAAAGTTTATAGCCCATCACACCCAAGAATTCATGCTGCACATGGTCTTTGTTTTCCAAACTGCCTGGGGAATTACAGGCTTCTGCAGCCCTCCCTGTCACTTAGTGCTGATGGAAACCTCTGTCCGCAGCCATCCCTGAACCTGAGGGTCTATACCAGATTTTGGATCTTTTTTTATCAGTCTCATCCACGCCGGTCACTTTCAAAGAAATGTTTTATTTGCACCATTACCTTTTCTGTCTTCTCAGTCCACTACTTCATTAAGTTATATTAATAATTAGTAATTAATACACAGTACGAATACTACCTGTAGTCTCCTTTTTCTCTTTTCTTCAACCCCTCCAGGTTAAAGGACACAAAGAGAAAAAGGTGGCTTTGTGGTTGGCCTTAGCTCCAGGCCTACTCGGCTTCACAGGCTCGGGGTGGTACCTGAGAGAGTTGTCTCTTTCCATCCAACAATCTTCTAGGGAAATCAGCCAAAGACTGAAGAAGTTCAATACATACACTCATATACATTTAGAGGTTTGAGCAAAAGAAAACTAAGAATGTTAAATGGAGTTGTGTTTTGTTGCGAGTGGGAGAACATACCTTAGCGTAAGCAAAACTCTTGGTGGCCTATCAAAAATCTTGTCCACGAAAAAACGTGCTTATGTTCTGTGCTGTGGGGAAGGCCAGCAAAAGGAAGAGCAGGCACCAAAACAGCATGGCAGCCGTTGGCTGTTTCTCCTCCGTTGTCACCAGGCTCTTTCAGACAGAAGCCACACATCCCTGCCGTCCGCAGCACCAGGAGCAGCAGCCAGCGGTTCCTGGGGAGCAG
>Ga0065711_1007530_pt1 | contig 20399 bp, 16 predicted proteins | sample Hoacrofraction12_FD_59098 | JGI IMG/M metagenome (GOLD analysis project Ga0065711, IMG submission 59098) | Hoatzin crop microbial communities from Cojedes, Venezuela - Epithelial fraction 12 v2 (version 2) | ecosystem: Host-associated > Birds > Digestive system > Esophagus > Crop | place...
ATGAGGAAGAACTTCTTCACTCTGAGGGTGACGGAGCACTGGAACAGGCTGCCCAGGGAGGTTGTGGATTCTCCTTCTCTGGAGATATTCAAGACCTGCCTGGACACGGTCCTGTGCAGCCTGCTTTGGGTGACCCTGCTTTGGCAGGGGGATTGGACTGGGTGATCCCCAGAGGTCCCTTCCAACTCCGACCATTTTGTGATTTAGTGTTTCTGTGATAAGGAAACAGAGTTGCTGTCTAGGAGTTGTCTGATGGTCAATAATAAGCAGAACCTAAGAGACAGAGCCTACAGAACATTAAAAAAGATTAAACAAATGACACTGCGGTGTCCTGGGCTGTGTTCTTCTCCCCAGGCAGACCTCTCTTGCTATCCCCCTCCAAAGCGTGAGGAGGCTGGACATCTGGGATGTGTCCACAGTGAGAGGTAGTTTCTTCCTAAGAAAGTGTTGCTGCCAAGAGAAATCATCTTTTGCAGGTCTTTACTTTCTCAAAATTATTCCTTCTTACCACACTTCCCTGGGCTGCGGTCCCACCACAAGGCCAGGGAGAGCAAGTCACCTAAGCAAACCATTGACTCATATACACTTTCACCTCAAATTGGCTAAGATCACTCAAAGGCAGGCCAGACACATGTGTTGCACAAGCTCAAACAACTTCCAGCTAGACTTTTGTCTGCTTTTCTTGATTTTTAGGAATTTTTTTCATACTACAGATTCAGTTAGTTACAGCTCATTTTGTTGCTTGCTGTTCTGATGCTGCTACAACATCTTGGAGGTACATGTTGTTTGTATGGCTGTTGGTGCAAAGACAATTGCATCTGCAGGACTTGATGCAATGCTTGGTTTGATCCCAACTCTGTCTTCCTACTGGAGCCACATCACATGTTCCCACCTCTTGGTGAAGAATAAGGGATCTCAACAGTGTTTTGGGGTAAATACCTGGGTGCAGGTCCTTCTAGAGGGGAAGGGATAGAAGGCAGCCTCAGGACACATCATCTGGCCCAATGATGTGTTCAATCACAGCAGATCATGCTGCACATGTCTGCAGTTGATATGCAACCCCAGAGCTCTAGTTGGGTTTGCTCTGAGTAGCTTTCAGATCACAGAATCACAGAATCACAGAATGGTAGGGGTTGGAAGGGACCTCTGTGGGTCATCTAGTCCAACCCTCCAATGCACCAGGGAAGGCCACCAGATGCCTTGGAGATGGTGACCAGCAACTTTCACTCAACTTGATGTTGGTGAGAAGAGCAGAGATGGGTTCTGCAGTCTCCTTGGGAGCCCTTGCAAGTGAGAAGGTGCTCTGCAATGTATTGTGCATCTTGGAGATGACTTGGAGGCAAACACAGTCTTTCCATCACCTCCAGCCTGCTCTGGATCAGGCCCAGGACGAATCACCGTGGCCATGGTGAGTGGTGTGATCCTTTTGTATACATGACTCTGTTACCAAGTAAGATTTCTTTTAAGGATGTAACTAGTTGTGCAGCAAGATCATGGGCTCACAGGGAGGGGACGATATAAGCTGGTTATTTGATTTAAACCACACATTCCTCCCCCCCTTTTTTCTTTTGAGTTGAATTTTTAAAATGGTCTCTTGGGTTAGTTGCCAAATACTGGTTCATCACTTTTTTTGTGAAACCTTCACAGCTGGGGACTTTCCATGGGATGGGTTGTTTGGAAAAAGTGATGTAAATTGTAAATTGTGTCTTAATTTATCTTAAAATGTCTGAGCCTGGGAAAACATGTCATCTTACTGAAGATAATACACATGCTCAGAAACCCAGCAGGTATCCGTTGAAAACTCATACCAGCAATAAAAGTCACAGTTATTTTTAAAAACAATTGTTAAAATGTATAGCTGATCCTAAAATGAGATAATTAAATTTATGCGTCAGAAGAATCTTTCTTCCCCCTAACTTTCTACTGATAATGAGACCATATAAGAGAATAATTGGGTAGAAATAAATGACAACTGAAACATTTTTAATGAGATTTCAATAAGCAACTGGTAAGTTAGCGAAGTTTCTTTCGGTTTGTTGCTCCAAGATAGAAAAAAGCATGGCCTGGAGTTTGAAACCTACGTCCTGAGCTACACATTCTTTTGTGTGATATGTTGCTGTTTAGGAGAGAGGCAAAGTTTGAGAGATTCTGAGGGTTTTTTGTCCCAGATGATTCCATTGCACTTCTGAGTATTTCCCAACGAAAATACAGGACAGGATGTTAAACTAAATTGAGAATGTAAATTCTTTCAGTGAAAGTTCATCAGATGTCTTGGTTAAATGACGTCTTACTAAAGTAATGTTCTCTGCTTTTGAAAACTGGCATAAGGGAAGTGTATATTTTTGTACATCTCTGTTTATTCTAGCTTTATTACACAAGAAAACTAAAAACATAGGTCTTCATGTTTTTCATCTTGAAGGAATTCATAGGACTTTACTCATAATATATACTTAAAATAGTGCTTTTTAAAAATTGCTTAGAACAAGATTCCCCTCCCCCCCAGTGCAACAGGAGAAGATATACATATATATATGACATTAAACCTAGTTTGAACAAATGTCTCAACCCTTCTGAAATGCAACTGCTTGGTAGGTGAAATATTCAAAATCACCAGTATTTAATAGTTCGTTGCACTAGACCTTTTACATTCTGTAGATATGCAAGGGGAAGAAAACTTAAACCACAGAATTTTCTAGACCAACGTTTTTAAACCGTGTTCTTAAATTAGGCTTTAACACCTATATTTAGACGCTTCAAGTGTGATAATATTTCAAAGGTGCTGAGTACCTCTGCTTTCCATTGACACAGAAAACTTCTTGACACTTCTCTGAATGAGATCTCATTTCTCAGAAAGCCTAAATATGGTTGCAGGCACCCAGTTTTGACTCATTTGCCTGAAGATTTCACGGTAAGACTGAATCTCCAAACTAAAGACTGTAAATAATTACCGAAGCAAACCCCAGTACTTCAGGGGCTTGTGAAAGATATGCATGGTAGTTGTGATCCTGTACAGGGGAATGTACGTTTGCAGAGGAATTTGACCACAAAAGCTGTGGTAAAGACGCCGCCAGGAAAGGTAACCGGCAGTAATAAAAGTGATTTATGTTAATTGACTCTCCTGTGTGCCAGTAATGTAAGGATAAGTATAGACCTCTTAGAAATCATAGCATGAGAAATCAAGCAACACTTGAGCATCGCTCCCCATCCTGGTCTGAACCCAGCCAGGGCCATCCCAGCAAAGAGCAGAGCTCATACCAGGATGAGGGAAAATCCCCTTCTTGGGTCTCTTCCACCTTCTTATTTCAGCTGAAGGCACACTCCGCCATTTTAATCTTTCTGGGTGTTTCAATCTAGAGACATTGTGAATTTCCTCATCTCTTACAGCTCTCCATGCTGTGTCTGCTGGAGCCTCCCCATTACAAGGAAAAAGCAGTCTCTGAGCTAAGGATACTGGTGCAGGTCTGACAGTTCTTATCCTTCCTTTTCTAAGTGGAAGCTGTCCCAGATGAGCATCAGCCAAGGTGATGATTTTTCTCGTAGGCTTCTGACCACTGTGGAAATGTCCTGAGACCACCAAATGCAGGCAAATGAACCATCCCCAGATGATAATACCATTTTCTTACCACTAGCTTTCTTCTGAAACCCACAGCTCATAGTACTGCTAAGGCTTGGGGTGGTTTGGGTTCAGTGTCTGGAGTTGATACCATTTGTCCCAAGTCTCAAATCCATGGGGATTACTCAGATTCCCATTCCTCTTGCCAGGAGCAGTCCAGCTGTCTTGAACTCAGAAGTACAGCAGTAACTGCGGGAAGCAAAAGTAATGCAAAAGATAAATTGCAGGATATTTTGGATCAGGTTTTCCACTCGTGGTGTTTCAGGCTTCCATGCTTTGTGCAACGCATTGTGGGATGTGAAGATACTCGCATTGCCCATATGCCTTGTACACAAAGCGTGAGCCTGATCCCCCACAGATCCCCCAGAGTTTTCATTGTGGCTGGCAATCCTATTGCAGCAGAACATTGCTACATATCCTGTCCACAATGTATTGACTTCCTGTTGCTACAGAGATCTAAAAATGACAAATAACAGGGTCTGAGTCAGATAAAGTAGTCAGATCTCAGACCAGAGTACCAGTTATATATGTATACTGATTTTATTTTATTTTATTTTATTTTATTTTATTTTATTTTATTTTATTTTATTTTATTTTATTTTATTTTATTTTATGTTAGTTAAATGTCATTTTGAAATGAGCTTCAGACTTTGCTGCCATAGCTAAATGGCTGTCAGGTCTTGGCCAGTCTACAGAAGATATGATTCCTCACAAATGGCCTTAGATGCATGTTGTGTCGAAGTCTACGCATGGTCAAGTCACACGTGACTCCCTTTACAGTCAGTAGAGAACAGTGGGCACTTTTAGGTGGCAATTCATCTGCTTTGTTTTAGACATCTGTTTCCCAAGAAGGTGAGTCACACCCCAGGAGTGTCTCCTCTTTGGTTACCAGGAAACCCCAAGGTTGCTCAAACCCTAGGATGCTTTTGGTCAGACGGATCCCAGCCTTTCCCATCTTTAAAATGGGTCCACCTTCCTCCCCCAGGTCAGTGTGGTCAGTTGGTTGATGTCCGTGTTCTTTCAATGCAAGGAGTGACTTACAAGTAACAACTTGTAACTGCTGTTTTTCTCTGTCAAGGCCCTGGGGGGTTCAGAAGTGGTATGTAATGTTTTAGATACAGTTATTTATTAGTTAATTTGAGGTAGTACTTCAGAAGCCAGAAGGATGAAATATGAAACCATAGAGATGTGCTTCCAAGAGGTTCCAGTGGTATCTGAACTCTGATTTCCACCTTAATCATTTCAAATGGGGACAGAGAGAGATTTAGGAAGCCACATTTTTCATGTTTCCTTCAATAAACATGCCCTCAGGTTTCCCCAAAGGACCTGTTTTGCTGTCCCTGCACTTGTCGAGCTGCAGATGTAGAAATGAAGACCAAAGATCAGGCATCGGACTATCTACCATTCACTACTGATAACTTATTTCCTGCAGCGTTTCCCAGGACAATTTGCTGGGGTGTATTTAAACTATTTAAAGCCTTTCTTCCTATAGAGTAAGGCATGGTCTGGAGCCAGCACTTACCATTCTATGATTCTATGTCAAGGCTCAATAACGCTATTTATATTGGCCAATATTCTCTGTCAAGATAACAGATAGTAGTGTGGGTTGATCACAGGTAAATCCAACCCCACCTGAATCAGAAACCTGTCTGGCTGCAAGGCGATCACTGCATCCGGAGGATTTGAACATGCGCTGGGTTTGCGTGGAAAGGTTTTGGTAGCAGGGAGGGCTACAGGGGTGTCTTCTGTGAGAAGCTGCTAGAAGCTTCCCCTACATCTGATAGAGCCAATGCCAGCTGGCTCCAAGATGGACCTGCTGCTGGTGACAGCGGTGGAAGCCCCTCTGTGATAATGTATTTGAGAAGCATAAAGACCTCTGCGTAACAGCATTTTGCAGCCAGAGAGAGGAGTGAGAATACATGAGAGAAACAGCTCTGCAGACACCAAAGTCAGTGAAGAAGGAGGGGGAGGACATGCTCCAGGCACCAAATCAGAGATTCCCCTGCAGCCCGTGGAGCAGACCATGGTGAGGCAGGCTGTCCCTGCAGTCCATGGATGTCCATGGTGGAGCAGATATCCACCTGCAGCTCGTGGAAGGGACCCCANGCCAGAGCAGGTGGGTGCCTGAAGGAGGCTGTGACCCCATGGACAGCCCGCGCTGGAGCAGGCTCCTGCCAGGACCTGTGAACCCATGGAGAGAGGAGCCCATGGTGGAGCAGGTTTGCTGACAGGGCTTATGACCCCATGGCAGACCCACTCTGGAGCAGCCTGTTTCTGAAGGACTGCACTCCGTGGAAGGACCCATGTTGGAGCAGCTTGTGAAGAACTGCAGCCCTTAGGAAGGACCCACATTGGAGAAGTGTGTGGGGCACTGTCTCCTGTAGGAGGGACCCCACACTGGAGCAGGGGCAGAGAGTGAGGAGCGGCAGAGACAGCGTGCGATGAACTGACCACAACCCCCGTTCCCCGTCCCCCTGCACTGCTCGAGGGAAGGAGGCAGAGAATTCGGAAATGAAGTTGAGCCTGGGAAGAAGGGAGGGGTGGGGGGAAAGATGTTTTAAGATTTGGTTTTATTTCTTATTATCCTACTTTGCTTTGATTAGTAATAAATTAATTTCTGCGATTTGCGTCTGTGTTGCCCATGATGGTAATTGGCGAGTGATCTCCCTGTCCTTATCCTGACCCACGAGTCTCTCGTTAGGTTTTCTCTCCCTTGTCCAGCTGAGGACGGGAGTGAGAGAGCAGCTTGGTGGGCACCTGGCCTCCAGCCAGGCTAAATCATGACACCTACCAATACTGACCCGGGGTGGTGGGGAAATCTTGTCCTTTTTCTGCTCCCAGGAAAAGTACACCTTGTCACGACACTGGAAAGGTAAAGTCAATACAAGCGGACTCCATGCAGAGGAGAATCACTGCGTTTGGAGTGCCAACTTCAGACTAAAAAGATGACAAATCATTAAAAAAGTTTAGCAGACATTTGCGTGTAGAATGCTCAGAAAAAAAAAGAAAAGATGTTGAGAATTGCTGCGCTCATTCACTCCCCAGGAATTTCCCTTCACGCTGTGTTAGATTCATGACTAAGACCTCTTTTCCGACTCGTCTGTGCTGTAATGGAGTAAATTAAAACAATCTTAACTGTGTGGGGCAATAGTTGTTTGCATAATTTTTTTTTTTTCCCAGAACATGAAGATGATCAGATTATGAGTGGAAAAAACATTATGTAAGTAAAAAAAAGTACTAATACACATACTCCCAAAATATCCTCGGGCTCAGAATTACTTACTGTTCCTGTTGAGTAGTTGGAGAGGGCATGAAAAACACAGATATGCAGCCTGTCCAGACTGCTAATGGCAGTACCTTTTTCTATCGTTTGGGGGATCTTGGTTTCTTCTAGTGAAATTCAGAGTTAAGGACCTCAGGAGCCTGATGTCCTCTGCTCCAACCCCTTACGACAGCAAGAATAGGCCTCCACTATTTACTATCATATATCTACCATAACCTACATACTTTCAGTATTTCAGAAGACATTTCTGCACCTAAATAGCTCACACCATTGGGAATTCCTCATTGATAATCAATAATTTATTTTCCCCAAAATGTCATTTTTTTGTTTAGGTCCTGGTAGTGACTGAAGACTTCATCTATGATCAGGGCTTTGCTGTGTGAGATGCTCTACAAACATGGACTAAATAGGCATAACTGATAAAAGTAGTTAAAAACAGTGGACAAAAAGCATTATTCTTCTGTATACTGTGTGGGAACTGAAGTACAGAGCAAAATCACACAAGGATGTAGTCAGGAACTGAACCATGTCTTGCTGGTTCATGTATAATGATTTGCTTAGAGATCTAGCACATAGCAAATGCATTGACTGTAGGTGGATCTGAACTTTTATACTCAAAACAAAAAAGATAGGTCAAGCATAGCTTGAAAAGAGGCCTGAAGTAAGAACACCACCTTGGTTTTGATTATGAGCTAAAAAAAGAGAAGACCATGTTGTTATATAAAGTTGGGAGAGATGGTTAAAATTATTTAAAACAATTTGAAGAGTGTCAAGAAATCTTTGATTTGTATTTTTCAGAATGAGAGTAAAGGAAGTTGCAGTAACTGAAGCACCAAGATGTTGAGAGCATTGTACCTGTGTGGATGGTTAGGAGGGGCCATAGCATGACCATATGTAACAAAGAATCTGCAAAATGAGCTGTAGCCTAGATGGAAAAACTCAGAGAAAGTTTGAAGCTGAGGAAGACACTATGGGAAGATGCTGATACCTTCCAGGCTTTCAGGTCAACCTGACCTCGTCCTTTTTACAGCCTTAAAAATCTCTTTTTCCTTTAATGGAATATAAGCCTTTTATGAGGAAGAAATTTTTTATGATGAGGGTTGTGAAATGCTGGAACGCGTTTCCCAGAGAGGTAGTGGAGGCCCCATCCCTAGAAACGTTCCAGGTAAGGTTGTACGGGGCTCTGAGCAAGGTGATCTAGTTGAAGACGTCCCTGCTCATTGCAGGGGGTTTGGTCCAGGTGACCTCTAAAGGTCCCTTCCAACCCAAAGCATTCTATGATTCTATGACTTATAGCCACAGTTTGGGGTTGGTGGGGAGATGGATCATCTCATTTATTTGTTTGCAGAACCTCATAGCAAGGTAGACAGGTAGGTTGTGCTCACCATTGTGCATTGGGTACCACGATCGGTGCTGCTGGGTGCCCTTAGGACATTTCTTTGTGTGTTTGTTCCTTGGCCTTCTCATCTATAAAGGATGGATGATAAGGATTTTTTTTTTTTTTTGATTCCCAGGTTTTTGGAGCTTTGACGATGCAAAATGAAGATTCCATGTTTATGCATTTTCTTGCTTCTCCTGCTCCTGTGATACTGCTGCCTCAGGAGCCTACAGTCTGAAGATCAGCCTGTAGGCATCTCCCTTCTTCCCTGCAGGCTCCAGCAAGCGGTATCAGACCACACGATGCGCAGCGTCTTACATGGGCCTCAGTTCACTTAATTAAACTAAATAGCATCCTAATATGTGGAAATCAGCAACACGTGCGCCCCATGCTAATGCTTACTCAGCCATTCCCAAAATGTGTTTCTAATCCAAGTTCACTAAAGGACAAATATTTCTTGGTTTGTTCTCACAGCCTATACTCTGAATAATGTACCTGTCTGATGACTAAGATCAGCAGCGGCACAAGCCATAATCAAGAACAGAAAGTGCAAAGTCTGAGCTGTGACCTGCTTCACAAAATGTGCAAGCAGCTGGAAACATCTCATCTGCCATACTTCAATGTATTCACTGGGTGTTGCTTGGATGAGGAGGTCTCCAATCTGTTGCTACAATAAACGCCAGCCCTGAGCTAGAGCTACCGTACAAGGTTTTACTCCAGCAACAGGCTTCCTCCAATGCTCATACCACTCCCTTTAAAAGAGCTGTTGGAAAGAAATAAGTTTTGCCCTTAGGCAGAAGTTGCCAACTTCTCCTCTTTTGCTGCCACTTCGCTGCAGGACCTGTAAATAACAGATCACCCGTTTGGCAACCACTTCTGTGCTAAGGCATGATACTCAGTGCCTAGTTAGGTGGTCAGATTCCTGTGTCTTTTTCTACCGTTGATGAATTTATTTAATCCATTTTAAATGTCTGCTCCTATGGAAGTAAGAATGTTAACCATGAGATGGTGCTAAATGATGTGACAGGAGAAATGCTGCTAATAAATACAAATCCTGCACTAACTGGAGCTCCAGTTCCCTCAAACACAGACACTGTTGCTGGAGCAAGGGCTAGAAAACCAAGCACTTGGTAAGTGTCCTAATACCTCACCTTTTTTCTGACTTGTTTTGCATGAGCAAGCAAGTTTGTTGCATGATACCAGATATTAAATTTTTCAAGTATCACTAAGGTCTGTGGTGGTGCTATCTTCAGACAATAAACTTTGACTTCTTAATTGATATACAGAGTAATTCGTAGACCTCAGCTGGTCCGTTAGTAAAAGAAATGGAGATAGGGTCAGCAGCAAGAAATGTGACAGTCACATTTGGCTCAGAACTACAGGAATAAGCATCTAGATTGGTATGTCTGTAATTGATTAGTCACCACTTGAGCAGACCTCCAGAAACTTTTTTCTCATTGAAGTCGCCAAAACACCAAGTACGTGCTCAGTGTTTCAGATTCAGCAAAGCAGGGCGACACGTGTTAAACCACCTGCGCTTCAAGTGGAAGATAAGCTCTTTGCTTACTGAAAAAGGGGCTTTTCAAACAGGATGTGCTCTACAAGCCCCGGAGCCAATGAGCAGAAAGCATATAAAATATTCCCTCCTGGCTTGAGCTTCTCATTGAAATGCCCTTTTCCTAACGAGGGCATCACCCACAGCCCAGATTGCACGGTCACATTTCTAACTGTGCTAGAGAAAAGCTCTTTCCTCCGGACTGTCCTCTGGGGACATTTCAGCACATCCAATGCACAATGTCAAGGCTCTTCCAAGAAGTTATTTCTCTGGTTATAAGACCCTTTAGAGAAAGGCAGTGCCCTCTCACCCTGACCAAGTATTCGCATCTTTGCACAGCTCACAGCTTCATTCCAAAAGCTGCCCACAATGTAAGTCAAATATTTATCTGGTGGTCTAAAATTTGAAATACAGAGGATCAGAAAGGCATGATGTTGTACTGGCCTTTCCAAATTCCCAGCAAACCATCTCTGTAGACCACAGAGATGATGTGCGTTCGCTCTGTAACACATTCAGTTACCACCCTGAATGCAAGAAAAATAGATTATGCGAGTGAATAAGCATATACGGTCATCTTCTAGGAAGGAGATGTGTAACTCTTAGAAGGATCCCATGTCCACAGTGAGACCAGATGCTGAAGGATATGATTTCTCAGTCCAAATGTTCAGGAAAATATGGAATATTCTCAGTTCTTTTGCCAAGGTGGGCAAAACCACTAAGCTGGGCAAAACATCCAGGCTGTGAGCTGCTGGATCCTGGAAATTTTAGCAATTTTGGAGGTTGAATGTCCAGCTTGGGGTTGAAAATGAACAGTAATAAGGGACTTGGATGGCCTTTTGGCATGGAAGTCTTGGGAGATACAATTAGATGTCAACACACTTTTAAAATTCTAGTGTACCTTGTCACATAAGTTCCTTTCTGACTGCAGGAGCCAGGGGGCTTTTATTGACTCCAGGAGTCAATATAATCATATAATTTACGTCCCTGAATCATTCCAAGTCCTGACTCCCTGATCATCCAGACTAAAGAGAAGCTAATTTACCCTGAGAAATGAGCTAACTCTACAGCTTTGCACCCTTCACTCCACACGGTCCTCCAGCACTGCCTTGCACCCACAGTCACCTCCAGGACACCCCACATGCACCTGAAGATGGACATGCGTCCTTGTCACCACAGTGTAAAACACCATTCTGGGGCTGCAACAGAGCTGGTGAATTCAAACACTTTGTCTGAGAAGACACAAGCACAAAATACACATACACAGTGCTAAGAACTATGCATTGGAAGTACAGAAAGAGGATGCCTCGTCCCCCACCCTGAGGCTAGGGCTCTCTCCTTGGAGTAAAAGCCTTTAGTAAAGTAGTTGTGGCTTTTGATGCCTGCCAAGGGTTTTAGAGATCAGGCAAATGCCTTTCTTGATCCTGAGACCCACTTTTAAAGATGACCTGTTGGCGTGATCATGTTCATGTGAATTTGTGTCTTACTTCTCAAGTTTCTGTAGAAGAAAGCCAAAAATGTGGCTAGTCCTTATCCCCGGAATGCAACATGGCTGTAATGCAATGGGACTGTGTGTGTCTGAGAATGAAAACACGCAACATCAGCAGCTGTGGCTTCATCAGGATCAGTGGTGGAAAAGGCTGCTGGATCGTGGTCCACCAAACAGTAACTGCAGCATATAAATTAATAAAATGCTGACGTTTAAGCAGTTGGTTCACACCATGTATTTCTAACTGGATAATGGCAGCAGGAGGAAGATCAGTGTAGAAATGTCTCTCTAGGAACACAGAGTATTTTCTTGGCTGCTTGCACATTGCACACTCTTTCGAGATCTGTTTATTATTTGATGCTGCCATGGAATCTTTCTGCACACAAGATGCTTGAGATAAGCTCATCCCAAGACCTATGTGTCAAGGCAGCTGCAGAGCAGAGAATTCTATGTCTCGGGAGGGCATGGTGAAAAAAAAAACCTTTGCAATGAATCACACTTACCCGGGAGAGAAAGGAATGCGTGGAATGATTTAACTGAGCTGTGTATAGCCCAAGGCTGTGCGCCAAGAGACGATAGATAGTCAGATCCCTTTTATAGCTTAGCCCCACCCGGCTGTAAGACGCGCAGCGGAGTGGCTGAAATAGCGCAGACGGAAAATGCCAAGAGTCGGAGATTGAGAACAGGGAGCAGGGAGAGCATCTGGAACAGCACTAGTGAGGAGGTTTGCTCCCAAGAGAAGGCAAAAGGTGCTCTGAGTTCCCGCAGCAAACAGGTTTGGGCAAGTAGGGGTGCAGGCTGGGAGTCCCTGAGACAGCAGCCTGTAAGGGCGTGAAGTAGCAGCATGCACATTTTGTGCTGCAAAGTCTCTATTTCTGCAGAAACATGAGGGCTTGGGAGAGATGAAGAGTCTCAGATGTACCCGCTGTTGCTGATCTTTGTAGTTAAACTCTTGGGGGAAGGAGGGGTTTGAAGAGGACCTGGTGGGAAATCATAGAAAAGGCTATCATGACGCTTGTTCCTCGTGGAGGGGCAGCGAATGCAACAGTGAACGTGACGACAGTGACCAGGGCAGTGACAAAAAGTTGTCTTAATATCTGTAGGGCTGATAGAAGGTGTTTAGATTAAACACCAAGTAAGAAAGTCTGTGGCTCTTTGTAAGGGTGCGATACCTAAAGACTTAGAGTAGTGAACAGCGCGTAAAGTCCAGACTCCAGTGTGGAAGCCCCACCAAGACAGAGACGTTCATTTTGCTGGCCATAAATTTCAGGTTCTTCAGATCTTTGCATTGCTCCATGTTTTACTTGAGCTGCTTTCTACCTACCAACTTCCCACGGACAACCCTGCTTAATTTAGGGGATCTGTTGGTCCCTAGTCAGCAACAACAGCTCCCCAGCCATCCAGCAGGTCGTTGGTGCCCAGGTTGCGGTGTTTCTGGACCACTTACATTTTCTGAAGTGGAAACACATTGTGCAAGGGATCAGCACATTCACAGCCTTATCGCTGAAGCCCCTGAAGGATTGAGTTGTTCCTCATGTCTCAGAAAACTTTTGCCATAATCTAATGGCATAAACCCCTTCTTGAATTAAATCCCCAGTGTCATGGTTTAACTGAATAGATTTATTACTGTACTTAAAATTCCCATCTCACAGTCTTTGTAATTAATGAACACTCAAAGAACATATTTTAAAGAGACTTAGAACAGGAAAGGTTTTAAGGTCCATGAATCTGGTTTTTGTTTGATGGAATATGCATTTGAAAGGGTTTTTTTTCTTATGATCAGGAATAAATTAGGTACGAAAAATATAGTAGAGTTCATGAAAAGGGGGAGCAGATAGCACAACAAACATATTAATGTGGTTAAAGCACTAGACTGAACCTCACAGGGTCAGATTTTCCCAGCTCTGCCACAGAGCAGTCTGTGATCTTGGCTAAGATGCTTTGCCAGATCTGCACTAAATACATTAGTAATTGTCTGTCACTGTTGTGGCGGACATGGCAGACAGAACTGCTACTCAACCACTGTCTAGACCTGAGGATGCTACATTTCTGCTAGCTAGCACCAACATGTTAGCATCTTCTGCAGCCAATGATTTGATCAGACTTTATACCAAAGTCCTGTAGAGGAGTCTTAGGTTGGTCCCTTCTGCTACCTCATCCGACAGAGGAGCTCTGAGCCTGAATACATCCTGGACAAGAGACAGCCAGCTGACAATGTTCATGTTTGCACAGGTCCTTTTTGACTCAGATGACCCAGGATCTCCATCTTGCTTCACTGGATATAAAGAAAAGACTTGACTTCAAACCTCCACATATTCAAGGCTTCTATTGCTCTTCCCTAGGACACAAGCTTCGTACTATTATGGGGTGGGAAATGTTCCATGAACAGAAATATAGGGCAATTGAATCTAGCAGTAAGGATAGAAAGACTGGTGCTGAAGCAGAAGGAGGGTCATGTCTTTGCCAGATGTGCTTAAGGCATGTTCCCTTTTTCCAACCTGGCTAGAAGAGGAAGGTCTCCATTCCCCCGTGTTTGGAGATCTCCTCACTGCATATACTCTGTCTAGGAAGGAGGCACCTTGCACCTTGCAGACCTGAGGATTTCATCGTATGGCAAGAAGCAAAAATAGCCATGTTCTTCAACAGTCACCAAATCGTTTTCAAAGTAGAGCCTCAAGTCCTCAGAACGACACAGCTGCCCGTGTCCTGTTGATTAACATAGGGTTTGGGTGCAACGTTAAACCTGCTCAGCTCTTCAGCTGTAAAGTGGAGGTGACAACACATACCTCCTTTGGTTGGTGTGTATGGGATGCTCTTTCGGAAAGGGGAATCTCTTACTCAGTGTTTGGAGCAGGCTACTGTAGTACCACCTTGCATCTCTTGGTAATGCAGCTGATGATGTTGCCAGGAGTCTGTATGCAAGTCCCACAAGCACTTGAAGAGCTGTCAGAGCAGTCAGAGCTTTTTTGTGAAGTTCTTGTCAGAGCAACCTCCGTATCATCGCCATCTCTTCCATTCAGATTCTTAATGAGTATTCTTGCCCTAAGAGCTGTCTGGACGTAAACTTGGGGCCTTCACTTGCCTTGAACCTTTTGCTGTGTGTGAGGGTCTGCAAAGTCAGTGGCAGAAGGAGAGGTTGTTTCTGCTAACAGCAACTTTCATACACACTATGAGGAGTATTTCTGGGGAGCCATCACTAACATTCCCGGACCACAGGAAAATATGATCATTTGGCAGCTCCAGAGATGACTGAAGGATATAAAAGGAGAAAGGGTGGGGCTGGGGGAGATCCCAGAGGACAGACAGTAGCCTGTTCCCACAAAAGGACTGGAGGGTGTGATGCCGATCCCAGCCATTTGCTCAGGGTAAACCAAGGGCATGTTAACAGAAGTTAATGACACGAATTAAACCGAGTGGTTGGGAGAAGAGCCATTTCAAGAGATGGCATCGGTCACAGATGAAGTCCTAATGGGACCAATATGTTGAGAACTTTGTAGACTGCAAATCCCACACCAGTGATCGAAGCGTCAGGGTATAGTACAAAAATCCACCGAAATCATAAGCTGAAGCATTAGTCATCATCTGTAGAAATGAAAGCTGACAAGGCAGCAGCTGCCTTGGTCAGAGCTGTTTCATATTTGAATAGCCTCATATAGAGAAAGTTTGAATCAGAAATGCAGTGAAGCCAAGAGGCAATGAGACATTAAGCCACCACAAGGGATAAAAGGGAGAATATTTCAATATGTAAACAAGCAGAAATCTCCTGGGTAGTAGAGATGAATATGAACCAAGAGCAAGAGGACAATGGCCAGCAATGACACAGAGTAAGAGGGGTTAAAGCAGGATTAGTTTCACTGTCTGCTCTAAGTTTTATGTGCAAGCGGATTGGAAGGTCAATAAATAGGCATTTCCTGGCTGAATCCTCATTTTCCAGTCACTCCTGGTTTCAGTTTAGTGTAGAATTGGCGTTAATTACTTGCAGAGCACTGTGGATGTATCATAGAGCTGCAGACAGCAAGGCATGGGATCAAAACTTGGGAAACTGGCACCAAACTGCTTCCTGCACTGTGCCTCCTCGTAAGGCTTTTGGCCAGACTGCTAGACTTGGTCTGGAACTTAGCTTCTTTACAACACAGATTAGCATCTCCCCTGTCTGCTAAGTTATGAGCTCTTCATGCCAACAAGCATGAAGGAGGAACTTGGGTTCCCCCAGCTCTTCAGCCTTACTGGGAAGCAGTTGAGTTTGCAAGGGTTAAAGGTGCTGAAAGCAAGCAGAGGTTTGGGTCACCGAGCAGATGATTTTGCTGGCTTGGAGTTGGTCAGAGACCTTTCAAGGTTGTTTTACAAGTGTGTAAGGGCATCAGAGTGACTGTGCTGAGTCAGACCAGGTCTGTAACTGTTCACCATCCCTTCTGGGGTGGAAGTTAGGAAAGGATCATAAAAACAACACCAGAGTGTAGTAGCACTGCCCCAGTATCTTGTCTGTGCCTACCGAGTTGTGGCTTAGGGACTTGCCAAGCCACAGGTTGCATATATGTGTTGAGGAGCCTCTGAGGAACATTTCTTCCCTTAGCTATGGAATTGCCTTTGGGATCTGTATAAATGTTTGTTATTCATAATGCCTGCTGACAAGCAGGTCCATAACTGGACTCCAGACTTGTGAAAAGGCAGAATCTTGAGGTTTTTTTCTGAGCCTTTGCCCAATAACATCATTTGATGACCTTAATTCTGTGATTGTTAGAAACAATGAGTGATTATTCCCTATGCCATGGTTTACCTGTTTGTAGACATATTTATTGTGTCTCCCTTGTATGATCTCTTATGAGGCTGAACAGTTCTATTCTTTTTATACACTTCTTGCGCAAAAAGCCTTCTACACCTCTGATCCTTTTAAAACTTTCCTACTTCTGCTATATCCTTGTTGAGGGGTAAAGCTCAGAGAGCAAAAGCGCTTTCAAGATTTGGGTAGTCTGTGGTTTCTGAAGTGACATCATCCTGTAGTTTTCTATCCCTTCCCAAGTAATGGCTTCCCCATAATAACTTTTCCAAAATGTTTTTTAGCCACAGCTGAGTGTTCAGTTGACATTTTTGTAGACCTCACTCTTGTGACACCAACATTTCCCCACTGAGTGCTAAAGGGCAGTTCAGAGACCTTTTCTTTGTAGGAAAAAAGTGTTGTTTATGTCAATCCGCACAACAAAGCATTTACTGCCTTTGACTTTTATCCCTCAACCACTCTTTCTACAACTTTTCACTTTTACTTTTCCCTTTAGGATTCCTAATAACTGAGTGTCCTTCACATACATTGTCCCCTCACTTTTCACTCCTTTTTTAGAGATGATTTATGGATGTACCACATGATACAGACTGTATCTTAGAACCTGTGGATGTCCTCTGGTGATATACCTCCACTGTGAAAATAAGTCATTTATTTCTACTCTGCAAGTGGTATCAATCCTTGAGATGTCCCTTGCTTCATGAACTTCTTTATCCAAAACTAGTGTCAAATTAAAAGCTTGTTGAATTAAACTCTTTTATTCTTTCCCCTCTTCCCACCTTCCCAAGAAAAGACCCCAGAAAAATATCATTCATGTCTTTCTTATCCAGCAGGAAATCATATTAGACCCAGTGTAGCCGTCATGGGACTTGTGTATAATTCAGATACGTTTGGGCAAACATTCAGTTGAACACGACCTTGAAGTCTTTGTAGGTCCCCTGAGACATCTTTTTAGGTCTTCTGTTGACACAGCAGTATTTGGCCATTTCTGTGAAGAAGTGCCCTGGTACCAGGCTAGTCGTGAAATTCTACAAATATTCAGTACCAGACAACACCAATTTTTTTTTGGCTTGTTATGACTACTGTATGAGCAAACCATACCAGTCTTGAGACCCTTTCTAAGCAATCATCAGCATGTTGTCCAAGACTTACTCTGTTCTCCCAGGCTTTTCTGTGCCTCTGTCTTGATACCTCATCCAAAACTGGGGAGCTACTACTTGTCTAGCTCTCTTCTCCAGCATAAGGCAGAAAGAGAGTCTGGAGATGGGGCCGTGGTCCTTCTCACTGCTCCTACCTGGTGCTGCCTCAGCTCTGGCAATGCTGCTCCCTTTGCCCAGAGCTGAGCAGAGCTGAGCAGAGCTAACCAACATCTGGAGATGCTTCTCCTGTAAGGGAGAATCAAAGGCTGTTTCCCATCTCTTCCCTGCCCTACTGAGAGTGGCAGACCTCTGGTTTAGTCCTAGCTCCTGCCTTGTACCCTCTTTCTCATGGGCTATAAAGAGTCTTCCTTCCATGATCCAGGTTGGGCATCGCAGGCCAAACTCCATTCACATCTGAGGCACCACAAACCTCTAGTGCTTCCACTGAAACTTCATCAAAATCATTCTATGTTTTCGCCAGCAAGAACAGACTGTTGACTTCACTCCACTGGTACCAGCACTAAAACTCTTTCATCTTCCTCCACTGCCACACTGTACGGGTACCCAGATGAAAAAAGTAAGAGTGCCTGAATTTCTTGGCTAGTATGTTATCCTTCCTAAAGTATGTAAAAGTGGAGTTCCATGGCAAACTATATATCTGCTCCAGTTGTAGTCAATAGTCTTCTAGGTCTTTGCGCTTCACTTAATTTATTCCTTTTAGGGTATTTTTCATCAAGGATGGTCTCTTCTGCCTTTGAAGTCTCCTACTGACTATAAGCTTTCTCTTCTGTGTCAGAGGAAAGTCAATTCCTGACTGTAAAATCAGCTTTATTCCTCATGGACAATGAGGACAGAATTTTACACCCTGTCTTTGTATGGCGATGCAAGCAATGTTGATGAGTAATGCACATTGTGCTGTATTTTTCTCACTGAACTTACTGTCCCTTTGACATGTCAGTCTGTAAAGTATCCCTCCGGAGTTTTCATTTCTAGTCATCTCTGTGCAATGCAAAATGAAACATCCATTGGAATTATTCATACCATGAGCTGACTCACAAAATTTTTCTACAAGAGACACTAGATTTTGAAGTAGCGGTAGATGAATACAGGAAAATTAAGGAGCATATTAAAGTTTATGATATCAGAGTGAGGGTCTGCAAGCAAGATTCTGGAAGGCCTGTAATTTTCATTAGTAGATTTGTAGCCTTCAAATATGAAATTAACCCAAGATTAGATTCAGTAATCCAGCCAGGAAAACTATGAGTGTTACCAGGATTTCTTTGGCTTCTGTGAGCTGAGATTCAAAGGCACTGTAAAAAGGTCACAGTATCTCTGTAGTCATCAGTGTTTCTGAGTCTATAGTTTCAAGAAAGAAAAGAAGGTGAATATGGTGGATAACTGGATAGATCCAATCCAGGTTTGTGGCAGTTTCCTTTAGTTAGTAGAAATCCCAGTTTATGTGATATCTGACAGTCCCTTTATTGCATTTTCCTGCTTCTGGCAGTGGTCAGCAGTGATCGCTTAGAGAACAGGAGTGTAAGGGATTTCTTCCCCAGCAAACTCTTCTCCGCTAGCAACGTCTGGCAGGGGAGCAGATGAGCAGGTGCTGGGACTGGATCAATTCCACAACTGTAACGGACCGAAGCAGAGGCATAGCACTTTTTAATCATGTTTTTCTGTCCTGCCCTGCCCAGGACTTAATCCGCCTTTTCTTTGCACGCATCTGAAGAAATCTCATCCCCTTTATGAATACTATAAACCACGACCCTCCAGGCAAATCACAAAGAAGGCTTTTACTGACAGGCATGGAGTCTGATAATTTCCTAATTGTATCTCTGTGAAGAGTTCAATTATAACCATTTTCTAAGTATGGAAATAAACACTTTGCGTAGGTTGCTCCAGCGGTTAAGAACCTCCTACCACGTCCTGACTTACAGACCAAGAAAATTGTCTTCCTGCTAGGTAGGATTAAAACAAAAAGAGTATCTTGTTTTAGCCTTCCTAAAACTGAAAGCTTCCTAAAAGTCTGAGAAAAGCAAACAAGCAAAAAAAACCCCAACCCCAGCCATTCAGAACTATTCCTCTGTTTCTTCTTGTCGATTATCCTACATGGAACAGCTGGGAGCAGCTTGTTAGGAGACACCAATGTATGGTCAGCCCATCCTCTTTCACAGAGAGTGGATAACGGCTGAAAACAAGAGCACTGCTGGTGATAGCCGCCATGTAAACAGACAGCTAGCGAGGGGAACACTGGGTAAGAAAATTACTCTCTGCTTTGTTCTTCGCAGAAACCCTCTAAACCTAAATTGAGCTGGTAATGCTCATTCTAGGTTTCTTGACAGAGTTTGTCTAGCAAAAGGGGCCAAAGCAAAAGAATTATTTTCGTGTCTGATCTGAAGAATATATCCAGGGATCCAGGGCAATTTATCATTCCTGTCCTCTCTCCAGTGTGTGTGATATGGACATCTCATTTCTATGCCTTTCCTGGTTGAGTTTTGGAGCAACAAGCTGAATTCACCATAGTTGTAAGAACTGCTTCATCAACAGGAAGAATGACCTGAGTCACCTTAAAACACCCAAGCCACCTCAAGGGTCTGATAATATTTTAATCCACCAGAGCTACCCTTTGAACGTTGTGGGGTGCCAGTCTTCACCCCAGAGATGTGGGGTGGGCTGTGTTAGGACACGGGGAGTGATGTGGGAAATTGATGTTTAGTTCAGAGAACTAGGAGAACTGAACCACCCATCCCCTCAGAGGCATGGGCCTTCTCATGAGCCCTAGCAGATACCACGGCCTGACTGCCCCCATCCAGATATCACAGAATCACAGAATCACAGAATGATAGGGGTTGGAAGGGACCTCTGTGGGTCATCTAGTCCAACCCTCCTGCTGAAGCAGGGTCACCTACAGCAGGCTGCATAGGACCTTGTCCAGGCAGGTCTTGAATATCTCCAGAGAAGGAGACTCCACAACCTCCCTGGGCAGCCTGTTCCAGTGCTTCGTCACCCTCAGAGTGAAGAAGTTCTTCCTCATGTTCAGATGGAACTTCCTCTGCTTTAGTTTGTGCCTGTTGCCCCTTGTCCTGTCTCTGGGCACCACTGAAAAGAGTCTGGCCCCATCCTCCTGACACCCACCCTTCAGATATTTATCAGCATATATTAGGTCCC
>Ga0065711_1036930_pt1 | contig 20398 bp, 16 predicted proteins | sample Hoacrofraction12_FD_59098 | JGI IMG/M metagenome (GOLD analysis project Ga0065711, IMG submission 59098) | Hoatzin crop microbial communities from Cojedes, Venezuela - Epithelial fraction 12 v2 (version 2) | ecosystem: Host-associated > Birds > Digestive system > Esophagus > Crop | place...
CCCCCCCCCCCCCCCTTTTTTTTAAGACTTGCTTGCTGAACACAAAAAATGTATTCTTGTGCTGCTTTTTGGTATTTTAACTTGTCTTGAAAAAACCAGCAGTTGAGTGCAACTTAAATATTCACTTTCCAAAGCTTGAACAAATTACATTGCACATCCAATTTCTTCTACCTTCCGGAATAAGCAAATTGAATGTGATGTGTTGTAAGAGGAATGGGATCAGCACTTCTATAAACTCCAGTATTTTTCTGTTACCAACCACCAACCTGTTAATTAGAGAATGACTGAATCTTACAGGCTGGAGCAGTGTAAAGAAGCTCAGCTATTTGTACATGACCTGGTCTGGAATTAAAACTGCAGCAGGGAAAAAGCAGCCAGAGGGAAAGAATATAGTTCACAATTACTTTTATATACAAATAGATTATTGGAAAAGCCCCCAAAACTAAAATTTATTTGGATTTTGTATGATGAAGATTATTTTGTTTCACTTTTTAATTCACTGTTGATAGCAAAGCTGCAGCATGATTCTTAGAGGTGCTGTGTTTGGGGGTCCTGACCCCTTTGAATGAACATTGTGACCCTGGTGTCTAAATTGAATTTCAGCTCGTGTGACTGGAATACAACTACCCACGCAACGACCTGAAATTTCACCACCTGTCCATAAATGCTACATGGTTAAAAAAAAAATACTAAAGGAGCATTCTGCTCTGGTTATGCCTACCTACCTTAGGCGCTAATTTGACCCCTATTACTGTACTATCAAAGCACCTCACAATCTTACTGGCTTTATCCTGACAAACCCCCTGTGAGGGTTTGCTATTATCTCTACACTCACACTGACACTTTATGTTTCAAGGAAGTACAAAATCAAACTGACTCAAATGTAATACTTTCCCTTTGGCCTTGGAGGCCCAAGGCAGCTCTTTCTAAACATGGCTTCAATCATGTTTCACAGATTAAATGAATTATTCAGGTCTGTAAATCTACATTTTGCAGAAGATTTTGCTCAGCTTTAAGATCAAGTTATAAAAAGTCATCATTTCTCTAAACTGCCTCTTAATGGTACAGTTTTGATTAAAAAAATCATGAAGGAAGTATACATCTTTTTAATGCATGGTAGTTTTACAAAGGGGTAAAACTAGTTTTTTAATGTTCTTTTGGAAAAAAAAAATCACCTGTTCAAAGAAGGACAATCTGTAATTATAATTGAAAGGGAAGACCTATTTCTACATCTGATAGTAAAAAGGAGGTTACAGGTAGGATCTCCTGTTCCCAGTTTGTCATACCTCTTTTATAGATTAATTTTATCCAGAGTTTGGACAGACATTACATACAGTCCTCAGTAAACTTGGAAGGAATCTGATATTCTGTGATAGAAAAGACTGAAGAGCAAAGCACAGAAGAGAAATGATTAAAAGGTTAAATTCCAGTAAATGATACTTTCTCTTGTTTTTTTGTCCAAATAAACCATTGTTTACAGTTTTCCCTTCCATTGTGTTAGATGAAATTGGAAGAAAATATGGAGAAATGATTGTGGTATGAGAAATGGGAATGTTTGGAGACAGCAATTCTTCCAAAAGGCACTAGAATGAGCAAAGGAGATAACATGGGTGTTGGTCAACAGCCGGCTGAACATGAGCCAGCAGTGTGCCCAGATGGCCAACAACATCCTGGCTTGTATCAGGAACAGTGTGGCCAGCAGGAGTAGGGAGGTGATCATGCCCCTGTACGCGGCACTGGTGAGGCCACACCTTGAATACTGTGTTCAGTTTTGGGCCCCTCACTACAAGAAGGACATTGAGGTGCTGGAGCACGTCCAGAGAAGGGCAACAAGGCTGGTGAGGGGTCTAGAGAACTAGTCCTACGAGGAGCGACTGAGGGAACTGGGGTTGTTTAGTCTAGAGGAGGCTGAGGGGGGACCTTGTTGTTCGCTACAAATACCTGAAAGGAGGTTGTAGTGAGGTGGGTGTTGGTCTCTTCTCCCAGGTAACTAGCAATAGGACGAGAAGAAATGGCCTCAAATTGCATCAGGGGAGGTTTAGATCAGATATTAGGAAAAATTTCTTTACTGGAAGAGTGGTCAGGCATTGGAGCAGGCTGCCCAAGGAAGTGGTGGAGTCACCATCCCTGGAGGTTCAAAAAACAAGTAGATATAGCACTTCAGGACATGATTTAGTAGGCAAGGTGGTGTTGGGTTGACGGTTGATGATCTTAGAGGTCTTTTCCAACTTTAGTGATTCTATGATTATATGATTCTAATGCACTTTCAGTGGTGAAGAGGAATAAACCAATAATCAAAGTGTAAAATGACAGGGAAGTTGAATAACAAAACAGCTGGAAAAGGCTCTAAATTTGAACTCTTCACTATGAACAATGGTTGCTGTACTAGCCTTTTCAAGCTGAAGACTGATGAGCATTTTCCTTAGGGTAAGTGCTGACTTTGGCCGTCCCTGGCCTCCCTTCTGCTCTTACACAGTTATTCCTGGACCCATGCTGTGCCCTCAGCTGAGCTAGGACAACTGTTTTGGGATTAAATGGACAATTGGATCACAGAAATGACAAGGTCAATAATAATAATAATAATTATTACAGTTCCCCTTTTCACCTTACTATGCAGTCTCAAACTCGTCTGCACTCAGAAAAAGGGCTTTGTTAGCAAAAGTAGAAAAGACACCAAAACTGGTGGCTGGATTTGCTAGTGTCAGGAAGGAGGGACACCCTTCAGCCAAATGAGCCTGCCCACAGAGACCAAGATATGTTTGAACATGATCAAGTTACTCATGGCTTGTCAGACAATGGGACAAAGCAATTGTGAGAGACCAGCAGCCCTGGAGGAGGCTTGGGCCTCTTAGGCTGGAAGCTGCATGATGTTACCAACACCAGCGCCACTGAGAATGCCACTAGGAAGATTATCTAACAGTGGGAACATTTTTCAGGGAGAAACGGATAAATATTTCCTAGCCTGGTTTGTCATCATGTGTGAGGGCTGCTGCTTGGATCTCAAGAATTGTATCACATCTAATTGTGTACCGTGTCCTTTGTTTTGATAAACAGCTTCCAATGAGTGGTTCAATCCCCAGTTTACGTACAGCAATCAGCTGGCTAGTGGTTTCAGCAGCATTTTAAACAGCTTGATTTGGAAGTATCTTTTAACTCACAACCAAGCAACAAAACCTGTCAGCTAACAATTTTACTTGCTGTTTGGTGTTTAGCTACTCGTAGAAAAGAAAGAAGCAAACATAAACATTTCATCAACATTTTTAGTTGTATAAGCTGTTTTTGGGGATATCTCTGATCTACTGTTCTACTAAATAGAGACTGATGGGATGATTCTTTACCTGCAAAACCTGCAATGGGGCATGTACCAAGCAGGAACAGGAAAGCACTACCTCCTATTATTTCTTACTACACAGGAAGAAGAACTACTTGTTGACCCAAGTGTCTGTTCTTGTTGCTCAGTTTATCACCTCCTATTTCTCTGTATTATGTCCAAAGATATTATTTTTCCATGAGTGAGTCTAGGTTGAATATATTGGCAGAAAAAAAAACTCTGTAGGTACAATTCTGAGTAAACTGTTTAATATTATGCCTGTTTCTTCTAGCTCTGTTTATGTGCAATGTTGTTACCATTTATCCTCAGAGGCAATTAAAGTATTTGTTTCAAATTATAGTCACAAATGTGATTTCTTTTTAGGTAGTGACTTCATTATTAACCTGTCAATCCTGATTATTATTAAGCAAACTATTCATTTCATCTGTTCATTGCTGCTCATGCAGTCCCTCACTGGTCACCGGTGGAACCGGGCTACTGCTGCTGCTCCCTGAGTGGAGATCTGAAAGTTTTCCAATGTGAGACCATCAAACAATTGACATTAATTCTCAAATTAATTATACTGGATGTCACACAAACATTAGGATTCAGGAACATTTTCATAAACATGCAGTAGTTATCTAAGCATTCCTGAATAACACAGGCATGTTAATTACAGTAAACTAAACACTGCATTTTATTCATTCAGGGATTAATGTCAATCGTCTGACATTTTGTTAATTCTGTTTCTTCAAAAACCAAAACAGCTCTACTCTGGTCTTTGTATTGAAGCCCTTGTATTGTAGTCTGATGTACACTACATTTGGGATCCTTTTCATTACTGCACTGCAAAGTAATCACACAGTATATTTGAGTGACCTGTTTTTCCACTTAATTTTTTTTCTGTTTAGTTTTTAATTTTTTTGCTCTATTAATAGCCACAATTAAAATTTTTAGAAAACAATGAAGCATAGAAAATGTATAAAACTGAAAATTGGAAATATTTCCTTTAAAGATCCTGATTTTAAAGACGATTACTACATTGTTCCACACATGGCTGTAACACAAGGTTATTAACAACCGCTCATTCAGATGAGGTATTTTGCACCCAACTGCCTACAATCAGCTAGTTGACTATGAAACTGCCCGATTTCTGTGTGTAATCAAAGTAACTGTGTACACATTTGGCATGTAATTACGTTTCTAAATTGATTAAAATCCAGCCCTGAAACGATTGCAAGCTAAGGCTTGGCTCCAATGATTAGTTCTTAAAACTTCTTTCACAAGCTTGAGCAAATAACACATTTGCCAAAAAATGTTGCCAACTGTGAAAGTTAATTATGATAAATGTAACACAGTTCTCTCATCACCAATGTACAGAGAAGGACTTTTGCCTTTTCTAACTTTATTGTCCATCAAGACAAAGATGGTGCTTCAGGTTTTTTTCCTTTAACAAGGACAGATATGCTCATGAGTGACAGTTAAATTTGTTGGAGGTATTAAATTGCTATTGCTAATGCATTTTACAATCTTCTGAACTGATTTAATATATTAGACTGTCACTCAAAGTCTTAATAAACAATTCCACACTCTTAGTTTAAAATCATCCTGTCAGATCTGGAGGTTTTCTCAATTGGCCTCCATCGTTAATGTGATAGTAGTTTACAAACAAATGGCTTTTTTTCTTCATAGGTTGTATCATATGAGACTTTAATGGGTGTTTCTCATTTCTCTTTTTTATTTATCAGGGAACAGCTGTGCCAGATCTTAATGGTGTGGATTTGCGCTTTAAAGCACCTGTGCTTGTAACTAGACTTCTCCCTCTCTTGCAAATAATCTCTCACTTATTCATATTTGAATAGATCTTTCTTCTCATTTTAGGATATTGCAGACTCAGCCTTGTGCAACTTAATACACTTCTGAAGAATGATTTCATTATGTTTATTCTAATAGAGCGTAATTCCTCCATGGACTACCACTTTTGCTTCAGAGACCCATCAGCAGCTCAACAAGTACTGAAGTTTTATGTTTGCAGATGTGAAAAACAGAGGTACTCATTATGGCTAATAGACTTTGACAGGAAAGTCATTAAAAATAAAATATTTTCTCTAATTTGGTAGAAAAAAATAAGAGAAATGAGGAATTCATTTTTCTGAAGTGCATTTATGGAGAAAACAACCTGGATATTTTGATTTTGAGGCTCTCACATATAAGAAGAGCAGCTTTAGCATCAAAGAGTTTAGATTATTGTTTGGATAAGTATCTGGATTTTGATACTTTTGGATTTTTTATCTGTCTGAGTGTTAAATCAATGTATCAGATGGCTGCCAAAGAAAAACTTGTAGAGAATTCTACCTTAAACTAGTATTAATAAAGCCTCATTTGTTTTTGCTTATCTGTGTGCTGGTGGCAGATTTCTTCTCTGAATAGATGCATAAATTATTTGTAGTAGGATCTAAAATCACTGCAACAGACAAATGCAAATTGTTCTGACAGCTCATTCCATAATGTGCTCCTACTCGTTTAAGAAAGCTTCACTTCCGACGCTCACAATTTTGCTTACAGACTTTCTTAACTTAGTTATCGTGAGAGTTAGATAACTATTCCCTAAGGCAGACAGATCTTTCTTCGTAGATAGCTTTTAGGATTAGGACGAAGGCTGTGAATGAATCATAGAAGAAACAGGACTAGTCAAGACGACTGAGTTTAAGACTAATGAAACTTCAGTCCGTCAGCCACCTGAGGATGTGTGTTTTCATTTTATGGACATGATGAAGCTTCCATTTTGCATATACGTATAACTAACTCAAAGCTATACAGAGAGATTTAAATGTGTCCAAATGTGAAAAATTATCAGGTCACTTATTCAGAGGAGTTAAACTACAATGTTTAAACTGAGTTTCTTCCCGGCCTAGAATCCTCAGCGTTGTCCGGGCCTGCCCTACATCTGTCCCACATGCTGCCTTGCAAGGTTTCTGATGATGTCAGAAAACAGCTTGTCTTAAATTGTGGATTTGCTGTTCAGTACCAAAAGTAATCATTCCGTTTATATTATTTTTTATTTGTTTACAAATGCAGTAAAAGCAATAATGAAAACACTAAACAGAAGAAAAAGTGAGGATATTGAGCCAGTTTAGATTTTTGTAGTGATAATTCTACCCCACTGTATGTGCAATACAATGTTCTATCCTATTGTCTAACACAGTAATTGTCTAATTTTCCCAGTAAAAATATTGAAATGAAAAAATGTCATCCCTTCCTGAAAGGTCCTCCAGTGCACCTGGAGTGGCCAAAGATCAGTTCTTACCACTAACTTGATCCACTGCAAGCCGACAGTTCTTAAGTCTTGGCAGAAAGTGTGGGAGATCTTATGTGCTCTAAAGATCAGGATAATTACGTGTTAAAAGATGCAGTGCCACAATAGTACTTCACAAAACTTACAAACTTCATACTAAGAATGGTTTCTGATTAAATAAGTACTTGGCTAATGAATATTTTTCAAAAAGCAGTTACAGAAAAGATAGTAGGGTGACAAGCACAAATGTAAGAAATGGGTAAAACCAGGCTGAGACAGAATAGAAAAATTCAGCCAAGATACTACCTTTCTATATCTCTACTGCTGCTCTCCTTGTCCTGGTTCCCATCTTTTTCATTTCAGCATTACAAATAGACTGAATTTTTATTTTTAAAAGAGGATGCCAAGTATTTCTTTTGTTAGATTTGCAATTCTATGAACTCCACACAGTGTCTGTAGTAATAAAAGATAATAATTATGAACTCGTATAATTTTCATTACACGGTTGATCTTGCATAAATTTCAAGCTGTAGCAGCACTGGTCTGCCATTAGTGTGGGATGTGGGAGGAGCTGCTGAAAATGAACTCCCCAAAATAATAGGTTTGTTGGGACAGTAGCTATAACAGCTTCCTTAGTTGCCTCATTCCCTGTGGGAACCATTCTGCAGCTGCACTACATGCAGAACTCCCACTGAAGTCCTTGAGCAAGTGCATAATTGGGCCCTGGTGCACACTTTAACACATTTATTTTCATTACCATGTTTACTATCTATGTTTTGGATGTGTCAGTTATGCCGTGCTCCACGGCTCTAAAACCACAATGCGATAGCAATATTTTATATTTCTTTTTGAAACAATAATTTAGCAATTATTTTTACCCTTATGTGTATGTTTTTAGAAAGTACCTCTGTGTGTTCCATAACAGTATGCAAAGTCAGCACTTTTGTACAGCATTTTGAACCTCTTATACTTGTAAATCCTATGAAGTGGTAAAGATTGGGTTCTTCTTCCAGTCTTTACAGGCAGTTGAAAATAAGAAACACCTTTTCACAGAGAAGTCTTTTTTTATACAAAATCTATTGCTAAATTCGCTAGAATTTATGGTTGGCATTTCAGTAGACTTTTATGTTTTTAAACATGATCACTTTTATCGTGTTTTTTCCTTTAAAGAAAATGGATACTAAAAATTACATATTGCAGTTCTTCATATGCATTCTGTGTGAAATCTTAAAACATAGCCTTTGAAAATCTCACTACTGGGTGTTAAGGGGAAGGGATTTATCCCATGTCTTTCTTTCAGTGAAGAATAACTAATATACTACTATTATTTTTTTGACTGAATCAGTGGTTAATGAGAAATATTTGCAGACAGCACACAGCAGATCAATATCTTTGCTTCTCCTGCTTATCTTCACCATACAGATAATCAGCCTTCAGAGGACTGAGAATTTGGGACTATTAGAAGATAAGGATGAAGGGCTGACAGCTTACTCTTTTCCTCGTGCAAAAATATGTTAGGTCATTTTTTGCATGTGAAATATGATATGAATATATCATTGACATTTGATAAATAGAGAGGTTTTTAAAAATTGCATCTGAAATACCTGACATTCAGTACAGTTTTTGAAAATGATAAAATCATAATTGTAAAAAAGACCTGCAGTATTGCCAATCAGATTCTTGCTGTTATGTGCACCCTGGCACATATATCTTACTGTCCCCCTGCAGAAGAAGGAACGAGCATAAAGAAAAGAGCAATTTTCCTGCCGTAAATTGGAAAGTCTGCCAACCAGCTAAGTGATCTACCATCAATCAGTGTTAAATTCTCCTTAGCTGCAGAAAATTCAAGAACTAACTATTACTTAGAGATTTCACACAGTGACTAATGGTATATGACAAACACATTTAAAATCTGCATAGACCAGCATCAGTTTAAAATATAACATGAATAATAAACAATTCTAAAGATATCCTGGTGTGCAAAATAAGATATAATCTTCTCAGACACACATTGTACATAGAAGATTACCATTCTAGAAATGCATTCAATATCAATACAGAACAAAGTCAAGTATACAATATGACTTTATTTGGAATAGCATCTTTCATACAATATATGCCACAATGTCGCATGTATTCAAGCAAGGCTGTACAGCAAGATGGCAAGGTTATAGTATAAAGTAAAGATGACAGCTGAATAAAACACTGGGCTGAATATACAATTACTTTACTCACATGAGAAGCCCCATTAAGTAATATTGAAATCCTGAGGTGAGGAAGGTCTTCTCCTCCACCATGTCGTTACTGAAGCCACAACTAACACATCTGTTCCAGATGGCACACATTCAAATGAATGTGAGATAGTGTTGTTGCTTGCATACTAAGCTGGCTATTTCTCAGCGCAAAGATTCCACTCATGGCTGTTTAGTTTTTTTCCTTTAAAAACATATTATACAGTTGCATAAGATGGACAAATATTTATAAGAAAGGAATATATTAGCTATTAAAAGCTGTCTGCACTTCTAGCTGAAGAACAGTGCATAAAACTGGAGACATTTGTCCTAGATTTGCATTTTCACATATTTAGACCTTTTAATTTATTTATATTCATTTTCCAGATTTACGTTTTTGATTTAGAACATAAAGTCCATCATTTTGACAATGGCCTTTCTGGCTACAATGGTCTTTTTTTTTTCTTTCTTTCTGACAAATCCTGTTGCCACAGAAGTCAGAGGGAATATCATTTTTTTTTATTTCATTGGGAATAGGATCTGTTATTCTGGGCTTTGTCAAGCTATGAAGGAACCATAACAACTTTGGGTAAAGGTGTCTTTGCTTTGAATGGACACACACTCTGAAAGAAACAGAAATTTATAAGTCAAAGCACACAGGGCAAGGCGTGCTATACTGAGAATACAAGCAGATCTAATAATCACCAAAGTGAGATGGAAAATCCTGAATAAACGTAATTGCACCAAACACCTTCAAGTTGAAGTACAGCTTCCCTCATTCCCAGCAGAAATAAGAGAACCAAGAGGGAAGTATAACCAAACAGTTTAAATGTGTTTGGATACAATGTTTGTAAATTATGGTGTGATCTCTCAAATATTAGTCTGACAGTATGTCTCCTCATCCATCTTTCTGTCTCCCATAATTTAAGTATTCACAGTTAGTTTTCTTAAAAAATATAAATGCTGAGACATCCACCTCTGAATCACTCAGAGATCAGTTTATCTAATTCTGTCTCCTCTGAGCTCAAATATCTCACATTTAAATGGGATAAAGTGTTATACATGTTAGAGACAGAACAGTACAGACAAAAGCTAGGAAGCGTTTCAATGAAAATCACAGGTAATAGAATAAAGAGAGATATACCTTGTGCTTGAGCTGTTTTATACCAACAAAAGCATGCTGTTCCTTGACGTTAATTCTACAAGATCAGTCTACACATAGTACTCAGAAAGCAGAGACTAGGTCAGTCAGAATAAACAAGAATACTTTAAAACTCATCCCATTAGCTGAATTATAGTAATAACTCAGTGATTTGACCCTACGATATAGCATAATTTCCATTTACAGAATTGCTAACAAAATCAGAAACAGGACAAAAAGGAATTGCATGTTATCATCGTTTGGTGCCATTCTGACTGACTCTGTTCAAGCACATACTCATCTGGGATGGAGGGAAGATACAAGGAAAAGATAGTTTGAAAATTTTAATAGTAGAAAAGATTTCAGGTCCGCTGAATGCCATTAAAGACCTGTCTGTGTTACTCTAGCACCTGGAGCAATTGCTCTGAAGGCTATGGAACTTCTTGTAGGGGAAGTAGGGGCAAGTGTATAAAAAATTTAGCCAAAATCCATTTATGATAGCACACAAACTCAATGTTGAAAAAAGCCATAAAGTTTATCAGATAAATTGTATTTCCAGCTAATGACTTTTCCCAAAGAAAAATGTTATTTCTAGAAAGCCAAAATTAATGTAAAAGTGAGAGTATAGCAAGACAGGTGACTTAGCAGAAGGATTTGCCATCTCTCCTTTGTGCTCTCCTCTACTGTTAGCAAAAGCCTCTGATGTATTATCATCATATTATCTTCCATTGTTTTTAATAGGATTTTTTATGAGTAAGGAATTTATGGCTGTATGCAAATATTCTGTGAAGCTAGCAGCAAAAGGAAGTGCTATTTACACTGAAATTCATGTACTAAGTAAAAAGCATTAACAATAGCAATTAACAACGATGGAGATTGTGCTGTTTCCATCTGTATTTTGCAATATACAGCAAATGATAGTAACTCAGCAATGCATTAATTTGCTAATGTTCTTCAGTTAAAATATAGAAGTTGTTCTATTTATTTTAAAGCACTTTGATAAAAGTAGTCCAAATCCCCAAATCCTGTCTGCTCAACAATTAGAAATCATTAAGGATATGAGAATTCACTCTCAGCCCCAAGCAAAGTATTATTTCCCTAGGAGGAGTTCCAAAAGGGACTCAGCAGATACGCTTTGGACTTTCTGTTATTCCAGACGGGATAGAAAGGAACAATCTTTTGCATCAAGGCCATTGGCAGATTCTGGTATTCCTCTCATGCTGTCCAGATGTACGAATGGGACCTACTGCCTGCGTACCACCTTTTTTGTAGGACAGAGAGAGAGAAAGATACAGAGATACAGAGGGAAAGGGTGGTGGGGTAGTAGGAAGAGAGATACAGAGCTAAAGAGAAGCTTCATCTCTCATCTTCCTTTCTCCGTAAACACAAGATAGAGGGGTGTGTGGAGGAAGGTCTTATGTGTCTTTTCTCTCCAGCTCAGACAAATATACTTCTCAGCCTAACATATTTTTCAGAAATAGCAAAACACTGCACTCTAGGATTTCTAGGATTTATCAAACTGTACAAAGATCTTTTGCATATTTTTAAATCCTCAATTTTAAGGCAAATTTCTCCAGTTCTAAAGAACAATCAGAGTAATCTATATATCTGTGAGAATCACGACAGTTGTCTCTCCAACAGTTTATGTACCTGCTGCATGTCTACCTATAGAGCAGCATCCAGGTGGATAATAATGTCTTCACATCCTTCCCAAGTGACCTTGCAGATACCATTAACCTAAATGAGATTAGTCACTGGAGCTGTGCACAGTTGCTTTTAGCAGATGCAGACACAGCAGCAGCACTTATCAATAAAAGAAGCGTGTTGAAGAGAGAGAGCCTGGATTTGGAAGTTTTGAAGATGATCATAAGGACATATGGTATCTGAATTTCTGAATATGCCAGAGACAGGCTGGCATAAGGACGCATATCAAAAAACGGAAAAAGCTTCTGTGAAGAACGCATATTTTCATGTTCGTTTTTATAATACACTGCAAGTGTTTACACAGAAGCCTCTCATTCACGAAAGTGAAGTTTATTACTATCAATCACAGAAACAGCAAACAAAAATGCTGAGATTTTATGTACAGTGCTTTAGTCTGAGGGTTTTAACACTTCTGTAGGCAGCAATAGTTATTTTACTGGCAAATGGTGTAATTGGGAATATGTTGATGATCTGGCTAAGTTGTAACATTCATAAAATATCAGCATCCCAGCTGAAAAACAGCCATAACAACACAATGGGGCAGGCTTTCGTTTGCACATATTTAAACATTTATGCTGAGGTGCTAACTGCCACTGTAGAGAGTATCTTTTCTGTAGAACAGGAGTATCATCCATGAATGAAGTTTCAAGTTTATTGTTAAAGCAAAATCACATTATCAGTAAGGATAGATTTTGTATTCCCAGTGCCTTTCCCAGGTCAAGAAGGCACTGTGTACGCAACTGTATTTTGTGCACTTCAAATGAATTTAAGAAAATATAAAAAAAAGGCTTATATTCATATCATATTGGCTTACCCAAACCTCTCACACAGTCAGTGAAGAAAGAGAGACACTTTCAGAAAGCAGTGGAAATATCTAAGACTTCAATTATTCTTTGAAGATGTCTGGCTTTTTCCTTTGTGTACAAGAAGAGTTTCTGAAAACAACTGTCCTTACTTCAACACCTATAGTACTTATATAAGGTTGGGATTAATCTAGAACTTTGTTCTTGAAATAACTTCAAGAACAGGGTCTTCTCAAAAAAAATCCCAGTATGTGAATTAATATGATAGCTAGTATCGTGTTAGTCTAGGGTTTAAAGCATCATCTGCAAGTGAAAATGCTGGATTAAAGGCCTTTCTTAGAACTGTAGGCATAGGTAGCTGCGATGACAGTTTATATCAGAATGCGCTAATCATTGGGCTGCAGGGTAATATGCACTCTTGTTCTCTCTCTCTGTGGCTTATTGAGTATTTAATTATCCTATGTAAAGTGAAATAGCTTCAACAGAATGGAGAGTAGGATGAAAATCAATCCTGTGAGTCCTTAATGGTAGGGTAGGTTCAAATGTTGTCTGGTAGAGGAGGAGACTGAAATTAGAACTGCTAGAAATGGATCAGTTATCTGATCAGTTAAATTAAGTAAGTGGAGAACGATGTAGAGTGTACCTCCTTTTCTGAAAACACCTATGGGATCACTTCAAAGCAGAGAAGACCTCTTCTCTTTGTGAACCCTAATCGGTTCTGGGTTTCCTTTTAACTACAGAAAATCATGTTAGAAATATCTTTTAAGATCCATACAAGTTTGCAAACCCAAAAAAAGAAGTGCCATACAGTGTCATCCTCCAAATAATTTAAGTCTAAAATAGATTTAGTTATCTCTGAGGGCAATGTTTGGGCTGCCAAATGTTTAATAAGTACCAATGAGTTTCCAGTTTGTGCTGCAGAGCTATGCATGTCAGTATTCAGCACCATAGGTGATGATCTCTCTGCCAAGAGGAAGTTAAATTATCACAAGTACGTAAGGGCTGTTTGGGGATGTATCTGCCACACCCAGTAACCGCGTATTCAGTCCTTTCTTAACCAGTGGATATTACCACATAGGTATAACTAGAAGAGAGAAGAACAGACATCTCTTAGCTGCCAGCACAATAGCTAGCTAGGCTGTCTGTTCTCTTCTCGCAGTTCTGAAAGGTGCCTGCTGGCATTGCTGTAGAGGTATCTACTTCCCAATTTATCTGACAGGTGGTTAGCTATGAACATAAATAAAAGTTGTGACCTGTCTGCCACTTTCAATAACTCAAGTGCTGTATCTACAATCTGTCATGTCCTTGGCAGCCCTTTTGTTTATTGGTAAATGCATTATTCATTAGGAAAATTTTTTAGGAAAATGTGCCTTAATTTTCATCATTTTTACTGTATTCCACTATTATTCCTTTAATGGCATTTTTCTTTACAGTAGTCCAGCTGTTTCAAGAACTAGATGGTGACTTGGCTGATACACCACTGCATGGGAACATGGGGGAGGATGGCACTCTGTTTCTGTCTTGTGCAAGTTGTTCAAGACGTTCAGAGATAAAAAATGTTTTACAACTAACTCCTTTCACAACAGTGAAGTTGGTGGGTGGAAAAATGGGAAAGAGGAGACAAATAAACCTGCTTATGCCATCCAATATAGCCAAATTAATCCTGCATGTTTAAATATGAAGTAAAAATAATACCGTTGGGAGTTTAGAGAGGCACTGTGATTCACACGTAGTTCTCTCCACTGAGGCTGCTTACTCCTTGCTCCTTATTCAAAATGGTGCCTTCTTCTTTCTTCTTCTCTCCACTGCAAAAATTGATTTATCCCTAACAAGGAATAAGGACTTCCAGTGTTTCACACAACCAAAGAAAACCTGTGTCTATGCTCTATTGACTCTATAATTTAGTCTTAGAACTGTTAAAGACTTAATAAAGGCATTGGTCCTTACAGCAGCAGCAGTCCTTGAACCAGATACTAACCCTTCATCCTTTAAAGAAATATATAGAGCATAGATCAAATTTCCATGTGTTAGCATTGGGGTAGCCATTCTGGCCTTACGTTAGCTTGGAAATTTCTTATGTAAATTATATTGTAATGCTTGCAACACCTGTTATTACAGCAGGATTTATTCAGGTTAATAAAACAGTAAAGTCATTAATAAGATATTGTACTATAATGCCGAAAAGGGAAATTACCATTATAAAATTTGATCAGATAGACGTGATGATAGCAATTAGGAACCATCTCTTACATACTGGAGGTAGGAAGATGAACAAGGACATGTATGCAAGACTGATCCTGACATGTGTGGGATCAAATGAGGCATAACGGCTTGTCAGTTAAAGTTATTTCAACCAAAGTTTCCTTCCCAACCAGCTATCTATCTTCCGTGCAGTTTGGATCACATTATTTTAACCTCAAAGTTCACCCTTTGGATTGATAAGTCTGGCTACCTGAGGATTTTGGAAAGTGAGTAATTTAACTATCTTCCAGACAGTTTTTGAAATAGTCTTTTATACTGGTGAACTCTGTACACTGTACATTTTTCACTCCTGTGTTGTCTGTTTGTCTGCTCGTGTATTGCTAGCTAAGTGTGGCTGTGCAAAGAGAATGTCAGAGACTAATGGCAAAAGTGCTTGCTAATTACTATTAAAAATACCACGTCTAAAGTCACTTAAGGCACACAAAACATTTGTGGAACATGAGTCAAATCAACAGGCAAATATGCCAAATCTTAACTGAGAGGGTATTTTTTCTTCTGCAGGCTTTGCTGTGTCTTTAGCTGAATTCTGGAGGACAGAATTTCAGTTGCTGTGCAAACTGTCACACTGAGAAAGATCTCCTGTTGCACTTCAGTCTTCCACAAAATAGCAGTCTATTTTTCATGATTGCAGCTTTGTGTTACTGCACCAGTGAGATGTTTTTCTGGCACATTATTCAGGGAGATGTTACTGGACAGGTGCTTAAGGAATTTTGAGGTTAAATTCAGAGTTAAAGGAAGTGAGAGAGGCAACTTTCTCTTACCAGTTGTATAAAGAAACCAAAATCTCATCTGACATTAGATCATTGAAAAAAAGGGAAAGTTAAAAGGATGTCAGACAGAAATGCAACTCTCAAGTATTGTTCCTGCTCAGCTTAAACACTGTAAGTGCATGTCAATTGTCAATTAACCTTGCCTGTTCAAATACAGAGATGGGCAGATGACTCTTCTTTAATTTTTGCTTCTTTCTAGTTCAACTTCAGAACTTGATTTTCAATGTATGAACATAATAGGAACATTGGGACAAACCAAAGGTCTTTCCAACCCAGTGTCCCATCTCTAAAAGCAGCTGACACAGAGCAAGCATATTCCCAGATATTTTTCAACCTCAACTGATTTTAGCTTGGAGGTGTCCTGAGACAGGGGTCCACTGCATTTAACAAACTTTCATATTTTTTTCTTCCACAATCTTTTCCTGTTGTTTTTATCATCCATGCAAATTATTAGCTTTCCTCTGAATGCTGCCATTTCCCACCCAGTACAAGTGACTGGGACAGTTGTCTGGCAAGCAGAAAGCAAGAGCGCAGCTTCAACCTCCCCTTTTTGGTGGGAGCAGAGAGTCTGCAGAGAATTACTGCAGCCATGAACTGTCCTCTGGGGATGTGGAAAAAGCTACAGAAAGCTCTTTCTCCACGAGGGAGCCAGTAGCACCTTTCACCCAAGTCAGACTAGTCTGTTTTGTAAGAAACTAGCCTTTAATAGAATGACAAAAGAAGAAGAAAGACGGTGGAAAGGTGACTATATTTGCTATGAGACTGAAGATCAGGTTACCTGTACAGAGTAAACAAAGAATTATTAAGCAACAGGAACATGTGAGCAGAATTGCTTCAAAAGTTACCAGATGGCAACAGCTGTAACTTACTTTTCAGGAGTCCTGCCAAGAACCAAAGTGAATGCAGCATAGTACAATATCATTTGTAGAAAAACACAAAACCAGAGAATTCCTGCCATAATTGTTCCATGATTCAGCAATTCACCCAGCTAACTGCTCCCAATCACACATAACCTCAAACAAATTTGAGAAGAGACTCACATACTTGCCATATGTTAAGATGAATGTAAAACCCCAAGGAGAGCACTGGAAAGCTCGTAACGCCTATGCGGAAGTCAAGAAGGAAAAGAGTGAATATAAATTTGCAGTATCTGTTTTTAAGAGGCAGGGCGTGGGCAGTAGATTTTTTAAGTTCATAATAAACTTGCACAGCTATTCTTCCCCAGGATTACCATAAAGTCAGTGGAGCAGCTGCCTAATCCATGGGCAGAGACAAAATAGGAAACTGAAAACAAGACAGATCAATACTTCAAACTTCGTAACCAAATACCTGGAGGCTAACTCTGCCACAGCCACTCAGGGAGAACACTTTCTTCCTCAACACATCATACTTCTGCAGTCACTTATGATGTAACTGATAGAACCTTAGGCTAAATTCAAATCAGAGTTACACTTTGTGAAATTAGGATTCACCACTTTCAGTTCCTTTGAATCACTCTTAATTTACAGTGGCATAACAGATTAGAATCTGGCCCCTCGAGTTTTAATACCTGCTTAGATTTAGACACTAGAACAGCTTTAGCTGAAGTCAAGAGCTATTAATTCACTCATCTTTATTCACATATAAGGGCTGATATATGTCTTTATGCATTTATGTACAAGATAATGCAGCTAAAAAGTATTCAGAATGTGCATAAAACTGCAGGAAAGGATAGCAGATGATTTTAAATTCCTTTTTAATAATTACAAATAAGCATACAACTATATTATGATACAGTGTATTATTTCGCTGTTTTTCTCTTTCCTCATTTTTTTAGAAAAGCTTAAGGGGATAATTGTTCTTCTAGTGCATGTATTAGATGTTACCAGCAGTTTGTTTTTGAGACTATTTGTTCCCTGCAGAGTGTTCAACACCAGACTTTTTTAAAAGCAATATAAAATAATTATAAATTCCCTATGTAATTAAATTCTTTATAGTAATATGCTCATCTGATTTAGTCCACTGGTAGCCATCTTGTTTTTCATATTTCAGGTTCTGAATTTTGTTTAAATTCTTTTTTGGGGAAGGGGCAGTTTTTCTCAAAGGATAGCATGCAATAAAAGATGAAGAAAACACATTGATCATTAGCTACTGGTTTTGGAGGAAACCTTTTTTAACTGCAAACCTCTGATGGAAATTCACACCATCACATAGTAAGTGCAAACCTAAAAAACAATTTTATCTCCTTTTAATTCTCCTTTTCTCATCCCTTTACAAGCGGTCCTGAGACTCCCAGAGGATGCTGAACAACAACTTGAAAATCACTGCTAGTCCAAAGCCCTGTTCTTGTTTTTCGGACTGCTCCCTATTTTCCCTGCTTTTTTCATGACCTAAGCTCTGGTTGCATCCTTAATTTCACTGACAAAAGGAAAAGAGAGTATTCACTACTGTGTCTGAAGTAATAGCATTTTTAAAGCTTTGTTGGAAATGTAACAACTGTCTCCTATTAAGAACTAAATTCAGTTACCAAATAAATACAAGGAAGAATGTTCTGACTTAAAAATTGCTAACCATGCAACTATCTCCGCAGGAATTTTAGCAAAGACACATACAGTGAAGCCCAGGAAAGTAAGAGGTGCCAGAAGTGGTGATGTACAAAGATATGAGACGAGATTTCCAATCATCACAAGAGTGCCTCATTTGTGAGAAATGGCAGGAGGTCAAAAAAGGGAGTCAACCTGCTAGGACCAGATCTCTGATGCATTTAAATAAAGCAGTTAATCCCTCATGCTATTAGGATGTGATGTTACTCAGTGTCTACAAAAACAAAAAAGGGAAACAACCCACACTAGAAGTAAAAGACTAGATACAACCAGGCACCACTACTCTTATTTTTTACCAAAGCTTACTTTTTATGTCATGCTCTGCACCAAATTTAACTGCCACTCATCAATTTACTGCTTTTTGTATTTTGAATTCCCTACATATAGAAAAAAATGTGAGCTGGAAAAAAATTGCAACATGGAAAAATAAAAAAAATATTTCGGCTTTCATTCAGAGAGCTGCAGCTAGACAAACCACTGGACAAAGACGTGATTTAATTCTGACATTGCCATCCTGCCAGAAAGAAAGAGAAGTTAGAGGGCATAATATGGAGCCAGAGATTACAACTAAACTGATAGTTTCTTGAATTAAGACAGATTAATTTTTTAAGTGGAAGAACAATTATTGCAATAGTACTAATAGAAAATATAACTCTCAAATTAGGCAGAGATTCCATAATTATGGGACTGCTTGAGCCAAATTTCAAATGCTAGATTGAAACTGTATTTGTGGAAACGTGGGGCATTTATAAAAACCTCAGGTGATATTCTGATACAAGTAATACATCACTTGTTATATCCAGCAGCTGCTACCTTGTCACCCTCTCCACTTTCACTCATGAGTTGAGTACTTGTCAGGAGTCAAAATATTATCTGTGTGTCTGAAAACAAAAGGAAATGAATGAATATTTATACTTCTAAAGACCCTAAGAGACAAGGAAAAAATGTTTCACTGGCACTTATGGGCCTGATTAAGCACAAACATTTTGCCATCAATACTGAACAGGACATCACTGACAAGACAAAATCAGTCTGTCTTTCTCCCTGTTGAAGAACATTGTCATAACAATCAGGGCACAAATGAATTCCCTTTATCTGTATGATCAGAAAGTAGCCTGGGGGTGAGTTTTGTGATAAATTCAGCCTATATTGTTCCACACACAGAGAGCGGTATTATGGTATGTGACAGGCTGAATGACTATTAGTACAGGCAGTGTGCAGTATCTTGTATCCTCCAAAATGAAAACTCCTCTTGACAACATATATCCATCCCATTGGTTTACTTTCAAGGGAGAAAGAGGAGTTAGATAGAAAGGATGAAAGAAAACCATAAAAATTATTCCATACTAGTTTCTAATGGATTTGCTCCAGAGTAGATATTCTATTCCTTGCCCCGAGCATGAGCTCTCAGAAATCATGAGGCCAATTGGATAATGCTTCAAAAAGTAATACATTTTGGGCTCTTTTTATTTCCTTCCTGGAATGTCTAGGTTCACTGAAGGCTGAAGTCTCAGGGTCAGATTTAAAATTGGATGTGGGCAGAAATGATGCATCTAAATGTAAAATTCTAAGCCAGGAATTTTTACATCCAGCTCCTACCTAATCCTGGAAATGCCCAATTTCTCCATGTGCATCTACTTCTAAATTTACATTTCTTTCTTTGAATGCCCAGAACTGCTGTGATTTGAGTTCAGCACCTAAATCCCATGTAAGCCCCATCAAAATAAGAAACCAGGCTTTTTTTCTTTGGCAAAGTCCCACAGGGGATTCAAAATTCATAAGCACCTCTACAACTCACTCAAAGAAGCCAACAGTGACTATTTTCTTCTAAAATGTGCTAGTAAGTATGGCACGTCCATGTTTTATATTGCTGAGGGCACCACCAGTCTGGAGTTCCTAGGAGCATGCCAGAAGCAACTTTTGTAATAAACTGCAATCTTTACACAGAGGCTGTGCGGAGTTTCGTACCATCCTTAGGAGGTACCTCACTCTCCCCATATATTTAGCTAGAAAGCCAAAGTGTAGGTCTCTGTTTTGGCTTGAAGACAGGGACTTAAATTTTCACCTAGTTCTAGCCTCCTCTTTTGTTCTTTTTTTTTATTTAAGAAAACTTAATTAGGAAGAATAGCTCTGATGTTTACAGTACAGCTCAAATTGCAATTTTGTCAAGTGTAATCGATGGCCTTGCTGGACTTGTCGAATGCAAGACAAAAGACAAACGGACTGAGGCATCAAGAGCCGAAGAGCTAACAAAGGAAGTAAATAACTGCTGCTTATCTTATCAGACAAAAGTAAGGGGG
>Ga0065711_1036931_pt1 | contig 20396 bp, 16 predicted proteins | sample Hoacrofraction12_FD_59098 | JGI IMG/M metagenome (GOLD analysis project Ga0065711, IMG submission 59098) | Hoatzin crop microbial communities from Cojedes, Venezuela - Epithelial fraction 12 v2 (version 2) | ecosystem: Host-associated > Birds > Digestive system > Esophagus > Crop | place...
GAAAGAAAGAAAGAAAGAAAGAAAGAAAGAAAGAAAGAAAGAAAGAAAGAAAGAAAGAAAGAAAGAAAGAAAGAAAGAAAGAAAGAAAGAAAGAAAGAAAGAAAGAAAGAAAGAAAGAAAGAAAAAGTCTCTGCTCCATGCAGATTATATCAAAGGATGGGCTGCATTCAAACTGAAGTATTTTTATTTATAGAATGCAAGAGGGATGGAAGAAGACAGCAAACGTGATCATACCTTAAATGATGCAGCTGAAACTTTGCATACTACAGACCATTTGCAACGGTAAAATTGTTCAAATTTCTACCTTTAAAAACTGCCACATCTATAAGTTTTTATTTAGGCAATAATTTTCAGAGAACATTTTAGAAGGGAAAGTTTTAGAATGGCATTTTAGAGCAACTCGTAATACAAAATCATTTACATGTAATTTGTTGATAAAGTGCTTTTGGTTTTGGATTTCTGTTATGCTTTTATTACCAAGGAGTAACAGATTCTTGAGATTTCTGTAAAACTGGGCCAGTCTCATCAGGCTTCAACAAACTCTGTTCTTTGAACAGAGAAATTCAGCATTAGCTAATCTTTTCAGAACGCAGGTGTTTTTTTCCACACTGATGATGACAGTGTAAGTGGTATAAAAAATACATGCAAACGTTGCATGACAGTCGAGCCTCTGAAATGCCAAAGTTCACACCTCAGCCACAGGCGAGTGGGTTAGGTAAGATGAAAACAACCTCAGGGTTTGGTACAAGGTATAAGATCATCAAGAAAATGTTGATGATTAAAAAAAAAACAAACCACCATTTGCACTTCCATTCTTTTCTGATATTAAGAACACAAAAAATCTCCGGAGAGTCTGCTTTTGTTAAGGTTTTAGGCCCCATAAGCAGACAGGTCTTTATTCTAGATGGGGATATAGATATCTCAAACTGACCAAACTTTTCAGGGATTAACCAGACCTAAAAAACTTCTGACCTCCTTGAGGTTTGCTCGCAAGCGAGCTGCCTCCCATTGACGTTGGCTGGGCACAAAGCCAGAGAGAAAGCAGACCCGTGGTTAGCTGTCTAACGATGGAGAGGTCCTGGGGAGAAGGATGACCCACCTGTGCAAGCCAAAAGAGCCACGATGCCTGTGGGGCCTCTGCAGACCTGTGCCCTAAGGTGCTTTACACTTAATTGCTGTTCCTCTTACCTACCTGTCTAAGAAAGTACTGGAAATTGTCACTCACCAGTTTCAGCAAAAACCCTTGACTTTTAACACTTGGAAGTTTATTGGTATCATTAGAGTACCTTAAACAGCCTAAGACATTTGTTGGCTGACTGAGGATAAAATTTGCTCTGCAGTTTCAACAGGAGAATATTAATTGCATTGAAGTGCAAAGTCACTGCTAGCAAAAGTGGTGGCTATCATAACACATAGCATATGTGAACATCATCCGCGCTCCGCTCCTTGAGCTCCTTGCAAGTTCAAGTGCAAAATTAGTGTGTGCAGCCACTGTCACCTATGTGAGGTCGGCGCCTGTAGCTGCTCTGTTACAGCATGCCAGCCTTTGGAAGAAGGAGTGCTGAAAACAATAGCCGAAGCTCATGCCAAAGGTACTTTTGATAGAAAGTGATTTTCTGAAGTGTTAAGCTGGCTTTGAAGCCTGTGGATTGATTTTTTTTTAAGAGCATTCTGCTAGAAATAGCACTAGAGGAAAAAATACCTTTACTAAGCTACTCTACCCTTAGACCTGCAAATGAGTTCAGCTCTTTGCCTTCATATACACTACTTTTAATCACACTTTTTTTCATATAGCAGCCTGGAAGAGGAGGGGGAAAGGCAGGGGGGTCATTGTTTGCTTCTGAGCCCTAGTGTCTGCTAGAAATTATTAATGTTTGTTTCACAACGGGGTGTGAATTACTTGGTTGCAGTCAACCATTGTTTGGAAATATATTTTGGAATGTTTCCTTTATGAAAGGTTTTTATTTGCTTAGGATTCATGATTCTGTATTTCTTTCAGCTGCTCACATGTTCTGTGGTTCCAGTATTGCTCACTTTTATAGTAACGGGTTCAGCTAATAACCAGACATTTGTTTCAAACTACATCTTGAAGCACGGTGAAAACCTAACTCCTGAAAGCTGTACTAGACCAGGATCTCATATACTGTGTGTTCTGCTAACAGTGATTCTGGGATTTAACTTTTAATAGAAATCTTCCTTTATTTCCTGGAAATAATTAAATTAAAGGTGGTCCTAGATATTTGCAACTGTGGTGAACATATTTTCAAATGTGATGATTGGGATTGAACTGTTTTGAATCTTTTTAATATGTTGGAAGACAGCAGTTGTTTTTTCCATTTTGTCCGACCATACGTGAATAGCTATGTAAAATGGAGCTGAGTTCATTAGTGCTGGATGATCTGGGAGATTGAGGCTTACATTTGGCAGTGGAGAGGAAAGTGGGGTTTTCTTTTAATAGTGTTGATTGGAACTGGATGACTTCCAGATGGATCAGTTTAATCCAAATATTACCACCCCCACCCCCAATGTCTCAGAGGGAGGAATGTGCCTGTGGGAAGGACATACAGGTGGTTGGACTGGTACAAGCATTAGCATTGGAGTGCCTTTCTCACACAGTGCCAAAATTTGAAGGACCAGGCTGAACACCAAAATACAGACTCAGGCTTCCGGCTCGATGTTACAGTGCTGCATACCCAGGACCTACTGCTAATGGGACTCTATTGGTGGCTTGGTAAGCACTTCTGAAGACACATTTTGACTTTGGGACTTAATGAGTTTTGGCATTCTGGAAAACTAGGATTGTGAATGAAAATTCAACTAACTGTGTAACTATTTTTGATCAAAATTTTGATGTTTCAGCTCCCTACCAACCTCTTGCTGCTGTTTGTAGGAGTTACCTTACCTTATTTCCTTCTGGATCTAGTTTATTGACTTCCATGCAAGTGAGCAGGTCACCTCAGCATATAAATCTGGGCGGTGGTAACGTGTGGCCTTTGTGTCACAGTTGCCATCTTTCATTGTGTTCATTACATGGAGACATACAGACATGGATTGGAAAAGACCTAGCCCAGCCCACTGCTATCCATATGGTCTACATCTGAGAAATTTGTCTTTATAGACTTGAGTTCCAGTCCCACTACTGTTTTGGAAAGGCTGCTCCATAGCTTTGCTTTGTAGATGATCACGGGCCTTTCTCCAATTGCATGTGAACACCCTTAGTCAGAATTGCCCTTGAGACTTGTTTGCAGCATCTGCAGCTTCTTACTCCTGTGCAAAGAGGCTATTATTCTGATCTGAAAGCTCATTATACCCTCTAGCTTCAGCATAAGTATCTGCTCCAGACAAGTGCAGCTTCAAAATGGCATCTGGATTTGCTTTCTTCTTTCACCATTTTTCAGCTTGCTGCTTTCTATGTTCTTCCTATAAAAAATAAAATGAGTTAGGGCTGAAGTATGTAAGGAAGCTATTCCTGTAGAAGAGTTTGGTTTTTTTTCTTGATGTTTCTTATTTGCAAATTATTTATAGAATCATAGAATCACAGAATCATAGAATGCTTTGGGTTGGAAGGGACCTTTAGAGGTCATCTAGCCCAACCCCCCTGCAGTGAGCAGGGACATCTTCAACTAGACCAGGTTGCTCAGAGCCCCATCCAACCTGGCCTTAAATGTTTCCAGGGATGGGGCCTCCATTACCTGTCTGGGTAATCTATTCCACGGTTTCACCACCCTCACTGTAAAAAATTTCTTCCTTATATCTAGTCTAAATCTACCGTCCCTTAGTTTAAAGCCATTACTCCTTGTCCTATCACAACCATCCCTGCTGAAATTATTTCCCCCATCTTTCCTACAGGCCCCCTTCAGGTACTGAAAGGCTGCTATAAAGTCTTCCCACAGCCTTCTCTTCTCCAGGCTGAACAGCCCCAACTCTCTCAGCCTTTCTTCATAGGAGAGGTGCTCCAGCCCTCAAACATAAAAAACATATTTATCTTATGTTTATTTTCCATTTTGCTTTTCCTCAGGTTTATCTGTTGCATTTGGTTTGGATTTTGGAAGGTAGGTGTAGACTTTTGGGTTCCCAGTCTCAGTAAAGCTTATAGTAGACCACCAGCGTGCTACAGGAGGAGACCACAGTACTCCGTCCCTTGATAATATCCTGCTTTGCCAGCTGGAAGGCTTGCTTTCCTTCCGCTCACCTCTCCACACTCTCAGGCAGAGCAGATGAATCAGGGAATAAGTGAGATTGTTGCATTCCTCTGACCGGTCTACTATTTTAACTACACTGAAATGTTCTGTTAGCAAATACCACCTTAATTTTTCTGCAAATCATTCTGTTACTTGTATCGTACGAAAGTCAGTGTAGGAGACAAACTTGGGCAGTGCTGAAATCCTGCAAGTTCCCCAGGCTCTCGGTTTGTCTGTCAGGGCTCCTGCACGTTCTGCAGTAGCCTGGCTGGCTCCCACTTCACCTGCCTACTCAGATCAGTTGGCCTGAGGTGCCTGATTCCTCTCCAAAGGAATCCACCCTTATATTACTTTGCATCTCTTGTATGAGATTTTGTTTTCTCCCTTTTCTTCAGATTCTGACTTCTGATGCACGTGGGATCAGAAGAGTTGCCTATCATCTGTCCCTTTTCCTGCGTCCTGTGATGATTATCTCTAATAAAGAGAATTTTACTTGGTGCTACTGTGACACTGCGGGACCAACGGCTTATTGTTAGAGATGAGATTGGATTCAGAGTTTGTAGTTGCACTTCCAGTTTTTGTTTAAGGGAAACCATTCAAAAAGAACTTCTATTTTGGAGAAAAAAGCCATCCTTAGTAATACTTTTTTTCTGATCCTGGCACATTATGCACTGCATATAATTTGGGACTGTTTACATACACATAAGATTGCCAGGTCTCAGTTGAAAATGATATTTTAGAAGTATGGAGAGAACTGGCAGGCATCAGATGCTACAAATCTTACATGTACAACATTTCTCAGTTTTGCTGAATGGACAGTGAGCCAAACATTGCTGTGCTGCCTGGTGATACTGCAGTTTTGTATAAATTACCACTGTGAAATAAATACGGTTACGCTTATGCCTGTGGGCTTTAGTGAGTGTGTGTTTGATAGGTTGTTTTCTGAAAGATCTGGTTCTGTTACTTTTGAAGTCTGTTGGGATTTCACAAACACATCTTTTGTGCCCAAATATACATCATGCTTAGCTAGTCAGTCAATGAGTTACTCCCTGCTTAACTAAGGTGCAGATTTGATTAAATTTAATTTATTTTCCCAGTTAGACATAATCTATTACAGTTTTCTCGGACACTGTAACATAAATTGGTATTTTTTCTTCTGAGTTCTTCTGGAGGTGGTTTAGAATGAAACTGGAAGTTGACGCCATCAATGGTAAGAAGAGCAGAGCTAATCAACACTGTGCATATCCAGCTACTCAGCTGCTATCCTGCTTCCTTGCCAGGCTTTTGGGAGCCTCAGGGTGTATCAGATTGAAGCTTCACTTCTTTCTCCCCCCTCAACTCGTTTACCATCATTTAGCAAAATAATTCTTACCAGCCACCAATAGCAGTGGGCGAAGGAACCGCTGGCTGACAGTGGTCCCATGATTTTCCTGTGTCGGTACAGATGACAGTGTTCCTAAGGCCACATTAGTTGGGATATTCCCTACCAGTGTCCCCCGGGGACAAATGGAGCTGGGTGTGCTCTGAAGTCATTCACTTCCCAGCCCTGCTCCTTGCAGGCAATAGTTGGGGAGAAAGGGAGCTGATCTGATGGGCACTGGAGCTATTTCCCATCGGGGGAAAACTTAAACAGCAAGATTTTGGAATGAAGTGTGTGTTATGTGGGCTGCTCAAAGTTGTTACACAGGGGAGAGAAATAGGCTGTTGTGACTCTCCCATTTTTTATATGATGGGATCAGTTTTTCAGAGAGGAGAATGCATATGAGTGCCCTACACTGTAATCACTGGATATAAGCACCAGCAGGACACCCAGAACTTCAGTCTCTCAGGATGCTCAGAGGTACAGGTGAGAAGGGAAGGCCCGTCTTGGTGAACAGCAGCACTGTGTCTTAGTTTTCATAGTCTCTCCTTCATAAACACAAAATTTAGGTGTATTAGTTTGCAAATTAGGACACCTACATTTAGATGTCTACATGTAGGTGTCCCCATGTGGGCAAAGTGTGCTCAATAGAGATTAGAGAGCTGTTCACATTGGTTACAGCTCCGTACTCTTAGATGGGGTGATTTGAGCACAGTGGTGCCATGAGGACACCTATATATAGTCACATGTGAGTGACTTTAGCTGAATCCTATATGCCTAGTGTTGGCTTCACTGGGTTTTTTTCATCTAGGGCAGCAACACTTAATGTTCTCCCACCAGAAGTTGAAGAAGACCCCAACAATGCAACGGCGGCTGGCACCAAATCCTTGCAGTAGTGCGTTCAAAGGCAGTGGTACTGCCCACCTTCCTCTGGCTGTCCTGGCAAAGGCAGATAGACTTGCCATGTTTCTTGAAGAACCTGGGCTAGTGGTGCAAACTGGTGGTCTTGGTGTGAGAAGAGAAAAGGCACCAGCTGCTGCCAAAGCCAAAGCTTAGCACAAGGAAAGCAGAAGGGGAACTGATGCCACTTCTCCAAAGAGCCTGACAGCCATCCACCTTCATGAAGACAAGCTGCTTCCCATGTTTCGAACTATTCAGAAGTAACTGCCTTTAACAGTATTATTTCTCCAGCATGATTTTGTCTTGAAAAAAATCCTGTTGTCTGTATAGCTGATGTCAATGAGCATGCAAGTTTTGGCTCAGGGCTGGTGTCGGCCAAGTGAGATGAACTAAGTCCATGTCTGTACCAGTGCAGTGAATCCAGTAACATTTAGATCAGATGTTTTCCCCCTCACTCTCCTTTGCATTCAGGCCATGTTTCACCAGTGTACTGTACTTGGCACCTGAATAAACACTTGCAAATATTTATAATTCCCCACCTTCTCATAGGGGCCTTTCTGAGATCTTTCCCACAACTCTCTCCTATAAAACAGTTGAATCCCTCTTCTTTCGCAATATAAACATGAAGGTAATGTGCCCCTTGTCACAGCAGACATCTGTTATATGTATAGTAGTTATTCTGTAGCTCACAGATTAATCATTGTGCTCCATCTCATTTTGCTTTGCAATCTGCAAATTGCAATGATTCCTTGAAGAGACAGAAAACAGGTTTGTTCTTTGTGTTATTAATAAACTCTAAATCATTCCCATATTCATAACTGGTTTTATGTGATTTGTTCCATTCTCCAGATGACAAATATTGGCTGCTAAAGACACTTTACTATGATGGGCTTTGCTAATTGCCATGAATGAAGGTTGAATTGAACATTAATTAACCATTTCTGTAAAGGGCTCATCACAGCAAAAACTCCTGCACTTGTGTAAATTTATATTTAACTTCTCATGACAAATGCATGCCTTTCAACAATTGGTTTGCAGCTCTTGACAAATGTTTCTGTTTCATTCTATAAGTTATGAGTTCAGTCACTGCATCAAAAATAGCCATGGCTTAAATTTGCATTAAGACAAATTATTCCTGAAACGCATTTCCAGTCTTTTGGGAATCAGCATGCTTTCTCTAAAATGAGGATCTTCCTCCCACTTTTCCTGAATGTATATGTTTTTATATTACAAGAGTATTAAAAATATCCATCAGGACATTGCAATAATTCATATGTAGGGGGGTACAGGAATTTGTTCCAAACCAGTGTCTCCCTCTCTCTGTGCTTTTTTTGGATTAGGCTTAAAGTTTCCATCACTGAAAAATAATCAGTTATACTTGGGATCCATTCTTGCATTGCCATCCTCCAACGCCTTTTGATATGAAGAAGAGCTTGGGGGTATGCAGGGTCAGCCCTTTTGTGAATATCTTCATCAGCAATTTTATTCTTTAGGATGGAAATTTGGCGTTCCCAGTATAATCCCAAATGGATTTATTTTAGGACTGTAGTATCTCATAATGGTGCATACTGGAGAAGCCAATGGCATTACCCTGATGGTAAACCAGTAGAACGAAGAACTCCTGTGGTCCCTTGGTCTTCTTCCTTCCTCTAGTAATACCAATAGCAAATCTTGCAAAGGATGGTGGTCTTAGCTTCAGGTGTAAACAGCAGCGATCCACACTGCTGTTAACCTTTATCTCTTGGTGCTCTGAAAAGCGAGCTGGCTCCTGTAGTTGCTTGGATCATGCTACAAAGACTGCTTCTCTATGGCTGAGTGCATTGTATAGTCTCCTCCTATATGTTAGGATTTTAGTTTCCATATGTACAAACAAGTGGTTCCTTCTGCAAATATTTGAAAGCTAAGCTGAAAGATGTGGTGAGAACTCCACCCTATTTCTGGTATGCAGCTAAACGATATTTTAGGCTATTTTGTTGTTGAATAAATGGTAGGAGGACAATGCATGCATCTAGCAGGGGTATGAAAGGACTGAAAATAAAATTACAACTACCCATGAAATCAAATATAATAGGTGAGTTCTTTGTTTGCTTTTCACAGCATAGCTTTCTTACAGTCTTGACTTCAGAACAAAGAACCTTTGCCTGGAAAGAAGAATTATAATGTGATTTCCAGGAGATACCTCTAGAGTATTCCTTTAAATATATATATGTGTGTATGTATATATGTTTATTTATATATATCTTCTTTTCTACAGGCTTTTGTCTGACAAGTAATTTCCGTTTGCATTTGGTTTGCTTTATAGCATGTGCTCAGGCAATTGTTCTTGGAGAAGAGTTGTGCAAATATATATCAATTTAATCTGTTTGTGCTAATAGAAATGATTTTTGGTGATTTTCTTGGCCCTGTTGAGTTTATGCCACGTACATCCACTTTACTCTCCTCTTTCCAGTATTGTCCATGGTTTGTCTTCATTAGTCTCAGGTTTTATACCAATCCTTTGTCCTTCATATGACTTCAATTTCTTGCAGAGCCTGGGACTGCGTACACTGGGAACTGGACTGGAATTCAGCAGAAGCAGGGTTGCTTTTCTTCTCTATGATTCTGAGCCTTCATGACTCCAGGCAAGTCCTTTAGTGCCTCTGACTCCTCCTGCATTTTTGTCTTACTAGAACCTGAGGGTGAGCTCTTCAGCAACTCTGGCTTTGTGCCCACACGGTGACTTGAGAAATCCACCGTAAGTCTCTAGGTGCCACCATGGTTCCCAAGAGTTGCATGCCTTAAGAGAAAAGTTTTCATCAGAAATATGAGGATATATTTTTAGTGCATTTTCATGACCTGCTAAGTCCGTCTGCAGGCTTGTATGGCCCCAAATGTTTTTGCAGCTACACAGAGGGAGAGATGCACCCTTCTTCCTGGAATGGGGTCCCACACAGATTTCACTTCTTTGGAGGCATTAATATTCTCTCTTCCCTTCAAGGCTGTATCATTTATTGTCTGCTGTGTGTTTGTTCGCAAATCTGAATCTTGCTATACAGATGCAGAGACTCTGACTCCTTCTTATGGATGGAGAAAACCCCAGGCAGCATATTCTGCCTTGGGATCTGCAGAGCGCCAGGTTTGGGCCAGTTCGCACTCTTTTCAGTAGCTGGATCACCTGGATCTTTAAATACAAGCTCATGCTGCCCACTTCTTGAAACAATTGGTAGATTACACCCACATTATCACTAGAGGGTTTAACCCAACACCCTTTACCTTAGATGCTAGGCTGAGTGAAACTAATGACTGGTCCCTCTGCTGAGCTCAGCTCTGGTGTGATGAAAGGGTGGGTGAGGTTGGCTAATCCTCTTCATGCTCTGAAATTATGCATCCTCTCATTAGGTGAAGGTTTTGGGTGCTGTTGCTTGGATCTCTGGCAGCTGAGAAAGCCGCCTTGAATGTGCAGTGGTTTGTAAACAGAGGCTGGCAGATGCATTCAGTTAAAATCTAATTCCAGGCTTGTGGCTTACTCTTGAAAGGCTTCCTTCCATCTAGCAGCACCACCGAGCTCCCATCCAGACTGAAGCTGAGCCAGCTGTCTGTCTTCCAGGTACTTGTCTTCTGAAGTGCTGAAATATCTTGTGGCTTTCACTGCTTTCTGTGTCATGGGAACCCCAGTAAAAGCAAATGTTTGGGGGAGAGGCTGCCTTTCTAGCGTATCCAAGCACAGCAATGAGACAAGTTCATGGAAGAAAACTCCACCCAGGCCTATTAAACACTAAGATGCTGATGCAACCGTTGGCTCAGGAAGTCCTAGATTGTGCAGCGCCAGGAACTGGTAGAATATACAAGGGAAATATCTCTGTCTGCTTGGTCTTGTCTCTTACGCTGTTCCAAAATATTCACTACTTTGAAATCGGCTTCTGAATTAAATGGATCTTCAGTGTGGTCCTGTAGAGCTGGACTTCTCTTCTTAACTTCTTAGAGTGTTTCCCATATATTTGAAAGCATTGTGTGGTCTCCACAGATAGTTGGCAAGGGACCCAGATCACAAGCTTGACAAAATGTATGCATTGTATGACATTTAATATGAGTGTTTTAGTAATCTCTAGTGGACCAAAGGAGCAATATGGACTGGGTGGAGGCAGTCAGCCAGCAGGGCTGACTAAGGAGAATAGGAGAGACACTTTAAATGCATAAGTTGACCAGTCCCTTCAGTGTTCATGTTTAGATCACGTGTTCCTGGGTGACTGTGTGTGAACTGGGGCTGGAGAAATCCTGCTGAATAGCCAGAAAAACTGAGCTAGACAGATTGTCAAGGGGCACTTGAAAGAGCAGGCTAATCTGACTCTAGAATATAGGAGGCAGCTGGGAAGGCAGGGATGTCTTTCTGAATTCAAGGTCCCAGGACCTACAGCAAGGAGAGGCAAGGTAGGAGTTCTTGCAGAGTGGAGCTGAAACAGCCAGGCAGGAGCCATCTTAAGTATGGCTGAGGATTTTCTTTGAGCTGTGATTTAGTGATTTATCTTTTCTTTCTTTGCTTGTGTCTAAACCCCTCTCTTGAAATCTCACAAAGTAGAGAGTCCTGCTAAAAATGCTGATGCGTTTGTCATTAAACCTGGGTTGAAGTGAGTGACGGTGATGCTGGTAAGCTTAGGGTACACTGTTCCCATGGAGGTGGTAGATCTGAGTGAAGAAGTGTGCAGGTAGTGTAAAGGGTTTACTAAGGGAATTCAGGGATCAGTCTTCCACTAAATCAGCAAAATATGGACTTAGATCTGACAGATGCTCCTTCTTCCTTCAAGAAGGGAAGTGGGGGGACTCCAAGACCATCCCAAAGCAAGTGTCTTGCACTGAGGGGAAGAGGTGCTATTAGTATCTTGCATCTGACAATACTTTTTATATATTCTGGATCATGCCATGCCTTGAGATACAGCACAAGTAACAAACATGGGGCAAATCACTTTTTTCTTGGCCCATCCAAGTGTGTAATAGGAGACAGAATGATATCCTTACTCAAAAGCAAGCTAGAAAGATAAATATACTTTAAAAAGTTAAGCTTGTCAGAGAAGAACGGCAACAACAGCAATAGAATTATTTCAGGTAATTATAGAGGAAAAAGCAAAACTAACATAGAATTTCATCCTGTTCTTTGGCTGTGAGGCAGAATTCAGTCCTGCTTCGCTTCTGTTGCCTGAGTAGCTGTAGGGCACACTGATCGACCAACAGGAATTTGTGGTTGTCAGAGTGGGTCACATTGATAGCTTATTAATAAATATAACAATTTTAGTCCTATTCATTATTTCTTGTTCGCTGTTCTTTTCCAAATTAAAAAAACCCACATAGATATTAAGCTTGGAAACAGTCTTGTATTTTGAGTGTCATGTACACTCTATACTACAACGTGTACTTAGTTATAGCACTTAGTAATGTATCGTGGTAATAAAGGGAATATTTTCAATAACAGCACCTCACATACTGGGTAGTCCAGTCAAGTCCATGGACACAAATTGTTGAAGAAGTTACCGTTAAATGTGAGTAGGAGTCGGTGGCAGGCTCTGCCTCTGAGATACTGAGCATTTCCCTTAAGTAGCTGATATTACTGAATGCTTGACAGTTCCACTGTATGATAGTTTCCATGAATTTCCTGTCTTTGAAATTACGAATGGGCCACTTCAATCTCTACAGAGACATTAATTTTGCATCTGCTTTTTTTTCCCCTTAGAGATGAATTTTTTAATTAACATTAAATAAATAACCTTTACAAAGTGTTATAAAAAATACCCATGAAATCCATTGAGTAGCTGGTTTGAACCTCAGCTGTTCGTTTCCTTTTGACATCACTGAGGGCAACCCTGTCTGTGCTTTGTGGCTTAGGACCTCTTCTGCCTATTGCCTCTTCTCACATATCCCTCTCCTCTCATTCAGACCACTGCGACTCCAGTCAAACAGCAGTCTAGCAGGGTCCCACTTTTCAAAACACGCAGTAATTTTCCATCAACATCTAAGCATACCACTGTGATTTAGTTTCTCTTTAGAAAAGGAAGCATTCCTTTATTTTCCCACTGAAACTTGTTCATCCTTGCTAAGCACTGCTGCAGATATCATTCCCTCTTTACAACTTACTTTTTTCTTCCCTGGGAGTTGTGAATTTCAGTCAGGAAGTTTTATTTGTCATTTTAAAGGAATATATTATGTCAGCGCAGCTATCGCTCTTGTGCCATTCTAAAGTGATTGGAATAAATTAATTTGGCTACATACAAAATTGTTTTAAAAGTTAGCTTTGAAAATTGGAAGGGCCACCACAAATAAATTTATCATATTTTGTGGCATTAAGGTCTCGCTTTCATATCAAAACATAAAGCTTCTGGAATATTCATCTCATAGCTTTAAATTAATCTCTGTTTTGTGTGTTTCAGCTGAACTTCTTCAGGGCAAATTTCTCCCTTCATACATTGCTAGACACCAACTCACAAATGAACTTCAAATGTCAGCAACTAATGTGGGAAGTAAATATTTGGTATTTTTTCATAGGAAGAAAGAAGACACAAAAATTTTAAATGAAACCCTATCTCCCCCCAGACTTGAGATGAAAAGTGAGCTTTGTAGAAATTTCTGAAATTTCTTAAGATTTCCAGATTAGTCTTAAAATAGGGAAGAGGATGAAAAATTTGAAGAAGAATTGCAAAACTCTTTACAAATCACCAATAATTTTAAAAATAATTTCACTCATATAGTTATGTATTGTCATCTGCTGTCATCCCTCTTACTTAAAATTGGCTTCTATTTATGCTTTTGAGACCTCCTTAACTCTGTTTCCGGTCTGGATTTGGAGAGAAGAGACTTCGTAAGGCAAAATGGTGATGTTTTGATGTTAACCAGCAGCAGTATTCATTAATCCCAGTTTCACAGGAATTTACGTCCAATTGTGAAAGCTACCCAGCTTGACTGAAAAACTCATTTGAACTGTCCTCTTCTGTCGTCTGATGGGAGTCTGCTAGGTTAGTGATGTGAAAGGCAAATTCAAAGTTCAGGTTTAGATGGAAATTGATAATTTCTGAAGGTCAGGGCACTGAGATTTTCTAAGAAGTTAGGAGCAAGGCCCGGTGTGGGAATTGGGGCTTGCTCTCACTACAGGTGAAAACTTACTTGGACCTCCAGTCTTGACTCGGGCCCATATCCAGCAAAGATGGGAAGCAGAGACCATGAAATGTAACTTTAACCCAGTCCTTCAGAAACTTCTTGTGTGTCTCTGGGTTTAGGCTGGAATGATTCTTAAACATTTCTGTGTAGATTTGTCTTTAGTGTTTTGAATCTATTTTAACTTCCAGGTCTTTCCAATAAAATCTAAGTGTAAGAGTATTCAGTGTGGTTTTTCTTATACCTGGTTTTAATAAATAGTGATGAAAACTGTGAAAGAACAGAGGGCAGAGGAATCAATTTGTTTTTTTCTTCTTACCTGATGTAGCAGACTGAAGACAGAAACAGTGAAGAGAGAATTTAAGCTCCCAATGTTTTTTTGCAGTGTGTGTGATCAAATAATTATTTTTAAAGGTAAATATAGTTTTGGCAGATTCTTCTCTTTAATTTATTGGCCAAATTTCCCAATATAAGTAGGACTTCTACCACATTTAATTAATTAGAAAGATTAATAGCAAAGTGTTTCTCAGCTTCATTATTTTGAAATAAAATATCGAAGTAGTGAATTTTGAGGTAATTAGTGAAAAAAACAAAAATTTTAGCCAGGAGCAATATAATGCAGGGTGAAACTGAAATCAATGTTCAGCTGAGTTTATTTGTTTTAGCTAACTCATGGGGACGCACAGAGTGGTCCTGCATTCCCATGCCTGCGCAGCAGCCAGCCGCAGGGATTTTTCTTGCTATCCCCAGGCTCACAGAGACAGGCACGTAGCAGCTGAAGCTCTGTGGGAGAAAGAACACATAGCAGAATGTTACAAAGCCCTGTGCAGATAATGGCCATTTTTTCTAATTTACAACTAAATAGTCTGGTTTGGTTAGTATTAATCTTGACAATGAATAGTCTTTACTGAAGTGCAGTGTGAAAAGCAAACAACATTCTGCAGTTCTGAGGTGGTTTATTTTTTTAGTGTTCCTGCTTAAGAAGAGTTGAAGTGCTTACAGAGGGCACCAGGAAAGGTTGGAATTTCTTCATATAACTATTACATGATTTGGGATACATGTTTTGATCTCTGCCCTACAAGGAAAGACTAAAAATCTAGCCTAGTGGGGACTAGAAAGGTGTAGAGCAAAACCTTCCCTGTCACTGCCCTGCCTTCTGCCACTGTCACTCCCTCTCAGTTGGATCAGATCATGGCTCATGTACCAGCTTGCAATCCAAGCTCAGAGAAGACGCCTGGGTTTAGATGGTCCTAGTCATGTCTTTTCTCCAGTGTTCTTGGGGGCAGTCTTCTTTCCTAAGCACAGAAATGGTATTCCTCCTCCTGATAAGGAGTATCCATGCATGGGTTTTTTTGCTGGCTTTATAACTACTGTGCATCCATACTTCTATGCTGCAATTTTGTCAAAGGAAAATAATAATAGTTATGAATAGCTGTTTCCTCAAAGAGACGCCCCGATTCTTAGATACACACTGAAAAGCGCTTGAAGCACTGCGAATCACATGTGGCTCTGCTTGTGTTTTGGGGTGCTGGGCAGGGTGTGACAGCCCACCCTGGTACCCAGTGCTAGCTGCCAGGGAGTTGGGACCGTGTTTGTTAGGGCACACTGATGCTAGAAACTGTTCCACCAGGCAGCATACCACGGCTGAGTGGAGTGGGCTGCCTCTCCTGTCACAGCAGGAACAGAGAAGTTATCCAGAGGGTGAGGACTTGGAGAGCGTGGTTTATATGACCAGATTGAGCTACTGTGATAATCTGGTAGGAGCTTCCAGATAATTTAATGAGAACTGGCAAGAGCAGGACGTCAGTTCCTTGATGTTTTTTTGATGAGGGGAGAGAGTGGTGAGGTGTTAATTAAGAAGGAATTAGCTCTCATTAGCTCTGGATATACATGCTCAATGACGTGCTTTTCTTTCTTTATTCTAGACACAGAGCATTGTACTACTGACTGTTAATCTGATAAACATCTGAGAACCAGAAAGCCAGAGGAGGAAAGCAGATGCCAGGGTATCCGTGGTAGTTGTGCAGCCAGTTCATCTAGATTTGCTCACTGGAAAACTCGGCCTTGCTGCCTGACCCCCGCACAGTGATGGAGCAACAGCTCAACACCACAGAGTGCTAAGGCGCCTGTGCTAGTAAGGCTGGTGTCTCCTGTTTTGGACCCTGGTAAAGCTGATAAGGTTTAAATTGGAAGTACAAGTGTCTGGGCCACGCTGGGGTTGGCTTTTTAAAATAGATGTCCACTGCTGAAACGCAGTGCTAACCTCTCTCAAATCTCTCTTTGGAGCCCAATCGTCCCCATGGCACGTGTTCTCCAGTCGGGGACCAAATATGAAGAGGGGAGTGATGAGAGCCTGAACCGCGGAAAGCGAGGGCAGGTGAAGGTCGTCAAGGGTTTGACGGAGAAGAACAGATTCCTGAGCTCCTTGTTCGGGGGCTCTCTGCGGGAGCAGGGCTGTGCCAGCGTACTGCGGGGACTGCCAGGGAGAGCCGACCAAAGAGGACACTTCTCTTCAGGCATTACCAAAAATGATGAGAAAAAATAGCAAATGTCTGGAAGAGGAGCAGTCTGAGAATTTTCTTCCTTTTAATAGAATTCTCTCTTTGTCTGTGTATGCGTTTCCATGAGACAGCCGTTTCTCTGCAGAGCAGTCCGCTGAGTGAGCAGTTGAATGCTCACTTGCTCGCTCAGTTCTCACACACTGAAAAGCACAGTGGAAGTGCTAAATGCTTTCCCTTTTAACTGCTGAGCTGGTTTAATCTAGTAAAACTCTTCAATATATTTTTTTTGTTTGGTAAAAAGGTGGTCATATAAAATTATCAAAATTACAATAATAAGCAAATTGCAGAGAAAGGTCTTTAGGACTTAAAACTCCAAAGTGTAGGCAATAGAACTGTAATTTATAGGCTGACACACCAGTCCAGCTGTAGGCAACTGCAGCAGTTGCTTTGCTGCTCATTAAAACAAGTGCACAGCTATCAGACTAATTATAGCATACAGCTATGTCGAAAACTGAACCCAGACAGTGAGACAGGACACCTTCTGACAGAAGCAGCCTGAAAATCCTTCTGCATTTTAGCCTGTTGTCTCCCTAGACATGTTTGCAATGCTGTTTACTTGGTACAACTTCCTTTTGGCCTCTCTCCACTGCCTCAAGTTCCCCAAAAAGATTATCGCTGTCTCAAATGAGGAGTAACCAAAGGTACTTCGGATGTAGCAGCTGCTGCTTTTGTTTTTTGCTCTTGGGGAATGCAAACCCATCCTGGTGACTCCCACTCTTTTATTATTAGAGCATAGATTTCAGCAGCTGCATGACCATGTGAGGGCAAAAAAAGAAAGGATTCCATTTTTTTCCCTCATGTCCTATTACAAAGGGAAAGACTGGATCCTGTTTTAAAAATATTTGCAGCTATGTTAAAGTTGTCATTAGGGACATGGCTGTGTGCTAAACTGTTTTAGGTAAACAGATAACTCAGGTGATCCTGATACTTTTCTGGAAATGTCATTTTTTTGTAAAAGTCTACCAACTTCTGACTTTTCTTGGAGGTCTGTGGGTTAATTTGTCTGTCTGCCTGTGTTCATGTTCCTGTAAATAGAAGTCAGGTGCTACTGCTTGTTTTAACTATGTATGTATATAAAATAGCCAACAGTTTGTCTCAAGAGCCTTTTCAGTTAATGAGGCTTAACTAAACTTTTGGGAAAACTGCTGCTTTTTATTTTCTTAGGGCAGCTAGTGTGTGGCAGACAGGCTTGGTGGGCCCTGCTCTGAAGAAAGGGGGGTCTTAGCTACAGCACCAGCGTCAGCAAGGCACTCCATGCTGCTTCGGAGCAGGTTGTGCAGAATCTGTGTTCAGAAGGATTTCTTCTGAGAAAAGAAGCAAGCTGGCCTTTGGCTCTGTAATGAAGGGCTGCGAGCGTTTCCTCGCGTGTGCTCACGTCTTGGCTCTGAGCCGAGTACCACACAAGCATCCTCACTTCAAGATGCAAGCCAGACTTGCTAAATTTCGGAGTCCTAACCTGAACTTCACTGCCTTCAGCTACCTCTTAATCATATCTTGATTTGTATGTTTTCTTAGAGAAAACATTTCAAAAGATAAAACAGATTTGCCAGCAAAAGAAAAAATGAAAAAGAGAAAAACCCTAAGATCACGCATCTGGAAAACGCCTTCTAATCCATCTTGACACATCTGTTGCTTTAGAAGGAAAAAAGCCTCCTGGCTGCACTGGGGCCCTGCAGCTATGTGTGCTGGGGGCCTGGCTGTATAATTTGTGGAGTGCAATAATTCTATAATTGTATTGCTAATTGTGTGCTACCATTTTTTTATAATAACAGAGTGAAGTGATTTATAACTTAACAGTTTTACAGGAGCTTAGACAGACTGTTAACTGAAAATGAGCACTTGCAATATAGCTCCTAATAACCGCTATTGTTAAGGGCACGCTATCTAGCTGCGTGAATGCCTTGCTAGACGATGTAGCCTTGCAGAAGCATTTCAGACTGAGAATTTCAGTAGTACAGTGCCTTTCCAGTCTTGCCTGTAGGTATATAAAAAATAACAAGAGGGAGGAATGGAGAAAGGTTAAGAGTAAGGGGAAACGAAGTCTAAACCATACCCACAAAGAACTCCAAAAGACTGCAAACAGTAGGAAGAATTTGAATTTCAAAATGGAAGATGTATCTGTAGTGAAAAGCGGAGGAATCTGGGGGAGGCTGACATACTTCTCGGTTCAGTAAGGAGGAAAAATTGGCAGTTTGGGGATTAGGCAGGACCTTCTCTTGCGATGCTTAGAAGATCTAGAAATTATGAACTGGGTTGCAGAGGCAAGAAATTTACCTCCTCTTCAATGATATTTTGGATTATTGCACGTTCTGAGCTGAATGTATGTTTGGGGAGCCACAATTGCTTGCTCTGTGTGTGGACATAGTTTATCTGGGTGCTGCCAAAGTTGCTTTTGCTTCCCGAGGTTACTTTGTCTTGGCTGGAACAGAAGGGAGTAGCTGCACTGAATCGTTCAGGCAACACATAGTGTTGGTGGCATTTTTTTTCCTAATGTTATAAGATGGAAAGGTACTGCATTATACAGGAACAACGGGTTAAAAGAAGAAGAAAACAAAATCTTTCATGCTTAATTACATGGAAATTCTATTCGTAAAGAGAAGCATAGATTGGCTTTTTTTTTTTTCTTCACCAAAAAGTAGAATATTCTACTATCTGAGCTGGTGTATTAAGGTTATAACAATAACTACCTGTTGGGACTTTCTACCATATACTGCTTGCCCTGAGAGTATATCAACTTATGAAATGCAAGTTGCGGTATACAAAGAGAAATTTTTCTTTCAACTCTAGGTATGAAAAGATGAAACACATTTTACATTCTTCCCTCATTTCTGCAAATGTAGTGTTATTACAGTCGTTCATTCAAGATTTCATAGGATCATAGAATCATAGAATGGTAAGGGTTGGAAGGGACCTTGAAGATCATCTGGTTCCAACACCCCTGCCATGAGCAGCTTTTGGAGCTGACGATTCACTACCTTTGGCTTAGATTTTTACTGCTTGCAAAGCTGAGTGTATAGGCTTATCATTTCAGAAATAACATGACCTAAGTTTTGAGACCATTATGAAAAATTGTTCATTAAGAATGATACAAGATTCGTAGAATTATTTTAAGGATTTTTTTTCCTCATTTCTCCCTGGAGAAATTTTCAAGACAGTTGGTTCTGATATAATATAAAATATATGCAATATCCATTTTGTACTCCAAGTTACTTGACATAAAGACGAGTAGATTAAACAGCATATGCTTTTGGGGAGAAATATTTGAATTTGGAAACCATATTAAAGTGAATATATTTTGAAAATTAAATCACAGTATGTGTGTGATCACATGTGTAATTTAAGTGTTCTGAAAAATATGATACCAGACACTTTATCTAATTCAATCTGTATGAGTCGTTTTGGCATGTTAAGAATTTGCCTAATAGACTGAAGTCAATAAATAAGAATAACTTGTTCAGCATGTCCAGACAAAGTAGTTATAAAAGAAAGAAGCAGAAGAAAAATTAGAGCAGTGGAAATATTTTAAGCAAAGGGACAAAAACCTGGAAAGTGAGAAGTGAAATAGAATACATGTATATAAGGAATAGCTTGGTATTTGTTTTTTTTTATTGTTCCAGTTAAAACAGCTCAGATTTGCTTCAGCTTCTCTCAAAATCTGTTGCAAGGTCTCTGTTTTCATTAACAGGCTATAAGCGTACAACTTCTAGTATACATGGCTTATCAGTAGCTGTTCTTCCCTTTTCACTGTGGTGAAGTTACTGGCTTTGGGCTTCTGAGAATTGCAGAGTCTGTGACGAACACGTGGCATTACTGTTGCTAGGGAAGCATGTAAAGCTGGGCTGATAGGAAGGCAGCAGATAATCTGCTAAGCACAGATTTCGATTTTGTCATTTCACTCATTGGTCAAAATATGAAGATAGGTACAGCCTTGCAGAGCCCTAGTTAAACGCACTGCATGAACTTGCAACATTTGCCTTAGTTTCTCATAATGTTGTCTGGCTAATAATGAAAACTTCCTTTAAAGCTTGTGTCCTGTAGTGTTCCTTTGCACAGTTTAATGTAGAGCTTCCATTCATAATCTTCACTGTTCTGCACTGTTTAATCTGCTTTAATATTTCACTTTACTGTACGCTCTTCTGTAGACCCTACAGCTACAAAGTGAATCACAGAATCACAGAATGGTAGGGGTTGGAAGGGACCTCTGTGGGTCATCTAGTCCAACCCCCCTGCCGAAGCAGGGTCACCTACAGCAGGCTGCACAGGACCTTGTCCAGGCGG
>Ga0065711_1036933_pt1 | contig 20396 bp, 9 predicted proteins | sample Hoacrofraction12_FD_59098 | JGI IMG/M metagenome (GOLD analysis project Ga0065711, IMG submission 59098) | Hoatzin crop microbial communities from Cojedes, Venezuela - Epithelial fraction 12 v2 (version 2) | ecosystem: Host-associated > Birds > Digestive system > Esophagus > Crop | place...
ACTCTTCCCTTGTCCACTGATCTAGTCACTCCATCACAGAAGACCACGAGGCTGGTCAGGCAGGATTTGCCCTTTGTGAAGCCATGCTGGTTGTCTCAAATCACCTCCCTGTCCTCCATAGGAAGGTTTAGCATAGCTTCTAGGAGGATCTGTTCCACGGTCTGCCCAGGCATAGAGGTGAGTCTGACAGGTCGGTAGTTCCCAGGGTCCTCTTTTCTACTCTTTTTTAAAATGGTTGCAATGTTTCCCTTCCTCCAGTCACCAGAGACTTTACCTGACTGCCACTGCCATGACTCTTCAGAGATCATGGAGAGCAGCTTGGCAGCTACATCAGCCAATTCCCTCAGGACTCTGGGATGCATCTCGTCAGGTCCCAGTGTCACCATGTCAATTTCCTTATGTCACTAACAACTGGACAAAGAGGGCCTCTTTAGTTCATTTCTACTGCATACAGTAAAAGAGAGATTTACAACGCTGTATGTCCAAAGCTTTTCAATTTACAACGTACTGTAAAGAAATTTCAGACATTGTTTTAAATACATGAACATCCTACCATGTAATTTTTTGAGATATTTCCCTTACAGACATGTACCTATCTGTTGAACAAAAGGTGAAACCCTGGACCCATGGGGATTTTTTGGTTGACTTCACTGCTTCTTGGGTTTTTTTCCAAAGTGAAATGTTGTTCTTGGTGCATGGTAAATCTGTATGTGTTTTTAAAATGAATGTATATTCTGAAGCAAATAGTGTAAAAGTGAACTTTTATCCTAAGCCATGTGTTTCTAAGCACAGTCCAGGGTTTAGAAATACTTTGGGCTACATGCTGGAAGGGAGACCCAGTTTCTGTGGCATGCTGCCACATCTCTTTTGACTAGGAAGCTGACGGCTGGATAACTTCTGAAAACAGGAAGCTATGACAGCAAAACTTTATTTCAATTAAATAACTCCCATATAAACACAGGAATTCCACTGTCATCCCTACTCCTTACCCTCAGCAGGTTTTGCAAGGGCAGACTGGCTGGGTGACAATCTAGCAGCTGTGTGTTGGCCACAGGTTTCTGCGAGTAGATCTCTTACCTAGCTCAGCTGGCAGCCAAAAGAAATTCCCTGAAAAATTATGACACAGCCAGTGTTAGCAGGTTTTACTACTCCTCTGTGGATCTATGATTTTTTTAAATTTTTCATGGAGACCTATGGGAAAGCTTCCAAGACATAAATTGTCTCATACATAAAATGTCTGCCACCTCCCCTTACTGCTAATGGTTTGGAAGCTGACAAAATGGCCGCCTCTTCCCCTCACTGTGTGTGAGAACAAGCAGAAGTGAAGCACAGAAAAATAGAGGAGAAGGAGGCAGCCAAAAGGTGAGGGCTGCAAGCGGTTACAGGTGAGGGTGGGATGCCTGGGCTGGGCTGGCAGCCCTTCTCCCTGCAAGCAGCCTGAGGAGGGTGGTATGTGGGTGTTCAAGGTTAGATTTTGACCTTAGAAGTCAGTGGACACCTTGGTGGTATCATCCGCCATAAGCTCAGCTACAGGCAGGAAAAAGAAAAGCCCTAAGCGTAGGTTAATTTAGCATATCAGCAGTGATTTTTATTCTGTTCTTGTGTCTATTGGAGGCCTAGCTGATGCTCTTGGGCTGCTGAGGTCAGCAGCCATGAGCAGTGCCATTTCAAATGCTGGTGGCTGCTGAGTAACAAAGCGTGTTTCTTCTGAATTGCTTTTGGTGTGCTTCAAACATTGTGAAAAAACATTCAAAGACATCTTTGGAATTAAAAAAAAAAATAGCCTGTTCTGTGCTGGTTTCTGGTGAAAGAGATAGTTTTCTCAGACATTTTGCCTGTCTTCTCACAGGACAACAACAAGTATTTTGGTGAAGGAATTCGGCTTGCTGAGGACGCCTGGTGAGCTGCTGCAGGGAAGCCAGGTAAAGAGAGATGGAATGTTGTTTGAAGACCTCGGAATGGAGGTAGAGGAAGTTGCAGATGATAGTAGCAGTTCCGTTGTTGAAAGGCTGAAGGCAAGGCTGAAGGCGTTAGGGGAAGTTGAGTTCAGCTCCTGATCTGCAGTGACTGAGGAGAAAATGGATCATCTGGAGGTAGCTTAGGCTTAGTAGGCTTAGGCTCAGGGGGTGGGAGGTGGGAGAAGGGGGGCAGGGAGGTGGAGGAATTTTATAGGATACAGAAGGTGGAAGACACATCTAGTTTTTAATTATTAACTAGCAAAGTACCATTACAGCAGTGTAGCACTATGCCTGCAAAACAGATAGCATGCAAGGCAGTAGGGAGCTAACAGTCATCCTTTCCACACCATAGCCCTGAAGTTTCTCCAGCCTATATGGAGTGGCAGACTTGTGTTCAGTAGCATCATGAACACAACTACCAGTTAAACATGAATTGACCTATCTACTAACTACCTAGTGCACAAGTGAAAATCACCAACGCATATATATTGACAGAAGGCATGCTAGAGGAAAGATGCAGTGATTGTTTGATGAAATACAGGTGGTGAAAAAAGTTGCAATGCTAATAGTATGCGTTGTAGCTAATTTGCCTTGTTTATGGCCTGGTTTACCCTAAAGTTCTCAGTGAGGTTCAATGTAAAGTATGAAGGATTAATAAAAATATTTGTTAAGTGAACAAAATGAAGCTTAGAAATAAAATTTCTTAGAAGATCGGTTAAATTAATTTAAATTTAAATTATCTGCTCCCAAATCCCCATAAAATTCAGTCTTCACTTACCAAAAAAATGTGAATTTTGGACAGACACTTATTGATCTTGACAAGAAACAGTGTTATTTCATTTAACTCCCATACTTCACTCCCCTTTTAGCCACAGAGTTGTGCTTTCAGTGTTTGTATATTTTCAATGTTTTGTAGTTTCAACAAATCACTGATTAGAAATTGCAAACCTTAAGGTGAGTATCAAGTAGAAGAAAATCAAAACTACATATCAGAATTATTATTTAAGTTCTTCTGTCTCATGCACAAAGTTTTAGAATATTAGTGGAAATCTGATACCCTAATCATCTTCATCTTAATGCCTGCTAATAACTCTTTGCTTAAAGTTCAGAAGTTACTGGGTGTTAGACTAGGTTTGTCATTGGTCCCACAAACTCAGCTGGGCTTGAAGTACAATCCTGAAAATTTTCTGTATCTCCACCGTTGTGGGCCTCACACTTTTGATAAACTCTGGAAAGTACCTCACACTGATAAAGTTGCCCTTAATAGTCATATGTTGTTTAAACATACTGTGCAAACTGTGACTCCTTAGAACAATTACACAGATCAGTTGCCTCTATTTCTTTATAAACAATACTGAGATTAATTAGTTGGAATGGCTTCCTTTGCTTCGCCTCTGATGTCATGAAAATGCTATTACTAGCTCTTCCTTGGACAGAATAAACAAGCATATCTGATATGCAAGCTAATATAATGTCCTTTATTTATATGATTGTAAATCCTGTTAGTTCTAAAACAATTTTGAATTTAAGAGAGGGCCAAAAAGCAGAATAACAAAGGAGAGAAGTGACCTCAGTGATTCCACGCTGACGTATCTTCAGCCTCAGAACTGGCATGGGAAGGTCGTGTTATCAGTTGGCTTGGGAAACCTGAGTGATGGCTCTGCCATTCTGCCCACAGCAGGACATAAACAACTATGAATTGTTTCAGGAGTTCATAGCTTTTACCTGTACCTCAGTTAAGTTTTCTGTGCAGTATGCATAGTGTTTCAGAAATGTTGAACAGAGCTGATCCTTTAAATAGACCTAAATTGGGTTTTTAGGGTTTCATCTACCAAAGAACTTTGTACTCAATATCCAATTGTTTGAGGCTTCTGCTATAAGATCTATGAGTATTTTTTCTGTGGCTGCACATCATATTGAACAACCTGTTTATTTAAGTATCTAAATGGAATATCTAACCTCTTTCAATAATGGAGACCACATCCCCTTTGAAAATATTGCTGTATAGTACATAAATGCCATGAAATATCAGCCAGTTGGTATTGTATTTGTGAGGGAATGCTGCCCAAGCTTAAACTCGGACTGGTCACCTAAGCACATTTACCAATACATTTTGAAAAGTGTGAGTATTCTCCATGTTTCCTCATGCCACCTACTCAGGAATGAACATATCTTGCAAAAATGATGAGCATTTAGCACACTTTGTCTATTTAAACATATATTTTCAGCTACATTCCCCACTTCATTGTGAGTTTTGTTGTAAGACCAGCTGTTATAGGCTGCAAATAAAGAGCCAGGGTAGAAGCCAGATTCATAGAATGAATGGCAAAACTCCTCCTTACTTCACTGGAACTGAGGTTTCAGTCCAGCCATTGTCAAGGAAGAACTCACAGAGAAATGGCTAGGACCTATCCCTTGTAAGATGCTGAGTTTGCCTCATCAGTAATTGGTCGACACAAGGACTTCACATACATCCAGACAGAAATTTATATCTATGACATTGTACTACTTCATTTGAGTTTACAGAATAACCCAAATGATAGAAGGCTGGGAAATTTAAACTATATTCAAAGATATACAAACAGGTTAATATTTTGTTAGAGCTGATTTATTGTAACTTAACTCATAGTGGTCTTGCATCATCAGATGTCCAAAAACAAAGCAGCCATCTTGCCCAAGGTCTATCCAAACTATCTGTCATCATAAGCAATGCCTGGAGAACAGTAGCAGCACGGCAAACATTTCTACAAGTACACCAAATATTTTCAGTTCAGGAACTTCATAAGTTGTTCTGTCCCCAAAGTTAATGATTTCCTAAAAAGATGCATAATCTATGAATGGATGGTGAAGCAATACCCCATATAGTGAATACAGCCCATTAGAGCAACTCTTCTGGCCTATGTACCATGCCTCATTTGTAATAGCCTTATTTCTTCTTGGCCCCTCAGGAGGTTTACCTGTGTGCATGCATTCGGTAACACAGACACAGTAAGCAATATTGGGTCTTCTGCATGCATGTTGCACTGTGGATCTGTTCTTGTTCAGTAGGTCTAGTCATTTGTCAGGGAGAGGATAGTGACATTCAGGGTGTCTCTGCCTGCCTGACTTGCAAGCTCTGGATATCACCGTTTTTATAAATGTATTTCCATTCTTTGGTGAATACGTGATGCAAGGCATCAGCCTTACCATGGTATATAGAGCTAAAGTCAGTGTCATTCATCTCATGATATGGCAATCTCCCTTTCTAAAAAATGACACAAGAAAATAATAATAGAAAAAGTAACTGGTTGCGGCTTCTTAAAAAGAAATCAGCCTGATTTAGGTTTTTTCTCCTTTCTTTCCCTTCATTTTTCTGACAGAATTAGATGAAGTAATTGTGGGTGATATATTACCAAGAAATCATAAATTGTTCAGGACCTCATCTTAAGCTCTTACAAAAACCTGAAGCAATATTTACACGTTTAAGAGCTTGTAATGTTTAGTTATGTGTAATAAATATTATTCCATTTTAAAAAACCCTGGGAATTTCCAAGTACAAAACTGAGCCTCACCTATTATGTGTTAGACATCTGAGCAACTGGAAGCTTCAGATCTATCAGAGTGAACAAATTAAAATCGTATTCACTCTGTGTGACTTTGCTGTGAATTTGCATTTTCTTTCAAGACTCCATGTCCCTTGAGAGTGCCCTAAAATATTATCATTTTTGACTTATAATATCATATTGATAAAATTATCAAAGCTATCTATAAGAATTAATACAAGTATATGTAATTGCATTTAGTACAATTAATGTACTTAATGTACATTAAAACATTGAGATTTCTGCTAAAGTTAGCTCTACTGTGCAAACTTTTCAAAAAAGGCAGTCCATAGGATATCTCAGTGCACTTATTCCCATTTTTCTATGACTTTTCTTGGGGAGTCCTTAAATGAGTCCTTTACTGTTTTACCTGGACTAGGCTGTGTGGGCAAGTCTGTGTGACACCACTATTACCAGCTAGCAGGATTTGGAAGAAGAGCTGGTCAGGTAAAACTTCTAGTGAAAAAATGCCTGCTCTGCATTTCCTGATCGCAGTTAACATCGAATCTGTGGGCGCACTCTCCTCCCATGATCCCTCAGCTGACACACCACAGAGCAATTTTATCATTCTTCTTTGTTTTCTGCTATCTGTCCCAAACAGTTAGCTAATTTTCAGAGTCCTGTAAGCTCTTTCAGCTACAAGGAAAACTAGATGATAGATTCAAGTGTTGTTATTTACAAAAAGTGTTTACCTGAATGAAACAAGAAACATTTTATTTACTGTAGTGAGCTCCATTCCAGCTAGCTCTAAACTCCCAAACTTGCATGTTTAGATTCTTACATTTGGTGTTGCATTCTTAAGAGAAGTTTTGAGTCAGTTTGTTGTCAGTTCTATTGAGTTGCATTTGTCTTTGCTTTGTTTCTATTCCATGTTGCTGCCTTTTACTGTTGTAGTATTCTTATTCAACAGAAAAGCATCATTTGTCTTTACAAATATGCTGAAAGAAACCTATCCGTTGCAGTCATTAACTGTATAACCTTTATCGCAACAGATGGTCACTTACTCTGTGTTGTGAAGAAGACAATAAAGTACATAGGCAGAAAGCAGTGATGGGGTTACTAGCAAGTCTTGAAATGTAAAGGAACATTGCTGTTCAAAACAGTCTTCTCTTTCACGTACAAAGCTGATATTTTTGACAGGATTAAGTTCTCTACAGTTTTCAGGAAGCATTTACAATATGAAATTGAGAGTTGTGCCTGGTACTTTGTATATGTAAGACTTGCTCTTTTTCATACCAGGCTCATCTTTTATCTATATGTTTGTTTTAATATTTGCCTTACTTTAATATTGTCTATTCTTTTGTCAGATGATGAGCTGCATTCTATAACCATCCAAGTTATATGACCTTCTCACTACCCTGATCCAGGACCAGCCCTGTACATGGCATGATGTAGCAGCCAAGAACACTGTCCTCAGGGCTCATAATTGGTGTAGGACATTAGTAATCAGGATGCCCCAGCTCCACTGGTGTGCTGTGTGGCCTAGGACAAGGTTTTTAGCTTCTATTCTTCAGTCTTAGAGCTCAAAAGAGACAAGATTGCCGACCTACTGATTTCCATGTGGAAAAAAAAAGATTCTTAGTTTCTCGGTGGTACATCAACGATAATTTTTTTCTCCTCTCCTAGAGCAGGAGTGGAGACAAGGGAATAGAACAATAGCAGTGTTATTCATCAAGACTACTGAGTGGTTAAAGCAGAGGCCCGAATCTAGGGTTTAGTTCCTCGGGCAAGGTCCTTAATCTCTTTAATCCTCCATATGTAGAGTAGAGATAACTTAATTTTCTTTCTCCCATCTTGTTGCTGCTGTTGGTCATTTATACCATAAGATTTTTTCCATCAGTTTTACTGCATGCATGATTTCATAGCTCTCACTAAATGCAGCTTTGACTTTCTAAACACTGTTTGAGGTCTTCAGGGTTTTTTTCCTGCAAAATTCACTGTAAAATCTATGTTTCTTTGGTTATTAGCTTTTTTAGGACCATCAGCTCTTCTATCCAGAGTAAGTCACTCTAGCATCTGATAACTTCTGGTGAAAATAGGTGTTCTGCTGCTCCAGTTGTTTTAAATTGTGAATAAGTGACTATTTATATCCAACATGTGACCACTTTGTATTGCCAATATCAAACCAATGGCTTTCATTCTTCTAAGCTACTGATAGTGCAAGTATTGTCTAACCGAAAAGCATTTGGTCTCAAAGACTAAATGGCGCCACAGAGATATAAAATATTATTTTATTGCTATTTATATTTTTATTGTTATGATAAATACAGCAGTGAGATCAGGAGATATTTATGTCTGACAGCAGTTCTTGGATAGTCACTTTGTGTTCTGGTAGAGCATAAAAGCCTTTTTCTCTGTTTTATCTTCCATTAAGGCTGGCAAAAACAGCAAGCAGGACAGGAAAAATTCTAGGGCACAGTGAATTATGACTTTTTCAGTGACACTCATTGTCAATGAGAGATGAAGAGTAGGATTTTTAGTTGTGAAACAGGAGGCTTTAAGATTGCACTGAATAAAAAAATGCCAAGGGATTCACATATCTTTTTGCATCTTTGAAATATATGTTTCTAGGCTTTTAAAAACATATTTCTCTACTCCATAAACTATTTTAAATGATACTTGGATTGTACTGTGTCACATTCCTGTAAAGATGCCGATAGATGAGTTAGTAATTCATTACTGTTTAAGGAACATTATTTGACTCCTTTCTGTTCCTTCATCTATCTTCACATCTTCTTCCTTCTTAAATCTACTTGTGCCTGAGTTTTTCATTGCGTGATTTTAGCCACAGATGCTATAACTTCAGAAAACTCAGTGTATGAATTGGTACTGTCAGCTGCTCAAGACCTGACCTTTAAAGATGCAAATCGTTTGAAGACCAGGAAAGCTGAAAAGGATAATGCATCTCAAATTTGATCTCACATTCTGATCAGTCTGAAGTGAACACTGAAAAAGGATGACTAGGATATCACTGCTTACAGCTTTCAGGGACAGTCTCGCAAGCTTACAGCAGGGAGCTCCGCATATACATACAGGTTGTTAGTGCTGATACCAGCTGCTGAAAGTAACTTGCACTGTGTTTGGTACATACGTGAAATATTCATTATCTCTACATGGTAACCTTGCCTATGGCCATTCTACCTCATTTGTTAATTTCAGGATATACTTATATGGATGTGTATATGTATGTGTGAAAACACTATAAGTAGCCATCTGCATTTTCTGTCCTAAAGTCAGTTTTGGTTGTCATTTATTGTCAAGTTTCTTAGCCACACCAATAAAACTTCTGAGCCATTTCACCAAGTTCTTCAAAGAGCAACTGGTACCTCATGGTGCTTCTAAGCACGTCATCAAGCTGGGGAGGACAGACCTGTCAACTTGCACCTGTAAGAATACCCTGGCCTACAGTCTTGACCTTTCTCCATGGCAAAAGGTTGTAGATCTAGTGTCAGCCCTTGGTTAAGTTAACACCAAAGACTGCAGATCCCTGCAAGCAATTTTTTGTTGATCAGCAGATGCCTTTTGTGAAGGAAAGGATTGGACCTTAGGGAACTCATTCTCTTTTTGTCTCCTACCATTTCTTCTTTCACTCTGTGTCCACCTTTGCCTAATCTTCCCATTTCCATCTGGTGAAATCTAAAACTAACTGAAGGAAGAGAAAGTATAAATATATTTCCAGAAACTGTTAGTATGAAGGAGGAGTGATTTAGGACTGTGCGGCACCAAAGTAAAGAAAGGAAGCTCTGTCGCCAGATGAACCCAATGGAAGAATTTCTTTTAACTCCCATGTTGTGAAAAACCTTTCCCCTGACTTCTAGAAGTGCTGAATCAGATGCCAGATGAAGCCACGATAACCCCTGAATAGAGATGGTTCAGTTAGTATTTGTTATTCTTGCATTCAGTCTCATCCTGGTGCTAACTATCTTAGAAAAAAATGTCGGTTTTCTAGACTCATGCTTAGAGGTCACTTCAGGCTTTAGGAGCCTCCTAGATATTGAACTCCCAAGTACTTACATTGTTTCTGAAAAGGGGCAGGAAACAATTTAGAAAATATCAGTCTTCCTCACAGAATTTGTGCCTGGAATTGGAATAGGAAGACACTTGCTGTTCTTCCAGCATTTTCATCATTGTCGTTTTAACAGCTTGGATATCTCAAAGATACTCTGAAACAGAAACTGATATTTTTATACCTGTCATCTGTGTGAAATTCTTGCTCTTATTCTCTGGATGCCTGGTTGATTTTTAAAACATTTTCTGCACAACTCTGTGGATTGAAAGATTGGCTTGCTAGAGTCCATTTATTAGAGAAGTAGTAAATATCTGTAAAATGCTTTTTTAAAAGGTAAGAACAAGACATGTTTGCTCAAAGTCTGGTTCAGTTTCTTTGTGAATTACTTTTTATCCTTTACCGTTGAAGATCTAGCGTGTTTGATAACTGGTATGCTGCCAGCTCTCTTACATAGACCACCCACCCTTAACAGTGACGTTAAGGAAGTCCCCGAGTTTGCATTACTCAATGGCAAGGAAGCCTTTGCTATCTGTGACTACACAGATGGTATGCAAAACGATGGCAACCTTTGGATTGGACTGCATCCCTTGAATCTGATTTGTTTTCTCTTCTCAACAGAGCCCCTTGTAACAGAGCCCCTTGTAACAAAGAAATCTTCTGTTTGTTATACTTGCAATGAGAAAATAATGTTCAACTGATGACAGGTGCTTTAGCTTCCAGCTGATTTCAAAGTGCGTCATAGTGCTACAAGAAAAACCCAACTGAAGAATGCATGGAACTGTAAAAAGCCTTTCACAAGTTCTGCTGCATGATCACAAGCAATGTGCTTTACCCAGCTGAGCTCAGTGCAGTGCTCAGTGCACAGGGCTGCATGCTTTATCTCTTACCTTTTTACTCTGCTTCTCTTTTCTAGTGTGTCTGTAGTGCCCCAGTCTGTGTCCATGCAAACAGGTTCACAAGAGTATCCGTGAGATTTAGTGTCAGGAGAAGCTACTAGCATTCTGATTTCCTTCTTTGTACTCTGCATCCTCTGCCATCTGCTCTGGGGCTTTTCCTGATGTTTTTATGCTGCAAAGCTCTTTGAGACAGGATGTTTTCCTTTTTGTTTGTTGAAGATCTAGCGTAGGGTAATGATAAACAGGAATCTAAGGCTATGATGAATATCAGGTTGCTGTACTTTCCTGACATTTTGGAATGTGTCTGTTACTCAGGTGGGTGAGCCTAACGTAGACGAGGAGGAGAGAGGCTCCTGACAGCCAGATATCAGCTAATACTTCTGAGTGGAATGATATTAAAACTATGAAGTTTTTATTATTTTGTTTCCAGATGTCCCCCTGTTTTCAGTTAAGAAAAGTCAAGACCTGTAAATTCAGACTGAAGGACTCCTGAAAAGTGAAAGCTTTGGAATGTTCATGTAGAGGAACAATGAAGGGTGGAAAGAGTTTATTTTCCATCATCTGTTAAGTCAAGGTGAAAGGCTGCAATTGAGTCAAAATTTGCCTTCATTCAAACTGGTAGGCACTTAGAGGTACGCTACAGCCTTTGCCTTCCTCCCCAACTCAAATACGGAAGATGCAGGAGGCCAAATGATCAGGGATGGATCCGGCTGCTCTATGAAACTCTTCTGTGCAAAACAAAAGGCAGCTAAGGAGCTTCACCTGAGCACATGCACCTTGTTGCTGTTCCTATCTTTCATCTGATACCAGAGGCTTCCTCCTAGGAGTGGAGAAGGCATGATGGGGAAAGAAGCCAGGAGAACCATCTGGTTAAACTCCAGATTCTGTCAGCTGTCACACATCAGCTGAGACCAGTGCCTGACTATAGTCACAGCTGGGATGGGTAAGATCGTGGTGCTCAGGACCAAGCTTAACAGGCAAGGTGCTCATTACTTTAAATAGGGAAGGCCGATGGAAATGTATGAATAAACCAGGCATGCCTTTTTCCCCTGTAAGGGCTGGAAAGTTTTTAGGGAAAAATAGACCTTTGCCTGATATCGTGGTTCAGCTAATGAACATTCCCCTTCTGTTTAGAGAGCTACTAGGTCACTACATACTCCTGTTCAATGGCACCAAGAGCTGCAGATTACATCTGCAGAACGTTGAACAGTTAGGGGTTAGTGCAAAGGACCCTAGCCTAAGAAGAGGAAAACTGCAAATTTTAACTTAAAGTCAGTTGAAATATTAAGCTAAATTTGCAGGAATATGTGGGGAGAGAACAGGTGAGGACCTATGACAAAGCCATCAGGACAGAGCTCATGAGGTGGTTTGTCAGAAGGAATAGAGTGAAGCACAAGAACTCCACTGACTGAAGTGCCCTGACACTCCTCAAAATTGACCCCTTTTTATGAAAATTGAATTGTAAAGGCTTAAATTATAGAGTTCACTTTTAGGACTGTAAGATCTTTTGAAGTTATTTGTCTCAAAGGACACCAAAATTTTGTGAGACACTAGGGAGCAGAATGGAAGAACCATGATTTACTTTTTCTGTTCCGCCCATTAACACATGTTTTATCTTCCTGAACAAAACAGGAAGAATTATTGAAACCTGTTACATCAATTGGGCATGTATTAGGGAAAAATTGCTTCTAAGGCTATAAATGGACATAATCCACCTCAAAATCTCTTTTACAGCTTTTGCATAATAAACATTTGTAGGTACAAGTAATATGGTTTCTAAAAAGAAGTCAAATTTACATATGTACCTTGGACAGATCTGAATTTCAATACGCATAGTTGCATGAAGAAACATGATTTACATATAGATTTTGTTTATAAATAGGTGTGTACGAATTTTGAGCATCCTGTTGGAAATGCAAAATTTCAGTTTCAGTGTCACTGCCTGAAGGAACACTGAAAAAAACAAAAGCCACACTTTCGTAAATACACAGTGAAACTGAAGTCTGGCAGTCCTAAAACAAGTACTTTACTAATTTTAGTTTCCAACAGGAACTGCATGCAGTAAAGGAGTGCGGGAGGGAACTGATTCAGTGATATAACAAAACCACGTATGCCTGGATTCATTCCCCTTAAGTGCTTATTTGAGTTGCCTACTAAAGGACCTATTTCCTCAGTATGTCTTATTATCAATGGAGAGAAGGGCACCGTGACTTTGTTAGCCGTCTTTAAACCAAAATCATCCTTGAAAGTCAGCTAGCTATCCATTAAACATATCCAGAATCTAGAGCAAATGATCTGGTAACTTAGGCACCTTACCGATAACCCAAAAATTGGAGGAATGAACCCGAACCTAAGTGGATGTCATAACAAACCTGGAGAAGAAATTTTCCTTTCCTTTTCCCAGATCTTAAAGCAAATAGAAACTGCCAAATGAGTGGCTTGTCATCTTCTAAAGCTCTTCTAACTTCTCTCTAAGCCATAATCCATTATTGAGTTCTGGAGGAATCAATATGCAGTTTTACATTACAATCTGTGGTGACACAAGTGGGTGTGATGGCACATTCTGCCTTTCTACTTTGATTTCTGGTCACATATCTGCTAATCAGAAAAAGGTATGGATTAGAACCAAGTGGAAGAATAATTCTGAAAAATGCCAAAATCAGAATTCTACACTCTTCTGGTGAAACTTGGATCTTTCAATTAATTTTAAATCTTTTTCCTGAACAAAATAATCCCATCTTTCAAGGAATCTCTATTTTGGAATTCTTCTATTTTATGAACAAAAAATGTGGAAGGAAATCCAACACTGACATTTTGGAATTGATTTATTTCCACTGGATTGCATTAAAAATCAAATAAGACATAGTTCATATGTTTCTTCCAAAGACTTAGCAATTTCTTCCAAACCGAGAACTGGGGCAGTTATTATGCCTCCTCTAGAAAATGGAAAGAAGTATTTCTGAATCACAGCTGAACAGCACCTTCTCTCACTTGAAACACCAGATCAGCTTGTGCATTGAGTTACTGTCAGGGAATCATTTCTGTTCTTAAAGCTCCCCAAGATGTATTTCAAATCCTGCCTTGTTTCTATCCTCTGACCTTCGTGGCTGCAGCAGCAGTGCTCCCACTTTTTTGATAAGCAATAACAAGCTTTTTTTCCCCTGTACTTATCTGCCATCTGGGTAAAAGCAGCATGGAGCAGATGAGCTGTAAGTAGTTTAGCAGTTGTACTTGATATATCCACAGGAACCGTTTTGGTCTAAACACAGCATTGATCCATCTTACATAGTTTCTAACGTGCTTTCATCAATATGTGAAAGTGCATTTGCTCTGTAGAAGCTGAAGTGTGGGAGCTGGGAGAACTGTCTAGAAAGAATTCCTCAGGCCCTATCCTAGGCCCTTTAGGCTTCTTCTTCTTAGCCTTTGATGAGCAGTAACCCAGCGTGTGCAAGGAATTAGCATCTCCAGTCTTTGTACCAGTTGCTCTTTCAGAGCAGAACCTGTTTCCCAGCCAGAGGAATTCCATGACCAATGAAAAGGCATCAGAGCTGCTCTTTGGCTTCAGCAGAAGAGTAAAAGGATCTCAAGAAACTGGAACTCAAATTTCCTTTTTAAGAGCCATATCTGTGATCGCAATAGCAAAGCAAGAAAGTGCATAACGTAGCAGGATGGCCTTTTTACAGCTACCATTTTCACATAGAACTGCCCTCAGCTGCTGTGAAATGGGGAACAAATTACATTCCTTTTTGTTCTGGAATTCAATCAGCCAAAGATATCTTGCTCCAAAACATGTTACTGGTTCATTTCTACTTGAGTCATTTCTTGCATCTGTGCCGGCTAAGGATAAATTGCTACTATTCTGATTTGGTTGAAATTACATTTAGGCTGCCAGAGGCTGCAGCAAACCAAACAGATCAGGTTTGTATTTCACTTATCCCCAAGCAACCCCAGTGGGTTCAGCACGTTCATAGGGAGGTGATTTAGAACCAAATTCAGTCTTTGTCTTTTTCAGAGGGTTATGTGCAATCTGTCACATATGCTTCTCTTTTTTCACACAGTTTCTGTTTGTGTTAAATTTCTGCATAGGATTCATTGCAGTTTAGCCACAAGCACCAGCTGAGAAGGAGAATTCTCTAAGGAGCTTGTTGCTAACTCTCTTCTGATATGATCTATACCATGCTGAGGTTGAATGTTTGCTTAGTTTTGCCCTGCTTGTCTCTGACAGGCATAAACAAGTTGCTGTACACATAGTCATGAAACCTGATTAAGAGAAAAGCCTGTAAACCAGGTATCCTAGGTCGCATTTAATAATTCTTCAAAATGTATGTTCTTCTTTCTTTTCCAGCGATTGGCTTTTTGCTCTAACAGGGGAAGTTCGTCAGCTTTGTTTTCAAAAGGCACGAATTTTGGCTGTACAACTTGGAGAGATATTTTCTTAACCTTAAACAGGAGGAGAGCAGAAGTCAGAAGAGTTGGAACCTCCAATGACTAAAACTGATGAATTTGATAAGAGTGATTTATAGCAGCCAAGGATCTGGCACAGTATGAGAATAGACAACATAGCGTGATTTGATGCAAAGGATTGTTAGGTAACATACCAAGCAAGGAAACTTCTATTATTAATCTCCAAGGAGCTGTCATGCCGTTTCTTCTAAATTAAACAATCCCTATCACCGGGATGAAAAACTAAGGCTGGAGCTTGAGGGCAAGGCTGACAAACTTGTTTGTTGAAATATATCCTTGATTTTCAAAATGTCCTCTCCTAATATGATGAATTTGATTCTTCACTGGAAAATCTGCCAGAAAGATTGCTTGGGATTCTATGGGAGTTCATCTGAAACACATCCAAGAGAGAGCTCAGAATCTCTATACGCATAGAGTTTACTGAGCTGTGCTAACTACGGCAAACTTCAAGTGGAAAATCAGCAGGCAGCTTCCATCCTGAAGTGACTATGCCAAAACCTTCATGTGCCGCTTTCTGTGTGTGAAGACGGGCGTTTCAAATGGCTTAGGGAAACATGCTACTTGTAGAAATGATACATAGCAAAAGCATATTTGTTAAAGTTTTAAGGCAGAATAGCCTTCTAACAGCAATATGAGGTGACTGGAATTCCTGCGTATAATCTAACAGAGACGGGCTGGCAGAAAGAGTTACTGTAAGATCTACCTCCAGATCTGCTCATCTTCCAAATTCCAGGGAGGACACCATATTTCTACAAATAAATCCCTTCAAAATATGAGAATAAATTGCCCTTTAACCTTCGCAAATTGATCTTGTGAAACCAAATATAAACTGCCTTAGGATATTTCCATCAATCTGTTTTGTATCTTTCCATGACTGTGTCACAGAGAAAAATAGTCTCTTATATGCCGTAATATCAAGGGCTGCATATATAGAGTTTTGCACCTGCCAAAGCTCAAAATCCACAGAGTACGTCTGAAAATGGCTGGTTTATTTACATATTTTAAATATATGGCTTAAAATATGCTTGAATAAAGCAATTCTGCTATGAAAATGCTGAGTGACTTTTAACAGCTAACAAGTGAAGGGCTGCAAATCACCTGCTTTCAAAGTTGCCCCTGCAGATCCCCTCTCTTGGCAAGACATCTCTGCTGCTCCATCATATTCCCTATTTTACACTGCTGTTTCTTGAATTCCATCACTTAATCCTAAAAAAAATGAGTATTTACATTGCTGGTTACTCAGTATTTGGACATCAGTGGAGGTTCTTCATTGCAATAGCATGAGGTTCCTTGTAAATTTTCCCAAAATGTGTGTTCTGATAGTGTGCTAATCACTCCAGAAGCACGTGCTCATCTTTCCCTGTGGTTGTTCACTACAGAAGCTCTTCTAATCTCCTGTTTTAGAAGATGTGTCTTAGGAAAAATTATACTTTCAATGATAAACGGTGACCAAACTTCTCCTTGCTCCATTTCTCCTTCTCGGCAGGTGGTATTGATTTTTAAAATTTCTTTTTATTTGGGGAGTATTTAGTTAGGTATTGTGCTATATCTATATGAATATTTAGATGGTGAAAGCAGGATTTCAGGTGACAGGATTTAGATGCCTAAAACGCAAACTTAGATCAACAAAATCCCACCTTACTACAGCTTGTGGAGGAGTGGGAAATCTGTAGGCTGTTCAGATTTTTAGGAGAGATTTCTGAAGGTATCTATGTCCTCCTGGGCATGGCAATGGTGAACAGCTCCTGCTTAACTTATGACCACCACCGGCTGGGATCTGCCAGCTAGGCATTCTTCAGCCTCCTCTAGTCCTCCATGCATGCAGAGCATGGTCTGAGGGCATACTGAGGGTGAGCCTATCAAGGTCGCATTCAAAATCCAGTAGCAGAAGCTACTTTTTTTCAAAACATAGGTGAAGGTGATGTTTCCTCAGCCCATTTGTAACAAAGCTCAGTGGATGGATGGCTTCGTATGTGAGAGATCTTTTGACAATACTTTATCTGATGGCCTAGACTCAAACTTTCTTCTTTTTGCTTCAGAAGAAAAAAAAACTATAACTAAGCTGTAGACTACAATCCATAGACTATCCAGGGTGGAACAGCAGAGGTGAGAAGATGGGTATGCCTCAGTATGCTACATTACATGTACAGTATGCTACATTACATGTACAGTATGCTACATTGCACTGTGCTCATACTTCATGAAAACTGAATTTCCCTTTACAGTACCCTTCCTAGGCCAAACCCACACTTTTCCACAGGTATTTTTTTCAGATTCATAAGTATCTTTTTATCAGTGTAAATTTTTCCACAGTCTCCTACACAATCAGCTCCCAGATGCAGGTAGGTACATTCCAGATAAATGCTAAATATTTTCTGAACTATTAATGCTGCATGTGGCCTTTCTAGTGCAAACTTCTTCTGCTTAATGTTCAGTTATAAATTTCCATGTAGAAAGGCTTAGTGAGGCTCTCCAGTGAAGAGTCAGTGATATTCTGCAGCATTACGTTCAACGCAGTTGCATAAAACAACTCCGTTGTCTTTGATGATCTAAGCACAACATAATAATTTATTTTAAATGTAATTCAGGCAAAGAATCTCAAACACTATAAAAATACCAGAATTATATTGACTATAAATTATTTTAGATTCATGTCCCAGAAGAATATTTGGATTAATGACTCTTTCCAATAACTATTGCCTATCTGATCTGATCTGTTTTTAACTAAGAAGTGGGTTTTCCAAAGCAATGGACATCCAGAAATATATAACAAAAACTGATGGATACACACATATTTAAAACTAAATTCTCTAGTAAAAATACAGACATTAATAACATAAATAAATACCAAGATGATTCTTATAGGCTTTGATAAACAGGAGAAAAATATTACCTAGTTCCTATTCTGCATTCTGTAAGAATTGTTGTATTATCAGGTGGAATTTTTTTGATCCCAGAGTCCTACAGTTCTACGAAAAATGACTAAGAGAAGTGTCCTTCACCAAGAATTAGACTCAGTATAGCAAAAATATACAGAAGATAGGTAAGGCTTACTTATTGACCCACTGACGAACTTCAGCAGACTAGAGACCTAAATATTTTACAACAACAGTACACTAGGGGGACTAGTTTTACTCTTTCTTCAATCCTGGACATATGTCACAGTCACCGAAGAGAGTCCAGCTTCAGGGAATTAGTACTTGTGGCACTGCTGGTAGTGGATCCTGTACATAGCAGGCCAAATATTACTGTAACTCCTCTAAAATCAGGAAAGCAACTAATACCTAGAAGTTACCTGACCTACAAATTTTTTTTTTCCCTTCATTTCGGACATATGTTTATCTGGCAAAGAACTGCAGTTCATGACAAGGAATGTGGCAAGAAAGAAGAAATAGATGCTCATAATGTGGAAACCGATCACTCCAGATGTTGTTAAGCACACCAGACTGAACACTTTTCTGCTAGCATAAATCTGCAGCGTTTTCACTACAGAAAATGGACTTGCTTCAGAACAAGTGCTATCTGTCTCCTGGTTTGTTTTGTACAGTATCATTGGGAAAGCTGAGTTTCATCCCACAGAGTGTGTTTAAATTCTGTTTTAAATATTAAACTTGATTAGTCTATTAAATAAATACCACTTGTTTCTTTGAATAGGTTAATAGAAATCAGTATTAAAGTGAATTTAGTATTTCCTTACTTAGATAATTTATGTTTAGAAGGGCATTGGTAAGGCAGGGAACTCATGACTTCTCTGGTACTGCCTCTTGTCTCTTTCAAGAAATCACAGAGTGTCTCACCTTAATTTCCCCCATACTTTTGTTTAATCTGTGGTGTGCTGGCAACTCAAACCTCCAGTGTATCCTCAGGACACTCTCAAGGGGCTGTAACATATGGGTCAGACTTTCAAGAATTCAGCACCCCAATGCTCCTATTTAAGTGTAAAAGAACTAATATAAAACTAGACCTGGGTTTTTCCACTGAGCTGTCATTCTCAAGAGGATCTGTACCACGGTAGAAATCTCTTCTTACATATGTAGGGTTCTTAAATTTTCTTTGATTTTAGATAATCTGATGTGTCACTAATAAAACGCTAGACAATGAAAGGTTATATAAGAAGGTGATGACTGCCTAGTATTCAACTTTTACAAGACTGTGTTATTTATTGAGTGGTTCTCCAGAGTGCCTCACCTGCACAGTTTATGGAAATCTTCCATGATGCTGTCTCAAACAACTTCTTTCACAGTCCAAGGCAATTTGAGTTAAGAACTTCTTACTACAGCCTAACCTAAACTTTCCCTTCCTTAGTTCCAGTCCATTGTTCCGCTGCGGCTGTAAATATTTCCCTTCCTTCATTTAAGATAAACTTTTAAGGAAAACACCAAGCAAACAACAAAAAAATTTATCTTCTCTCCTTCTTTATAAGCAGTGAAATGCCACAGTGCAGTTCAGCTGTGGGCAGCTTTTAATATTTGTACAAGAGAGCAGTCTGTCTGGAAATTCATAACTGGAGAAGAAACTTACATATCATTACAAAGGCTCCTAGCCTGAGTAATTGAAAAATTCCCAGGAACAAAACTCTTTTATAATCAGAGGTTTTCAAATGAAAGTTCATACTGCACATACAGGTAGTTTGTAGAGAGACAGTTCTCCCACATACGTGGCTTCAACTCTGACATTTACATCTGGCCACCAAATTAATATGAATGCAATATAGTTCAACTCTGGTAAAATGTTTCATATGGTATCTTCTGGAATCCTTGATTAAGGAAGGAGAAAAATTAAAATACCAATACAGTATATATTAAATAAAATAATAACAAACAGATTTATTCTTAAACATAAATGCAAATAGAGAGTCATCTATGATCTGGTGTTGTCTTTAGTGAGACCCTGAAAGCCCTCCTCTTCATTCCGAGATAATTATTATCACATTTTATAAATGGTCTGGAAGAAAACATCAAACCTCTGCTGACCAATTTTGCAGTTGACACAAAGACTGTGTAAGTAATGTAATTAGAGAAGAGGGCTGTTTAGGGTAATTGAATCATTTGATAAGAAAGTAAAAAACAAATTCATGGAATCACAGGATCAATATGTCTAGATGGGCAGTCCTATACCTAGAAATACCCTTGCAGGATATGGATGGCTTTCCTGGGGAAAAGTAAGTTGGGATTCATAGCAGACAGCTAACTCGGATATGAGCTACCATTAAGATGCCATTTCCAAAAGTGTTGTTATAATCCTTGGATAAATAAAAAGGTGAATATTGACTGTAGACAGCAAAGACATACGGTAGCTCTGTATTTGGTGCTGTGACTAGGAATATTTTGTCCAGCTCTTGTGCCCAGAATAGGACAGTTGTTGTTGTTATCTGTGTGTGGATACATTAGAGAAAGCTCACAGCAGGGTTACAAAAGCAATTGGAACATGGAAAACATAATACAGTGACAGATTCAAGGATCTCAATCTGGTTGGTTTTATCAAAAAA
>Ga0065711_1036934_pt1 | contig 20395 bp, 12 predicted proteins | sample Hoacrofraction12_FD_59098 | JGI IMG/M metagenome (GOLD analysis project Ga0065711, IMG submission 59098) | Hoatzin crop microbial communities from Cojedes, Venezuela - Epithelial fraction 12 v2 (version 2) | ecosystem: Host-associated > Birds > Digestive system > Esophagus > Crop | place...
TCTGGAGCACTGACACACACACCCACCCCCCCGGCCTGGGGGGGGCTCTGGAGCACTGACACACACACCCACCCCCCCGGCCTGGGGGGGGCTCTGCAGCACTGACACACACACAACACACCCCGGCTTGGGGGGAGGGGTGTCCCCCCCTTTCTTTTTCTCCCCCACTTTCACTCGCCAGCTTTGCTCCGTCCGCTGACCGTGTGTCTTTTCTGTCCCTGTTCAGCGCTGCAGAGAGCCAACAGTTTTCACTCCGCGGCATTGAATAAGTATCAGAATTGGAGGAGAAAACTCCAAACAAGTGAGTAAAGCCAGAGAAGTGATTCTATCTTCTGTTTGTACTGTATTCTGTTTCCCTGTCTCTTAAACGTCTTTTTCTAGCCCTGTGAGAGCTTTTTTTTTGTTGTTGTCTTTCTGTAGCCAAAAAGTGATTGCTTTTGGTCAGGCGCAGTGAGGAGTCAAACATTTTGAGTATCAATTATTAGAAATGCTCCTGGAGGTGCCTATTTCCACCCATCTACAGGTGCCCTATCACCTCTTTTTTGTTGGAAAAAACAAGTGAGGTTTCTGGTTGACTGAAAGGGAGAGAGCTCTAACAGCCGTCCCAAGAGGTGAGCCGGTGAAAATGAGCATCACCAGTTCTTGCCCTCCAGCTGTTTCACTTGGTTTGGGCTGACCCATCTCTGCCTGTGGGAATTGCACAGGAGTGCAGTGATTTCAACAGCGGTCGGGTCTGTGCTTGATTCACTTCCGAAACACAGTGTGGTCACCCCTCTGAGCTGAGGCTGCGTCCAGGTAATCCTCCTCGCGGGCTGTGGTCCCAAAACAAGCCAGCCATTCCTGGTCACAGCTCTGCTGCTCGTAGCAGGGTTGCCCGCCCGCCCGCCTTGGCGCAGCCCCTCTGCGAGCACACATGGTGCCTGCCCAGTCCCCTCTCAGGACTCGCAGGTACCTGCCAGGATTGATCACAGCGGTATGGAAACGGGGTGAGCTTAGCAGCATCCCAAACCCTCTCAAAACTTGGTTAGAAATGCAGTCGTATCCGTTAGGCTGGGGTGCTGACAGCCCAAAGTATTAAACGTGAATGTACAGCAGCGGAAAGAAGGGATTTGTGCATGTGACTAAATGCCACAGTTTCTGGGCATGGAGACAGCGGGTTATGGGGAATGGTGGTGACAGCCGCTCCTTAACCCTGCCCTCAGCTGCCCTGGGACACGAGGGGGATTGGTGCGGCTGCTCAGAGTCCCGGTTGCCCTCAGAGAGGTTAAGGCTCTGCTGCCGAAAGAAGTAGGATCCCTGTCTTTGTATGGGACCAGTGTTCAAGCAGAGGCGTCTCGGCTTGCTTGGTTCGAATGCACAAAAAAGCTTCAAGATTATTTGCAAATACCCACTGTGGGATGAACTTTTATATCTCAAAAAAGGAGACAAGCTGCGTCTGTCCTTCCTGGCACCAGGCTCACCTCCTAGCCAGATGCCTTCAGCTGTGCGTGAGCACTGTCACTACACACCCTGCGGTCCCTTGGAGGCCCTTGCTGCCACGCATCTGGGATAACTCGGCAAATCTCAGTAGAGGGTGCCTGGGGCTATTTCATGGTCCTGAGAGGATGCTCCTGCCAAGTTCAACTTCAGCGAACCATCCCTTGTGATGGGCTGTCCCCAGAGAGGCAGCTGTGGCAGATGGACAGGCAGATGGGCTGTGATGCGGCTGCATTCCCTGGGATTCACCGTATCTCCAAGGCGTGGGGACTTGCTGTGCCTGCGAGGCCTCTCTGGAGCAGCTGCTTGGGATGTCCCACCCAGGGAAAGGCATCCCCTGCCTGGGATGGGAAGGCAGAGCAGAGTGCCCTCAAAGTCTAGTGGTATCTGTGTCAGTCTTGGGGCTGTCTCTGGACACTGTACAGCATTTGGGGATTGCCTTATACATCAAGTGTTCGTTTCACCAAAGGCTTGGATTTAAAATCTTGCTTTTGTTGATCTCAGTTTTTAAAAGGTCAAACAAAAATGATGCTTATTCCAGGCTTGACATGAAAAACTGAAAGACTGTGAGAGAAAAGAAGTCAGGGGAGGGGGTGGTGGTGGGGGGTGGTGGTGTCACTCTTAATTTCGACTCATTTTCAGCTTGTTCTCAGCAAGTGCATTACTTAATCGTTTGCTAATTAATTTTCCCATCATTTTATTAAAATCTTCCCTGTAGCTCTGAAGGGCTCTAGAGGGAGCCAAAAACCTTTGAGAGGGAAGTGATGCACTGCATGCATTTGTCTGAACCTCAAGTATGCTCTTAAAAATGAGGTGTAAAGCACATTCACCGTATACTGGGAACGGAATAAAGGCCTTTTTTACTCTCTGGAGGAACACTGTAGATCTTGGTTTCTATATTTAATCCACTTAATATTTGGTTTCAAGAATTCATATGATCATCAGTCACATGAAAGAAAAATCTGTCTCCTTCTCAGACTTGTTTCCCAAAACACATATGTTTCACAAACAGCACAAGGTACGTGGCCAAGAAAAGGAAATCAGTGTCATGGTTATATTGGCTTAAAGTCTCAGAGCAGGATGTTACCTTTCAAAATCTTTACTCCTCGTTGCATGCACCATGCTCTTAATTTCTTTTGGTCGATTCAAGTAGCTTTTGGGCCAAGCAGATTGTGGTAGTGCCTTAGGGAACTTTTTTTAAAAATCCTGTTTTAAATGTGAAGCTGCAAATACGGGTTCAGTGTCTTGGTGGGAAGAAATGCATTATCTCTGTGAAAGACAGCAAGATGTGGCTTTGTGCAAAGCCATGTTCTTGCATGTGCAGGCCCTGTCCTTGTAAGCTTATGCACGCCCATGAGAGCTATTGTGGGAGGTAGTTCTCCCCATGGGCATGTGTCATTACCCTGCAGACCCCTGGGCTGTGGGTTTTACACCCTCATCAGAATTATGGCTGTTGCTGCTGCAGCAGTTGCATTTCCCCTTGGTGTGCTGAGCCATGACGTTTGCCTGTGTCAGGAGGTGAAGGGCTTTAGTGGATCAGGCTAAACCCCCCTGCATCATTTATACAGGTGATGGAGGGATTTTTTCATCCTAATTCTGAATTCTCATGTTTTCCCATGGCTCAATTCACTTGACAGAATATAAAGGTCAGCCCCTGGTTGCTGGTCCCTGCGGGAGATCCTTAACGAACTCCAACGCATCACTTCCCTCCGTCCTTGACCAAATATAACAAATTGCATCAAGATTGGGAACAAACAGGCGAGACACTGAGAGGAAAGGCAAGTAGGCCTCTCTCCCTGGCTTGCCTTTTCTGAAGCCCATGTGCAGGAACTGTCTTCTCTCTCGGGTGTGTTACTTTTGTCCTTACGCAGCTTTAAATCCTATGTAGGAGAACCAAAGTTTGCTTTGGGAACCTTTGTGGGTTTCAGAACTAATAATTGGATTTGGGAGTTAAAAATTCAGCTATAAATATACTTGTCGTGTCATAGCTTGACATGGTAATATCTTGGCTCTGGGATACTTTTGTTCCATCCAAAGATTATTTATTATGTAAGATTCCCACAGGCACAAATGTTAGACAGGTCTCCTGACTCCCTTCAGGTGCAAATTACCTCCCTACTTTTTATTCCAGCAGGTCTAAGTCTGTCTGTACTAGTATTAGTTCAAGGCCTTTAGCAATTAGTTACCTTGCCTGATCCTAGGAAAGCCCCCAGCGCGCTGCCCGTTGGCCTAGCCTGGGAAACCGCAGGATTGTTTCTGTCCTTGCTGCCTGTGGGTGGTTGCATTTCTCATTTCTTTCCCATTCTGATGGACAGCCCTGTCAGAAGTCATCCATTTTCTTCATTTCTCAGAACTACCCAAAGCTTCAAATGTTGGTGGTTGTTTTGACTGATTCTGCTTTTAAGGCCTGAAAGCCCTCTGAAAAGGGTTGGTTTTCCAGAAAGTTTCCCAGAACTCAAGAACTGCTTCACTACATCCAGCCAAAAAGTGGAAGCAGTTCAGGTCTACAATTGAAAATGTCAACACGTGTTTGGCACAGCATGCACACACGTGAATGAAGCCAGAACCTTCAATACTGTAGGTCAGCTCTTCAGGTACAACTGTATCTAGATGACTCTTTAACTTTCTACGCTCATTCTTTAATTGCAAACTTTATTTAAGACAAAACCAATACCAATGCGATGGTAAAAATTGTGTCTTGGGCAGGTTTCCCTCTACTCTCCAGCAAGAAACCTGGGGTACACTGTAAGGATAGCTCAGCCAGCTGTCAAAGCAGTCCTGGAGAGGATCACTCCCAAATGCAGGTATGAAGGAGAACTGTGCAGAGCAAAACAAGTGTAACTGCTGTGGGGGCATGTCTGTTCTTGGCAGGCTGTCTGAGCATCCTCTGCTCTTTCAAGTAGTGTTGGTCCTCATGGTAACCAGCTAAAGTTGGAGTTATGCCTGTGCTTTACGTAGGGAGGAGACTTTGATGCTCTGATATAACCATTCCCAAATCATGCGGCTAGGTCACGTTTGCTGTGGGATTCAGAGCTCGTTTGCACTGAGAGTTAGGCGATAATCTGTTGCATCAGTCAACATGCAGACACCACCACCCTGCCCTTCCCTTGCAGCACAGGGCTTAGCTGCTGCTGGGATTTCCTTGGTGCCACAGTTCCTGCCCAAAGGAGAGGAAATCCCCCAAACCCCTGTCCCGTGGTGCTCCCCAGCTGGCTGTGGGTCTGCCCTTGTGCTCATAGGGCTGGATGGAAACGCTTGGCATGTTGGGCAAGGCCATATGCCAGCAGTGGTGGGGTGAGAGACTATCACATCTGAGTGGCCTAAACGCCACTTGGCTGCTATGCATCACTGGGTGAAAGGCAGGTGCCAGCACCGCCTTTGGAGAGCAGATGCGGGAGCTGAGGTAAGGGCTCGCATGGTGCCACCCACAGAAAACCTGGCATAGGAGACTGGGGGATTTCAGGCCATTACAGCCCTTAGATGTAGCTGTGTCCGTGTCTAATGTTTACCCCTTGTATCCAGTGGGCAGAAGACTTCTTTTCTTGATTTGCAGCAGGCCCATGGCTCCATACCTCCCATAGCTCAGGAGCATCTTCATCTTCCTCCAGGACTTAGGATTGTTATGTATTTTCTGCCCTTTTTTTTTAATTATTATTTTTTGTTAGACTGAGAAAGAGTGGGCATGCTGTAAGTGCAGCACAGCAGCAGGAGTTATGATTGACCATCCCGAGCAAAGGGCAGCAAGTCCCCCCGGACTCGGAGCCAGGCAGAGTGGGGACCAGCCCATGTTGTACGTGTCCTAGCCTGTTGTCTTCACCCTTGGGTCAAACATGATTAAAATTGCTTGACCTCAGGGTCTGTGTTAGAAAACAATCAAGTCTTCCATGTCCACGGTGGTAGCTGAAATCCGGTCCAGGACAATAGGACCAGGAAGGGAACATCCCAGGGGAGCAGAGCTGCACAATGCTGCCTGGCCATGCTGCGCTTGACGAGAGGTGAATCCATGCAGCTCCCACTCTATAAGCAGTGCTTAGTGGCCTTTTTCTTATTGTAAAGAGAGAGGATTAAGAGGATGTTTATTTGTTTATTGGTGTTTCTCATGTTTTTCTATCTAAGATCCTGGCCAATATTAATTTTAGTCATCAAATACTACTGTGAAACAAGGAGCAATCATTATTGCCTTACTTCTGATGCTTCTGGGAAACAAGAAGTCAGATTAATGGCTTCACCCATGTGAATTTGAGAATCTGGCACATAAGTGCAAACAGGAATTAAATCTTCTCACCATCTGTTATCACCTAGCATTGAGGATAATACCTCCCTTTTAAAAAGGAAAAAGCCCTCTAATTTTGGTCTGCTGGCTAGATAACATGGGCATTTATCATTGCTACTATCATCACTGGAAGATTTTGGTGGCTAGAGTAATGAATTTAAATCTTCACCAAAGGAAAAATAATCATAAAAGAGAATTAATTCCATTGTTTAAAACTATTGTCTTGCATTTTACAGTCTTTTCTGGGTTACTTCATTCCTATCTGCACTACGTAAGCATGCAAATTTATAAAAGCAGTTGGAGAGGATACATGTTGGTCTTTTGTGCTTTCTGGAGAGTCTAAGGTGATGCAACTGGAACACACAGGGGAGAACAGAGCAGATCAGCTTTTGCTTATTTTCCTGTAGAAAGGACTGTTTCTTTCTAAGGAAAATACTAAAGACGATTCATAAAGATATGACAGATTCTTAGCATGAATAACATTGTTTTTAGACTATTAAAATTTCCAGTAGTATTTGATCTCCACTCCTAGAGACATATTAGCCCTTTAGGGGGAATAACCCCTTTTCTTCTTATTGTATTATCATCTACATATGTATGTGGGTGTATATGTGCATATGAATGAAATTTTATGTTTATTAGTATTATGTTAAGATTAGAATTGATTAAAATATTATATGAAATAAAAGATGCGCTACACTGTATTTTTCTACTACTAAAATACTCTTTTTGTCATGCACTTCACAGTTGGCTTCTTACAAGGAACCACTAGAAGTTACAAAAGGACATTTCAAACCTTACAGCCCAGTATTTCAAAGAAAAGACAAAGCCAGAGAGATGCCTGAAGACCTCCATCTCTATGTGCCTTATTGTCCTTTTCAGAGCAGCATCAGAGGTTCTCCACAGACCTCTCCTGGGAATGGGACACTGGCTGCTGATTTTTCTGAGCCTGAAGATATAGATAGTGATTTTGGGACATGCAGAGCCCAAGGCTGGAAGTACAAAACCCAGAAATATACCTCTGAAACAGAACATTTTAACAGGAAGACGAAAGTGGTGTCATCTCTGGATTTGAAAGTGAAAGATAGCAGAAACACAAGGCACCCAGAAGAAAAGCTTGAGCAAGAATTAAAGGAGGCAAAAAAGAGGCTGGTGCTTCGTACTCAACAGCGACCCTTGTCATATGATTCAAACAGGACAGCCGTAGGTAGAACCAGTCCAGGATATCGAAACAAAGGAGTGCTGTGGACTTCAGAGGAGAAGGATGCTGAGTGGAGAAAAGATGTGTTCAAACTGTCTGGTTGTCCTGTGCCTCTTTTATCTGCAGATGATGCTCCACCAGCTTTGCCATTTGACACAAAAGATGCTCTGAGAAGTCCAGATGTGGTTGCCAGGGAGCACACAGCTGGCCGTCCGAAATCACCACTGAGGCTCATAGCCAATGTTATCAAACGATCCATTTTGGAGCCTTTAACCTCATCTCCAGAAGGACTAAAGCAGGACTCGGACAGCAAAGTCAAAGCCTCTTCAGAACAAGCTTTCTTCAGCTTTCCCAGTACTCCTGGCTATTCTCTAGGCCAAAGGAACAGTAACAACAACAGAACAAATAACACTCAGCCACAGGGGCTTAAAGTAAAGGAGTGGGCAGGAGAGCATTTAGGAAATGCAAGCACTTTCTCAAATCCATCTTGTTTTTCTGTCAGCAATGAAAATAGGTCTCTAAGGGATTACAGCGAGGAGGTATCCTTCCCAGTCTACAGTCCTCACACCAGGCCTTCCGAGATGACCAGTATACCTCAGAAGTTATCTTGCACTAGGATGGAGGATGTCCCAGGACTCCTAGAAAAGTTTACCTTTAAGGAGACTCCTCCAGGGGCTCCCATGGATGACATATTTATCTGTAATGAAAAGTACCTCCTTCTTTCATCTCCAGAACCCAAGAACACCTCCAAGGACAATCTGAATGACTCTACACAGAAGAGTAGTCTTGGGTCGCTCTTTGATAGACTAAGAAGTAAAGTTCGTGACAGAGAAGGAAATTCTTTCATGTCATCTCTGCCTTTCATAAAGGACTGTTCTCCAGAAGACAGGCTACATTATCCTTCCACAGGTGAGGGCCTGAGTGGAGTTATTTATTTGCAGTAATAGCACTTAAATTTTAAGCACTTGTGTGTGATCATGTAAACACGTATCTGTTCTAGGTTATGTTTAATTTATAGTTACTTTCTACATAGGAAGACTTAAGAAATATGCATTTTTGGTTAAGGTTTAGGAGTTGCTGCTGGTTTACAGGAGCAGAGTGGATTTGCAAGCAGAGCACAGGATGCTGGACCCAAGTTTGGTCTGCTGTTCAAATGTGTTTGTGACAGGAAAATGTACTCACCAAGGTGGATGGAGCGGCGGGGCAGAGTGGGATGCTGTACAGGGCAGCTGCTGCTGTGACACTGAGTGTGTTGTGGAAAGGGGAGTACAGCGGGCAAGCAAAACGACAAGCACCAAGAACTCCAGTGCAGTGTAGACGACATTTGCTACCCTTTCCATGAGGAGCTTGGAGACTGAAGCCCTTTGGTTGCAATAGTAAGAAGCTTTGCTTTGTGTATGTGCTTTCTCAGCAGGTGTCTCTTCAGCTCTGTCTGCTGTCACAGTAACAGAACTATAGATGTATTTTTGAGAGTTTTGCGGTGTCATTAATATCCCCTTGTTTTATTTGAGAGGAGAGAGCACCTTTTTGACCTACTCTGACCTATTTATGAGTCTATTTCGGTATTGATTAAAAGGCATCAATTTTCATGTTTGCTTGCAAGAACAAGGTTAGTATTAAAATTGCAGACCAGTCTAAGAAATATTGGTGTCAGACAAAGAGCAATCGGAGTAATCTGAGCATAGGCTCAGAAAGAATTAAGTGCAGCAGTTTCAGGTATGAAATATGAGGTATGAGAGCTGCACCCACCTGTCTTTCTCCATGATCCATCTTTCTACTGGTCCACTGCAGTAAGTCACAGTTCTTAACTAACCTATTGAATCTTATTGACATACCTGTTTGTTTCTTACTTTATTAAATTGCAACTCAAACTATAACCTAAATTGCTGGGGTACGGCAGCATTAAAATAACAATCTGTATGTAAAATGTGAAGTCACTGAAATGTTCCCAGTGAGCTGCCAGATTCTTTTTGCATCCTTTCTGCTTCAGAAATACTGCATACTGTGAGGAAGATACAGAGTATGCAAGAGATTTGATCTGAAGCTCATTAAAATGGATATAATAACTCCCGCTCTCATTCCTGAATTTTCAGATTGGATTCTTGGAGCATCCTTTACCTAACAACTTGCAAAACCAGGCATCCCCATTGAGCCAGTGGATGCTATGGACTGCACTAAAGCCACAGAGAGTTGTCAGTGTTCATGTTTGTCACACTGTGGTCTCAAATGGGAAGGTTTTTCTGAGTCTATACCTAGTCATCACCCGCCCACTAAGCCAAGCTGACTTCCTCTTAACTAGATGTATTGCAAGAATTAGTATGTTTTTTTACCACTAAAATGGCAAAAGTTCTTGTTAGGTTTGAATAATGCTATACTTTGTTTTAAATATTTTGAAAAACATGCTGCTTTATTATGTGTTGCATTCCTCTGCTGTGCAAGCCAAAGAGGAATTATTAACATATTACAATTATTGAATATAGACATTGCAAAGTCTGTTCAGAAGAAAAAAAAAATGCACCTTTGATCTACCCATTTTCCGAGTAATGTCATCTTCAGTGTTTCAACATTGCAGCTCCCTGAACTTTTCCAAACATTCATACTTGAGTAAATCAAAATGGTAAAGAGCCAGGTCCTGCCTGGCTCTCTAAAATGGCATTTCGGTCTCATATTGGTACTTGTCTGAGACCCAGGCTTGGCAAATTTCAGTCATGAACTGATTATGAGTTTTAGTCCACATTACATGTAATTATTTTTCTTTCTCTTGAAATTTACCATGAGTCTCAGAAAATTTCTTTAAAGAAAAAATTACTCCCAGCACCTTGCAGAAACCTGTTTAATGAGGCCATGCTCCTCTTGGCTCTTTGCAGTAGGGCTTTTGTAACCTGTTTGAGGCCAGACAGACTTGTGCTGTGAGAGTATGGTTGGTCTTGCGTTATGCTGATGGTTTCTCCTTCAATGGGCTGTTAGCTTGTGGAGCCAAAGAATGAGCTGGGTGATAAAAGTCCATGGGCTCAAGATGAGACTAGGCAAGCTCACTGAAGAGGAATCCACTGAGGAGTAACCAAATGCTTAGAAACCACTTCAAGTTTAGAAAGCTCCTGAACTGAAAAATGCCTGGAGGCTGGTCAAGTGTTAAGGGAAGTAATCACATGTGCCTGCCCAGTGCCTATAGCATTGACTTAGACGTCTGCCATTGGAGACAGACTGGAAGGACCTTCAGCCTCGCCGTACATAACTACTTCTGTGTTATATTGTTCATTTTTCACTACACTTTATCTTAGTTACTTCATCTGCAAATACACATCCAGATGTCTTTCCTATGCTGGTGACTTCTGCAGTTCAGACCCAAGTGTCTGTCCAGACTAAAACTATAATCTGTCCTTCTGTCGTCTCCTGCCAAGTGTTCAGCCACCAGCTGAAGCTCAGCATGAGGAAACAGAGATCTTAATTACTCAGCAGCAGATTGCCTGTCACTCAAATCTACACCTTCAGTTACACCTTCTATACGGGTCATTCCAGCTCCTGATGTCCAGACCGGGTCCAAAGGCTTTCTGGTGAACACTTTCTTTCTGTTTTATAAGACCTATTTCTCAGAGCCACCTGGAAATTTTATGCTGCGCGGACGTCTGGCTGCGCGGACGTCTGGCTGCACAGACTACCTGTGTGGGACCTAGGACAAATTCTGCTGAAGTAGTGTGGGTTCATGCACTGATTTCAGTGAGAATTAGTTTTGAAAAAATAAAATACTATTTAAGTTTTCCTGTAGAATATAAAAATGTCCCCAAATAGCCACACTGGGGTTTATAGGTGCATTTCCAGATTTTTGATTTACTGCACAAATATCTTTGAGGCTTTTGTCCTTTGATTCCTCCTTTGTGCTCCAACCTGCAGTTAAAATCCCAAAACTTGGTCAATAAAACTGATCAATCAGATGGTTAACTGTTCTCTCCTAAGCCTACTTGCCCTTTTGAAATTCAAAAAAATGCCAAAGTGCCATGTTAGTTATAGATACTAAAAATCATTAATACCACAGAAAAACAACAGTAAAAAGAGATGTAAGCCAGGTTGTCTGAGACAGTTGCAGTCAGCGCTGTTTGTAAAGAGACGCAGTAGTGGATGCTGGGGATAGGTTACTTTTGACTTAGACCTTCTGAAGACCAGCCCACGAAAGTGGTTGGTTATTTATTGGCAGGTGTTTGGGGCTTGGGAATTGCTTCTTGATAGTGATGGAGATGTGGGAGGAATAGCTCTGTCTCTGACAGAGTAAGAATCATGTGATAACATCCTTAGAATCGTCCCTTAGATTAGATGGGAGTTGTTATAACTCTGTGTTGTTTACATGGCTCACATCATTAAACAGAGCGACTATTTCAGCCGATGAGAAAATTAGACCTGTTATGAGCTCACTTTTTTGGTTTTGTGCACTTTTAGATTGAAAAGGGATTACTTGCAAATATTTTGGGTTCATACATCGTTCCCATTACTGCATCTTTGTACCACTGAAAGTCTGTGTGTTTGCAATATTCCTGTCAGCTAGGGCACTGATATCTCATATTTTAGAAGGGAAACGGAGGCACTACAAGATTAAACTACATGTCACATGAGAAAGCTGTGAAGAAGCAGAGATGTGAAGCCAAATAGCCAAGCCCACTCTCAAGTTCTACTGCCTTTCTTTTCATCTCCTACCTCATGCCAATTCCTGTCTGGTTTGGGACACCAGTGCCCCAAGAGATATGTGTAGCTTTGCCTTTCTGTTTTATAAAACACTAAGTACTTGAAATGGTCATGATTAACTCAAACGACCTTATGAAAATACGCAATCTTGGACACTTACAGAGGAAGCCAACAGATAAATATAATATTATGTTAAAAAAAAAAAAAGTCTGTTATAAAAATAATTCCTGTTCTAAGATTTTCTGTGTATTTAGACTACAGTAGTTACTGTGACACAGAAACACCCCAGGAAAGGGAGGTGGGCTGTGGCATGCAGAGTGACAGCAGTGGTGGTTTTCCCTGTGTATCTCCAGGACAATCAGTAGTGTTCCCCTGTCTAACAGAAGCTATCATCTTCTTAACCTTTTCATATGACACCTCCCTCTTTGTTCAGGGGAACTCAAGTTTCCTGGGAAAACCCATATCTTACGTTTGTATGTTGAGAGGGGTTCCCAAAAGCAGTGGACTTTGGTCCAGTTGATCCCTCTGAATACAGCAAGGGTTTTACCACTGATGATAGCATTTAGTGGTAGCTTGCTTAGGCCAAAGCAAAGTGTCTTTGAGACTCACCCTTGGATTACCAAGCTGTAAAGAACTGACCATAGGAAGGAATTTTAATTTTACGGATGTAGTTTTTCATATCTCTTACAACATACATACATTAGGATCCTAAGTCCCAATACCAAGAATTGGAGATTTCCTCCAACTTTGTGCTTTGAAGCATATTCTGTGACACTGTCATATTCAATAACAATTAATAACAATAATAATTAATACTCTGTTTCCTGTGATTTGATAACTGTAAATCAGGTGTACTAGAAAGGTCTCTCGACCAAACTGCTAGTAGTTACTGTGAGGTAGAAATCAAGAATAGATCACGAAAGATTTCAGAAATATTTATTCCTTTTCCCTTTATAATTACGCACTAAAACCATGGCTGACCATTCCCATCCAAATTTGCATCAGCTGGGGAGGAAAAGCTGTAGTATAACAAATGTTAATTTGAGAGTTAGGGAAATCCTAGAGTACTTAAGAAATAAGTAATAAATTACTCCTATTTTGAAAGAATTAGATGGCAGGAAAGTGAAAGCCCAAGTCTAGAAGAGTTGAGTTAATATTTGGAAAAACTGCATATATTTTTGAGATCTCTGTAGCTATCAAACTTTAAAGGCTTGATGTTTTTGGAGTAGATGGATTATTATTATCTAACTTTACTATTGCAGTTCTAAGTTTCAGCTTCAGTTGACCTGGTAAGTGTAAAAGTCTCAAAGTTGAACATTTTTAAGTGTGAATGCCTCTTCCAAATCCTCACAGCTGGTGGCTAAATTCTGCCTATGCATCGGCTTTGGAGATGGGAAAGATTAATGCTCAGTCATCTGTAGTAGTACATGTAGATGCTGTAATACAGGAGAGTGGTCTTTGATGGTGTGGGGTTTTTTGTTTGTTTGTTTTGTTTTTAAATGGAATAAACTTGTGGCATTTTTCTCTAGCTCTGCATAGAGCAAGCTCATTCAGTGAGGTTATTTCTTATTGTGTTTGTTATAGTTGTCTTGAAGTTGAAATTTGCATCTGGGGTACACTTTAAACAATATTTCTGGTCTCTCCTACAAGGAAATAGTCAAAGATAGTTGAGCAGAGCACTGAGTGGCTGCCCTTTTCATGTTGAAAGAAAGGCACTGTCCCGTGGAACATGGCAGGACCACACATCTGGGAGCCAAAAACCTGCATTCTCATCGCAATTCTGTCACTCTGCTGTGTGTATCTGGGCACCTCCTTGGAGCAGCCCATGCTTCAGTTATCCATATTATATTAGCAGAGAACGTCAGTGCTGCGAAATGTCTATGCAATAAATGTGATGGAGACCATAACTGTCAAGGTGCACAGGCAGATCCACCAGATGCCTCATCACTGAGTGGTTTCACGTGGTCCTTCATCCTGTAGGCTTCTCAGGTGGAGATGATGAAGGACGTTGCTGATCAGTCGGGTGGTTGTTGTCTCACAGAGCTTTGGGTACCTCATCTCTTGAAAGCCTGAGCTGTTTCAGAGCAATCTAAATGGCTTTTCTCTGCAAAGCAAGGTGCAAATACCTGGCTCTCCATAGCAGACAGTCATTGTGGATGTTATGAATCTGTTCCATGCACAGACATCGACTTCCTAGTGTTTATGAGATGGCTCTTGGAAGTCCTTGGGGAAGTCATTGACCCTCTCTCTGTTCCAGAAAGGCAAAGAGCTCCCGAGTCATGCCCCTGAGGAGGCGGCAGGTGCCCTTGTGTTACAGCAGGCTGTGTTTCCTCTAGACCTTGTAACGCTTTTTAAATTATTGATGTCACTCAAAGAGGAGGACATGGTGAAGAAGCCACTTACTCCCACAGCTGAGAGAAGCAAGAGAGCGTGTAATTGTTTGTGTTTCCAGCCCTGCCGGGCTGTAAGGTTTGCCCTTTGCATATTATGGAATTTGATTTCACCAGCAGCCTGACTGCAGGGTAGTTACTGCAAACTTTTGGTTGCACAGGCAAAAGCAAGGCAGGCAAGTTCAGTCCTCAAAAGAAATAGTAACTGTGATATCTCCCATGCTTTCCTCCGTCTTGTGTGCTGGAAAGGGCTTTACAGCTGACTGTCCCTGCCGGGGGCAGAAGTGGGGTGCGGCTGGATTTGCACTCTCATCTGCGGACCGTGGGGCAGTGCATGGCACCAGTGTGAGCCATCAGAGTCCCCGACGGGTCAGCAAGCGGGAGCTGTGTCCCTCCTCCAAGTGCAGCGAGGCGGGGAGGTGTAGGGTGGCAGCCTGGGCAATTCTGGAGCAGGGGAATCGCCCGGGAGGCTGGAGACCCACCTGGCATTTCTGCCAGGGCTACTGCACCTCCCCGCTGCCACTTGCTGGCGCCTGCTGCCCAAGGACCTGTCCTGCAAATCGGAAGGCAGGACCCAGGTCTGCTCCACTGGACCCTCTGAGCCTGGGTGCTTCTAAAATTAAGATTGCTGAGAAAAATCGGAATTTCTGCCTCAAATTACTTGGGTTTGCTTTCGTTGCTATACTGCCTGTGATGAATGTGTTTCATGGATCCGGATTTTAAGTTAGGTTTTCAGACAGAAGTCCTGCTTCAGGACTGGGATCCAGGACAATGTAAAGAAGAAACATTTACACGTGGAGAAAGGGAAGTGATTTTAATCTGAATGGAACATTCACACAGAAAGCCAACTGTTACCTCACAGATAGGAAGAAAAATGGCACTGTTAGCTTTAAATAATGTACATTTCCAAGACGTTTCCCAGCTGTTAATCATTAACCCTGTAGCAGGTTGAAGCATAGAGACAGATGTTCCAAAAGCAGTTTTATTTTCTGAAATAAAGAGAATGAAGCTATGAATTAGACAAATTAAGAAGAAATTCAAATATTTACACCCAGCTGAAACAAGATGCTGAAAAAACAGGCATTATAAAATTGCTGCAATTAAATGTAATTTAATTTATAATTCTGAAAGCATGCTTCTTCCAAAGGCAGGCTTTGAGTTTTCCTTATGGAGTGCATTGTTGTGATGTATGGATTTTCCTGACTTATTATGGCATTTTAATCAACAGTTCAATGATGTGATAATATTCCTAAAGCAGAAAAATAAGTGACGTTTGTTTAGACATAATTAATGAAATATTTATGTTGCATGAGGCTGTGTGATAAAGCCTTGTTCTCTTAGTCCATTTGCTTCTGATTACATTTGTGATTTTTTTATATGACCAGACATTCTGACGCCAACTATTTTACACTGAGCAGATGTCATGTAGTAAAAATGGGTGCCAGATGCTACAAGCCACATAGGGTAATTTGTTTAAGAGCTGGCTCAGACTTTTTGCATTCAATTACACTGTATAGTGAGCCTTATACGATCATTTGGGTAATACGGCCAACTTCAGATATACGTTCTAATGAATGTTGAGTGCATTCAGAACAGCACGCTACATGCATGGTGCTCAGGGAATTAATCTGTTTGCACATAATACCTGAAAAAAAGTCAAATATACCCAGACAGAGTTCTTGACAGGATCAAAAATTTAATTAATGCTGTCAGCCAAATTTCCAAATTGCTCTAGGTGCTGCTGATTAGAACTCGGGGCAGGTGCAAAGTGTCTGCATAAGTTAAAGAACAGTATTTTTTGCTTCACTGGCTATTTTGTTGCTGTGTTTTAGGATGTGACCACCTACCTGTCAGAAAACAAGCTACCGAGTATTCTACTTCTTCCTCTGATGATGAATTTGAATCCAAGCCTTCATTAACATACAAGGTAACCTTGACTTGGAAACAGAAAGATGTTTCCTTAGTTGGACTGTATTCAAGATTCATCGTATGATTTTGATCTAAAACACATGGAGATTTCTCAATGTGGGGATGGGAACGCTTTATCAGTGGAGGTTTGGTGTCATGGAGAGAAAAATACACTAAAACTCTTTAAGACAGATGAAAATCAAATTTCTGTTTCCTCTTTGGATCTTTAATTCCCCCAGGTTACACCAGCGTTGACAGAGAAGGTCTTAATTTGACAAGCAGACATGTTTCACTGAAACCACTTTGAAGCTGCCTTCTTAAGTGGCCTTAATATGTAGCCCAACAAGCAAACTATTGAAAAAATTAAACCAAACAGATGCAGATTTCCCTTGGGGAAATACAACTTCATTTGAGAGGTGCTGCAGGCAGACTGTGTGGAAAACACTGTGTTTATCCTAATCAGCACAACTGCGTGAGCCGTGAAGTCGCACCCAGACCCTATACGCCGAAATGGCTGGCTGCATGCCGCAGCCTCTGAGCCCTAGCTCGGTTCCTGTGCCTGGCACAGGCGGTGGGGTTAAAGCACTGGTGAACTCTTGATACCCAACTCTGATTTGAGGAAACAGAGCTTTTATTGCCTGCATAGCTCATCAGAAATGTGTTTACTTCTTTCCTGTGGAGGGAATAACAGTAAGGGGAATTAACAGTACAAGGTGGCCTTTTGCTTTGCTGCCTTGGGGGTAGGGGGGAGAAAGCGAAGCAAGACGCTGCCCAATACACTGAAAAAACAGATGAGCTGAAAGCTAAGTGGGGCTTTGTATGGAAACCCAATTGCCCAGCTCCAGAGGAAGCAGAGTGCCATGAGGCAGAAGCACAGCAACATGTGGCTGCACGTCCCACTAGTGGCTCTGTCAGAATTCATCATTCATCTTTACAGGAAAGACAATCTATAGTAAGGTAATATTATGGTGAATTAAATAAAGTTTAAACAAAATAGAGAAAGGGATGGAGACGTGGGAGCAAGCTGGATCAGAGCAGCTCCTGACATTTCAGGCAGCGGCAGGGATAGGCAGGACTGGGCAGCGGGAAGACAGTGCTGCCAGGGCAGCTGCCAGGAACGGGGTGAACCAGCAGCTGCCGCACACGGGCGTTAGCAGTGACTCAGTTTTGATGCATGTTCCCTGCTCAGCTCGTTTCTCTCAGCTGCCTCCTAGCACCTCTTCTCATGCTAGCCCTGGCTGCTGTTTTGCTGGTACCACCATTTTTCTCTGGCAAAACTCGGTGGGAAAAATTTTAGCAGCTTCCTGGCTTGTTAGTTTTTTTAATCATCTTGTCTATGGTGCTCATATATTCTGTCTTCTCCAAAGTGGAAGAACCACAGCCTTGAAGCACTTCCAGATAGCTTGGGTCAAGGGCAAGATGGAGCAAGCGCAGGCGATTCCCTCGGCCAGCCCCACCGCACATGCTGCTCTGCTTTCCTGGCAGCAGCGACAGATGCCCCAGGGAAAGGGAAAAATCCTCTGTAATGCAGAGGAGAAACAGCATTGGGGAAGGTTTTGTAGGGCTTCATGTAGTGTCCTGTGATGGCTGTTTCTTTCAGATATGTCCTTCTTACCATATTATGAGCAATCCGAAGTGAATTTTACTACTTAGCAGCTACAGCAATAGAAATGGGTTGAGTTTTCTTAAACTGGTGCTTCCCACCACCTGTACTGGCTTCTTCCCTGATTACTGTGATCTCTGAAGAAGCCAGGAATAGTGGTATGTTGTATATAGTCAACTTTGGGATTCAGACATTTTTTTATTGACACAGTTCACACTCGCTTAGGGTTTCAGTAAGAGCTTGTGATGTTTCGAAGTCAATGTAAGCAAAAAGCATGAAAATATTCCTACATGAAGGTTTTCATTTCTGTTATGTTGCTCCAAGCACCCTGTGGGAGTTCACCTCGCTTTGAGCAGGGGAATCGGGTTAGACAATCTCCAGAGCTCTCTCCTAACCTCAACAATTTTGTACTTCTGAGGAAGGTTTGAGGAAACCTTTGATGGCATACTTATGCTTTGATTGCTTCCCCCCACCACCACCTTTTGTAGGCAAAAAGGACTGTCGGAAGAAGGAGGAAGCTGGAGAAGGAGACAAAGCAATTGATTAAACAAGAGGAGCTGAAGAGGCTTCACAAAGCACAGGTGAAAACATAGCTCGCAGATGTCCCATTTGTCTCTCAGGAATGACTAGGGGGGATGGGGGCTGCCCACTGTGGGCTCCGCACTTCCCCTCACTCTTCACTGCGGCTCACTGCCTTCTGTGTTGAAATCCCCCAAACCGTCGGGAGCAGGAAGATGTGTGTGGCAGTGCCTTGTATCTCTGTATGTGACAAACCCACATGTGCCCCAGCAGATCATCATAATTTTGTAATTGCATGTGAAGAACAAGAGGGAATAGTGACTGGCAATAAGAGAAGAATAGACTGAAGAGGGAAAGAGATAGAAAGGGGAAATAACATCAGCCTCGGAGCATGTAAGAAACTATAATCCCTATGTACTACAGGAGGGTATGAAAATACAGTGATGGTTTTTGTTATCTCTCTGCCATAACAATGAAAGTGAGCCATTTTCTTTCTTAATGATGCAAAGCCACTTCATTTTATACAGGCTTCACTCTTCGGAAAATGCTGGAAAAGCTCTGGACTCTGCTAATGTTTTATTATTTCCAATCACAGTTCACATATTTGGAATATACTTCTGCACAACTAGATCTCAAGCTGTGTTCTCTCAGATGTCAATTTTCAGGTTTATCTATTTCACTACCACACATATGGACATACCTATATTCATACAAAACTTAATGGCTTATGTAGCCATTAGCACTTTTTGTGTGTGTCTCTTCTGTAGCATAGGGCAGAGAAACCTGAGCTAGACTTAATCTTATTAATTCAGGTTGTAATGGTAATCAAGATATGGTAGTGGGGAGAGCAGGTTTTTTGAAGGTAGAGATGTCCATCATCTTCTGTTCTATTTCTATAGCAGGTGGAGTGTTTTGGATGGAGCTTCCACTTGCTATTTCTGTACCAATATTGAATTAAAAAAGAAAACTAGTGAGTTGTTCTTCAGATATGAATCTGAAATCTCCATTTTTGTAGATATCACTGCTTTTGCAAAATGTATTACTGAAAAGGAGAGAAAATTTGTTTGAACCAGACAGTGGACTTTAGAAAATGCTAATACCTAGTCATTACTATAAAATGCATGATAGAATAAAACCCATGGGGAAAAAAATAGTATCTTATTTAATCCAAAGTAAGAGCCAACTATGTTATAATTTTTATCTGAGAATTGTAAATTATCTCAAGGTAAAATTAAATGCATATGCACCTGCTCTTATTTTACTCCTTTGTAGAAATAATCAAGTCCAAACTTATTGAACCATCTTTTGTGCGTGTTAGGCTGTTGCTGAGGGTTTGGCTTGGTATGCCTTAACGCAGCCTGAACGGGGAACTGCAATGGGATCTTTGACAATTCAACCTTTTAAAGTGTTTCATGCCTATTATCCACATGGCACCTCTGAAAATCTTATTTAAAAGGAGATGGACCAGTGAATGTAGAAGTCCTTAACAAAGTGCCACTGAATTATCAATTCTTACCTATTAGACCCTTTCCTTCCTGTGTCAAAAGCCTGTGAAATATAAAAGCAAAACAAACAACAAAATCCTGTGACAACAACATAGCTAGCAAAGCTTTCTAGCTGTAAACCTTCAATATTTATATGAGCTTTATTTATGTAGCATCTCAGAATATGTGTCTCTGAATGTGTAAGATACTGACTTTTCACATTTGCGAGACACAGAAGCATTATGATCTCTGTTTTACAATGGGAGAGCTAAAGTTCAGAAAAGGTGAGATTCTTTTAGTGCGTATGATACTTATCCACACAAAAAGGTGGATAGATACCTAGTGGAACTAGTAAATCGCTTAGGTGCCTAATACGCTCATCGAGTTTGCAAATCCTATGACTCCTCCAAGAACTTTTCAAGCTGTTTCTCTGACCACTGAGACCATCTTTTGTCTCTGAATTTTTAAGCTATGTCCATAGCTTTTATATCATTACAATTTTGCAGGCAGTCCAGCGCCAGCTAGAGGAATTGGAGGAAAGACAAAGAGCTCTGGAAACTTTTGGTGTCAAACTGGAGAGAGAACTAAGAGGAGAATCAGGTAAAAGAAGTAGTGTTTGTTTGTTTGGTGGTGGGTATTTGAACCTTTTTCAAAGCGCAGGGGTCTTAGTGATTGTCATAGAAATAGAGTTCAGTGCAAAATCTGAAATGAAACACTAACTCGAAGGAGAAAATTGTTTACTCTTTTCCTCAAATTCTGTTAGCTCAAGCACCTTTACACTAAATGCTATAAATTTTCTGTTGGTTATCACAGACTTGGAATTACATGCCTTACTATAGAAACTGAATCTACATTTCTGCCCCCCCC
>Ga0065711_1036935_pt1 | contig 20395 bp, 10 predicted proteins | sample Hoacrofraction12_FD_59098 | JGI IMG/M metagenome (GOLD analysis project Ga0065711, IMG submission 59098) | Hoatzin crop microbial communities from Cojedes, Venezuela - Epithelial fraction 12 v2 (version 2) | ecosystem: Host-associated > Birds > Digestive system > Esophagus > Crop | place...
CGGGGCTCCCGTCAGAGCGCGGGGGGAGCGGGGCGCCCGGGGCACGGAGCCCCGCCAGCGGGCCCCGCGCCCGCTCGCGGGGAGAGGAGGCTGACAGCAACGCAGCAGGACAGGGAAGCTGCGGGACAGCGACACGGGCAAGAGAATTACAGCAGAGAAGGTGCTGAACTAAGATCACGGATAGGCAGGGAGACAGTCACAGAGACCGCAGAAGAAGCCATCTAATGTAAAGTTGCCTCCTTGAGGGCATTCCAGACAACAGCGATTAAATGCTGCAAAAAAACAGATAAGTTTAAAAGCGTTTCACATGCCCACGGCTCCCAGTTTCACCTCAAACCGGATGTAAAACAAAACTAACTCGCTGATAGTGAGGTCGGGGTTATCAAGCCAAAGGGACGAAGGCTGTGAGATGTAGTTTCTAGGACAATTCAGTGTTACCTAGTGCTTCTTGAAAACTTCAGCTGAGAGGCCAAGGATTTGCTAAACAACACAGTCAAAGAGGACACACACACAACACGACGACACACTTCCGTGTGGTAGGGTGAGAAGGTGTATGCTTAAGCATACCAGAGTACCAGAAATTATCATATTTTAACAGCTCATCAAGGAATACTGTTATGAGAACCCTCCTCCTCAGTCAAAGCCAGAGTTAACTAGCCTGTATGTACACATTACAGTCAAGGATTGATCAGGCTCAGTACACAGATCTCTGAATCACACTAAGATGACCATTACATAAGCTGGTTTTTAATAATAATTAAAGAAAAAAGCTAGAAAACTATCGTTGTTTTTCAGCTGACCAAAAAAAAAACCCAACCCTGAAGGAAGTCTCATTACTTGCCAGACAGTCTTTATGAAAAGGAAAGAGACCAAAGAAACAGCCAGAGCAAAAACAAAGAGCTACTAGGGAAGCATTTTCTCATGAATGCATGAACTTTAGTATAATGAGCAATGATGAAAAATACAAAACATTAGCAACTTTCCATTACGTGTAAGAGTTGAAAACGCAAATGTCTCTACAGACAGTGACAAAGAACCTTTTGTCATAGTCTGCTTTTGGATGTGAATGGCCACAAAGTGATTGCATAAGGGACTGCACAATTTACACCACTGATGGCATAACTGACCTACAAATAGGGTAAAAGGAATCTGCTCTCACACATCCAAGTAACACAAACACACACAACCTTCACCAAAATAATTCTAACCATACCAATTTCATATCAGGGACCAGCATGGCAACAGCTCTGGTACTTCAATAACGTGTTCATACTCTGGTGAGTGGAAGATGCGTATCACAGAGAAAATTCAGAGACCCAGCAAGTACAATGTATGAAGAGTAGGGGAGTGCTAAATAACTGCAGGATGGGTAAGTGAATAAAATGCACCTTAGTGTTCTAAACTATTTAATGTGCCAAGGAGCAGTATGAAGATTTACAGTGCATTAGAAATGAACGGTGGTATGAACAACAGAATATGAACTTCAACATTAGTAGAGCGGGTGGTCTTGTGAATGTCTTAAGTGGCAGCTCATTGGCAAGACACATGTTGAGCTTCACAACTTCAGGAAAGGTATTTTAAGCTAGCAATTTACAGCTAACAATAAGTAGCTCAATTTCTTTCCATATCATAAAGCAGAATGAAAAATTCATTCATTAACTTACCTTCCCACAAGGAGAAACTACTGGTACTGAAGGGCTATTTTTGGAACAAAAGCCAGCTGCAGGTCAAATCAAATTAGAATGATGTATTAGTAGTATTCTTTTTCTTAAGTTATTAGTAATACTGTATAGTGCTGTGTAATTAAGATCTTAAGACCTACCCAGGCAAGCAATTCGTCAATTGTTTTCAGATTAAGGCTATATGTTTTCGTAGCAGATATGATACTGCTGAAATAACTCATGACAAATTTGTGTTCTACAAATGGTTAAAATAGGTGACCAAATATCTATCAATCTATTATGGCCTGAACAATAAAGCACGGGAATCAAACTAACTGCTCCTTGAGTAGCGCAGCTTAAGCAAAGCCACATTTAGAACAATGCCAGATCAGATCCAGAGATGCCGCTGAAGCCAAGGTTCAGGCAAAAGCTGCAGTAATGAAGAGGAACAGCAATCAGTCAGCGCTGAAGAACACAAGAGTGCCTCTAGAAAAGTTTAGCAGAATAAATAACGGTCTTAGGAAGGATAAAAGGCGAAGTGAAAGATCACAATGGGAACCCTTTCTGAAGAAAAAGAATGCTGAAACGGATAAGGAAAACACAGAAAAAGTGCAAGCTGACAGTATAAACTGACATTGTGGGAGGTAACGCCCTAGAAATGGAAATTAGTCTGAGAACATTTCCCTTCTTTACCTGTTTTGCTTTGAGATGGAAAGCCTTCAGAAGAGACCTTCCTAGGGGAAGCAGCTGTATTTTCTTATATCTAGCTCTTGAAACTCACTTTACCATTTTCTTATTAGCCTATATAGAGGCAGAGAGATAACATAAAAAGCTCTTGTAAGGCAGGGGGGGATGGGGGGGATGAGGGAGATAAATAAGATGAGTTCCGCCTGGTTATTTTTCAAATGCCTTGTGGGAGTGTGCAGCTCTTTTTCAAAGGTTGATAATAGGGAGCTTAAAGACACTGCCAATTAAGAGGAAAGGAAGCTGTGGGCAGATTTCAGATTCTGAGATGCATTGGGAGAGAGTAACCACAAGCAGGTCTATGCATCCTGGACGGACAGGGGTTAAATTTGGGAAAACACTGAAGTTCAGAATCAGAAGGTAAGATTACTTACCAGTAACCTGAGCCTGTAAGACGCATTGTCCACAGGTACTTCCATGCTATGCTTCACCCATATGCTGTGTAGTTTAACACTTCTTTTCCACCAAAGCAATACTTACAAAATATGCTTGATGCATGAATAAGTCACTAGCATGTGTCACACAGCTCAACCAACACCTCCTAACTGTAGAAGCTCAGGGAGCTATCAAAGGGCTATCAGAAGTGAGGAAGGAGAGTGAAGTCATATGTACACAGAAGCAATCATTTTAAAGACTATCCATAACTGCTAACTTCTTTCGTCTTTTTTGTGTTGCAGGTAATTTCAAGTTACTGCTTCACATCAAACTCCCCTGCTCCAGTTATGATTCCACATCCTCAGGTTCTACATGAGACTGTCTCAGAATCTTTCAGAGGAACAACAAATGGATCATAATATTTGATGTATTAAGTACTTAATTTTTCCCGTATGTATGTTGCCCAGTTCAGTTGCCTCAGAGTACAGTTTATAAACAGAGAAGAGATTAAGTATTGTAAAATTAACTCTTGCAGATTGTTACATTTTTAATCAGCATCAAGAAAAGGAAGGAATTGTTGGGTTGAAGTGAAATATTCAGACCTGGGGCATGATTTCTTCCTCTTCATCTGAGACTGAGAGAAAAAGATAAATATGTCCTGTCCATTTTGAAGGCTCTGTGTAACTGTTGAGTGATAATGTTGAGCATGCCCTTGCATGGTTGAGCACACAGCACGCTTCAGTATTGTGAACGCAATCATAATTCACTCAGGCAGGCCAACAGCGATATAATCCTGAATTTCCGCTTCCACTTGTCTGCAGTTCCACAAGACATTGGCTAAAAGACACCCACAGCTTAAAGCACACATTCAAAAATGTTACATCCCCACTATATCTTATGCAGCTCCATTCAGTAATGGCAAGACAGCATTCAGTAGAACAAATGCCATGACAGCAGCAAATTAAATGTTAAGACATGCAACTGAAGTATTTATTTTCCCTCTGCTTAAAAAATCTTGATTTATGCCTCCTTTAATCTGCTTACATTCCAGGTAACGTACCAGCTGCCCCTTAAAATCTGTAACCAGGAAATACTGTGATAAAAGCTACTGATGGTACATCTTAAAAGAATTTTATAATCACTTAGGCTGGTTGCTTTTGCTGTAAGCTCTATATCAAGTATGATAGAACTAGTGGTGGGTACTGGAGGGTAAGTACTTCTACGGACCCTTCACACAAACCCTGTTAAGAAAGAATCCTAACACATGACCTTGAGAGCACCCTAATCATACACACATAAACACGTATGTGACAAGCCCCAGATTAGCTGTCACTACTCAGGAAAGATACTACAGTCATCAGTACTGGCAATCTCAATGCTTAGCATTAGTAAGTAATATAGCAACAGGAATGCTTCAAAAAGGAATAATGAACAACATTATCTCACCACAGAAATGCATGGTGTACAAACTTTAAAACCCTGCACGTAGTTTGAATCATCTTCCCTGAAAAATGCGGTAGCTGAACAAAAGGAGGCACAAGAAAGTCAACAAGAATAATCAGAGGCACTGAACAGGTTCTATGCAAAGATTCTACATTTTGGAAGACAGATGCATTGGGGGACGGAAATGGCACATAAGAACTCTGAAGATATGAAAATGGCCAAAGGGGTAAACAGAAGACAAACTTCTTGGGGAAAAAAGGCTCTGGAGCCCAGTTAAATTACTAAGCTAACAAAGGTACATACTTTCAAACAAAGCATAATTAAATCTTGCAATTTTGTCAAAGGATGTAGTAGAAGCTCTAAATACAATTACTTCCCGCATCAACATGATAAGAGTTGCAGTGAGCTTCACAGTCTAGTTACAAGTACTGTAACATATCCCTGAGCATGTAAGGCTACAGTAGAGAGCAGAAGCTAAGCATGTCTGAAAGAAACCAAAACAAACCCTTGCAGTCATCTGGGGTTTACATATATACTCATATAAAATGTAATAGATATGTAATGTATAATACACACAGCCATTAATATATTAATGTTATATATGATCTATATATGTAATACATATTAATATAGCTGATTAGTATAATAAATAAAAAGCCATGTGTTTGTAGATACACAATATGTGAAAATTCTATTTCAGAAATTCTGAAATTGCTGTACAGTAACAGCTAAATTTTATTTAGTTAAGCACAATTCAAAGAGCTGACAATTACAGCTTTTAATCAACTGAAGACCTCCTCTTGGTGGAAAACGAACAATTGTTAAGTGGATTTTGAATCTATATAAATGCAAATTTCTGCCCCATATAAAAAAAATTACCTATTTTGAAAAACTTACCAAAAGAAGTGGCAGCCTCTATCTCCTGATGCATACAATCCAGATACAGGATGAAAGTTTTCAGATGTAAGTTACTGGAACTGATTTGCCAGATCAGTTTACAAATTCTTCCTGTCCTCTTCTGGTCTAAAATCTGGATTGCTACATATTTCTTAATCAGTAATTTCTGTGCAAATCATTCCTCTGATTTTGGCTGAATAGTGCTTTAGGTTTATTGTACTCTATAATTAATAAAAGAAGAAATTCAAGAAACAGAAGCAATGTTTGACAGACTTAAACCAAAGAAAGGTTCAGCATGAGATGCAAAACTCTTAGTGTAGATCACTATATCGGAAATGACCAAAGGTATTGCATTACACATAATTAAGTCTTCATCTTTTTATCTAATTGCTGATGTACACACACACAAATGAGGGAAACATCTCAGCTATAATTAACCGTGCAGAATGGGTTGTATGCACGGAGTACAACCAAAGTGCACAAGAAATTCCGCACAATATGAATATGGTGAAGTTGAATGGTTCACGGATCTGGGATAATCCTTTTAATCTGTAGCAAACTGAGTTAGTCCATATTCACAGGATAGCCACAAGGGTATGCACGCAGCAAAAGCCTGGGAGTGAACTACTTGCACCCAGTCAGCGACCCGAGAAGCTGCCAGCATGCCATGTGCCAGTGAACCGAACTCCTGCTGCCATCACAACCTCCAAGATCAAAAACCAGGGAACCTTTACCACTCCATCCGTATCTCCAGTGGAGAGGGCAGCTCTGAACCCCAACCTGTTAGGAATATAGTGAGAGGTAGGGAGCACAGCACAAGAGATGTTGTTTACGACAAGACGGATCCTCCACTCAAGCTATCTGTGAGAATCAAGCATCTGCAGGTAGCTTGGTACGCTCCCAGTAGGTACTTGGGACACCAGGCATAAAACACACAAGCCTTCTGGTCAGACACAGGGCAAGAAATTAACAGGTAGCCTACACTACCAGAGGCAGAAGCTGAGACAAACTCAAAGCAGGAAGATCAGTGTACAAGTCTGAAAGAAACTGCCCAGGCTGTTACAGTAAATGACTTTTATTTTTTAAAAAATGAAATAACCGTGAACATATTAACAGGCCTGCAGGTGGCACTACAGTACAGCTGGATATAAGGTAGATACATTTCCCCATGTACCCGGACAATGAAATCCATTGCATCAATGCTGACATTAGTAAATTCTGAATACAGTTCTATCAAGCAGGAACATTTTACTTAAAATAGTTCTGGACAAAGTTGACACTGGAAGTTAACTTCTCCTTCACTTTGGAAAGGATAGATGTTTTCAGCTAGCACTGGTATTGGGTGAACTATTGCCTGTGGTCACCAGTGCAGGGAGAGATGTACAACATCTCCACATGAGAAAAGAGTTTATACTACTCCTTTACTTCTCATTCTGAGGAAGCAGGGTGGCATAGGGAGAGGGGGAAAGATGGCTGAGGAACATGGGCAAGGGAGGTGGGGTATCAATTTCTATTCACTCTCCTTTGGCTGTTTTTGTGCTATTTTGGACTGTTTTCTAAAAATCACTTCTTGATTTTATTGAAAGGAAGACTAAACATAATGCGCCTTTCCTTGAAAATCCAGGAACAGTTGTGGTACTTCAAAAATACTAAAAATATCTACTTTCATGAAATATTAACTGTTTCACTACAAACCTAGTTTTTCACTAAATACACAATTCTCCTATTTCTGGAGTCTCCTGGGGGAAAAAGTGGGTTCTCCCTTTATTTTTGCAACTCTACAGTGTATAGAGAAATGGCTACAAGAACGGGAGTGCAGAGAATACCTTTATTCTTTTCCTTGGCCTGTATCTCACATGGGAAGTTTGCTTAAATTTCTGCAGTTGGGCTACTGTTGGTCACACTCCTTCAGCAGCTGTCACCTACTTCTGCAGTAGTACAACCCACCTCCAGCACATTCCTTCTAACTTCATGGAGAATAACTAGGCATGAGGAAAAAAAACCATCCACACTCTTTATACCATTTCTAATCATAATATGCAGGAACACCGAGTAGTTTCCATGTTCTTCCAATTTGCAAAAGGCCACAGGAAAGGGACATGGCACCTTTCGTTAGAATCTGGAATTCTGCATGTAACTGTGACCTGCCATTAGACCTTCAGTGTCGAGGCAGCGTAGAAAACAGTGGCTGAAGAGCGTGTGTAATACTGACCACACCAGCTCTTAGTGAGAAGCCTCTGCTCCTGCAGAGGCAGTCATGTGCAGTCCCTGTATGTACTGTGAGCAATAGGCTTACTTCACAGGGCATTTGGAATTAGCAGTTCCTACGATCTAGCTAGTTTGGATTCATGAGCTTTCAGTGTGCCAACAGCATCTTTCACTGCATGGTAGATAATGTTCTTCACCTGCAACAGCGAAAAAAAAAAATCAACTTCTACAGACTAACAGGAAGAGCTTTACATACCTATGTAATCAACTTTGACAGCTGAATTCGTAATAGTTGGCAAGTATACACAACATATATACTATCACTGCTTCAGGATATCAACAGCGCAAATTTTAACTGTCATGGTTAGACAACAAATACTTTAGACACATGCACTGATTTATTAACTCATTTTCTGGTGTCCCAGCAATATATATTTACGTAAGTTATTTTAAGATAAAGTCTCTCTTTTCTGAGAGCTAGGAGGAAGCACACTATGAAGTCACGCGTATGAGTTTATTCTGAGGAAGTCCTTGTGATGTGAGTCATTTACAGATTCAAGTGAATCAAATCCAAAAGGAGCAAGAAAATAATATGGTTTAATCCTATGTAAAGTATGACAATGCAACAAATCATCCTGTTGCCTTTGCATGGAGGCTAGAAGTTCTTCTAATTCGTGCATCTTCTGGAAAGGTGAGCAATATCAGAGATGAAAAATCCACTAGTACTCACACCTATCTGTTCCATGCCTAGCTGTTTAACAATCAAAGCCGTATCTTGTTTCTGATTTTTCTGATCTAAGTTAATTTGAATTCAATTTCTAGGTGTTGAACAGAACAGTTCCACCTCTAAGTCAATAGCTTAATTGCCCTTGCTCAACTAACTGCCAAGCTCTATCATTTTTTGCTTATGTACCTATGATCTCAGTCTTCTGCATCACTTATGTGAGTTATTGTCTCTGTGTACTTTCAATATATATATAAAAATACAGACAGATGTTTATATAAAAATACTATAAAAATATACACAAAAAATGACAAAGAAAAATGGTAAAGTTTGGCTGTGAGGCACCAATACAACCACTATTCCTTTTCACAGGAGTACTGAGTTCCACTTTGCCAGCAGTTACGTTTTTCTTTTCTTTTTTTTTTTTTTTTAAATAATAAGCACTATTCATTTTCAACCTATTCATTTACAGACACATTTCCACATCTGTATCTACTGTACTACTTCAATGCATAAGTTCTGTACATAATTATTAGTTTAAGCAGTCACATTGCTTCAAACCAAAACATCTTTAATTTTCTTGTTTGGGATTAATTTAGAATCACTGAATCATTTAGGTTGGAAAAGACCTTTAAGATCATGGAGTCCAACCGTAAACTTAACACTGCCAAGTCCCCCACTAAACCATATCCCTGATTTAAACAAGCAAGACTTCATTTTCAGAGCAATTTTCCTTTAGGCAATAAATAAACAAATACAAGTGTCCTTGATCAAATAAACATACCTCTTCAAAACAAAACACTGTTTTTTTCCCTTTTGTTTTCCCCACTGCTACGCTTCACTGTCATTCAGGATTCAGCTATTTAAAAATTTGTTAATACCAACACATGTACTAGTCCAATAGTGGGAAAGTTCTCTGAAAATCCAAAAGTTTATTCCTAATTTTTGTTTACATAATACTGTACACATAGGCATATTATGTTTACAATCCTTACCAAATAAGAACTTCCACAGTTGTGGAATGTTGTTATTTTTTTTCTTCAATCATTACTACACGTTTCTAGTACTGAACAAAGCTGGCAAAACACAGGACGTATTTAGCGATTTCTGTCATAAAATGGTTACCTGCAGTTTATCCTCATGGTTTGTATGAGTATTAGACAGGTGCCTGAACTCCTGGGTCAGACGGAAGCAGTGCTTCACATGTTCTGGAGATACAAAATCTTCTGCCACTTTAATGCAGCTGTACAAATTATGGACCTAAAAATCCCATATCAGATGACAGATACATCAAGACTGAGTGAATCATACAAAACCCACCCCCCACCCCTGTACGTTAGGTTCTTCCACATTTACTTATCAGAAACAGGAACTGAAGTCTATTTGATCTCACACAGAATTGCATCTAATAGTAAAACCAGAACAAAATACACGACATCTCAAATGTTGCCTACTCTCCCACATACACTAGTGTTCCCTAAAGCAAATTCTCTGCTGTCCTCCATACTTTCTTGGAATTCCGTTCCCTTGGCTGAAGTTTCATTACACAGAAATGTTTTCCCACCATTCACCCTACTTTTTTTTTTCTTAACTGGAAAACTATTCATATCATTCAGGTATTTATTTATATAATTTCTACTAACATAATAATGACGATCCAATTCAAGTAGTTCCTGTAAGAACTGCATACACAGAAAAAGGAACTTAAGTCAGCAATATTAACTAACAGTTATTTTGAAGTCAAGTTCTGTTGCACCTCAAATTACAACTCTGTCAATATGGCCTAAAGTTGGCATACTGACCTGATGGGGAGCGCCTGCAGGAATGAACACAGCATCTCCAAGGAACTGCACTATTGCCCAACCTTGTACACCATACTCATCATAGAGTCGCTTACGTAAGGTCTGGTCCAAGTACCAACTTTGGTCATGAATGGGGTCATGATCTGGGGGATTTTCTTGGCCTTGTTCTTCTCCAACCTAGGGCCGAGATATGGGGTGGGGGTGGGAGGGAAACCATGACACAGCACCTTGATATTGCTGGCTCACAAAAAGCTCTGTACCAAAAAACATGACAAACAAACTATTTCAAGGTAGGACATTACTTTCATTAAGCTCATTTAGGTCTTAACTAGTGACACATGCACAAGTATGAAAATTCTAGACCAGGCTGAAAACCTGGGAACGTAATAACTATTAATATCCTCAAAGACAGCATAATAATACCTGTGCACTTGATTTTGACAGCAATTCGTATCATTCAGTTGCTGTAAGCAAGTTTAGTCATGAATTCTGTGGGCTCAATCCTCCTTTATAACCAACATACCTTCCGGAGAAGCTCCCGTATCTTTTCAGCATCCTTGGCAGCATAGATGTGCCATAATGCTCCAGGTTTCTCTCTTCCTTCATGGATTCGCTGCTTTGTTACATCATCAGCATCTCCCTCATCAATTGTTTTCAGAACCTCTGAAAGCAAAATCCACATAAAAGCAATATGATGACAAAGCTTCTGATTTTTGACATATAGAAGAGGAAGGAGCATTTTGAGCCACTAAATCCAGTCACACTGCTACTGCACCTGCTGCATCATACACTGCCCTTTCTAAGACCATCAAGGTTCATCTTAAAATTCAGGAAATATGCCAAATGATCACAATTCAAATCACAAAGCTTAGTCATGAATTCAATCTGAACTAACTACAATTATTCAAATAGAAGGAGAAGAAAGAGTAACTTACCACCCTTTCTCCTCCTTTCTTCAGGTAGATATCTAATTTCTAGCCAAACTCTGCAGCTTCCACAGTTGGGAACCAAGAATGCATTAATGCATTTTGAAATATGTGCTGCAGACGCAGCAAACTGCCTTGTAGATTCAGATTGTATCTCATAGCTATGACAAGCTTAAACAATAAAAGGTACAGTCTTCTTTCTCACACACACTACTGATTTTTTAACAGACAGAAAACAGCTTTCCTCAAACATTACCATCATCATGGGTCCCTTCTCCAATGGGAATCCCAACGTACACCATGACATTAACAGCATCAGACACATCCAAGTGCAGGTTTGTGGTACCAACTCGTCTGTCTTCTGCAGTAATTAAGCCTATAATAGAGTGTAAAATAAAGTCAAGTTCTATTTAGACTCTTCTAGAAATAACCAGCCTGAAAGATCTTTCCAGAACGCTAACTCTACACAGCAGTGAGAGCAGAAACCAATGTCTAAGGGCAGCTGAAGTAGTTATTTTCATTTCATGAGAGACATAAGTAAAAAGTTTACTGATAACTAGTAGTTTTATTTTACAGGAAATAGAAGTAGTAAATACAGTTCATGCAACTCATGAGAAAACAAGCATTTTAAAAACAAAGCCTGAACTTGTACTTTACAATTTTGTCTCTCTGTGGGTCACTTCTAAAGTCTGTAGCAGGGAACTTAGCTTTCATAATACAAAGTTAGTAGGCATTCTTTGGCACTGTTTTCCTTTGCTTGAAGGTACAAGAGAAACCCAACTACTATAAGTGGCATCAGCATCACACTGTGTGCAGCAAGTCATTGAACTGTTACAAGTATAAGCAGTTCATTATTTTCTCATACTCAGCTGTAAAATCCATATGATCAGTTGAATTCCCAGCAGTTATTGTCCAACTCATCATTAACAATTCAGATTACAACCAAGTAAGGAAAAACACCTGCAGACTCTCAAGTGCTTATACCTTTATACATTGGATGATCTTACCCCTCTCAAGTGGCTATGAGTAATGGAGAAAGATTTCAAATGTTTGCTGCTTAATTCTTTCACCTACTCATATAACACATACTTCTCTCTTCCTCTGACCCTTCAATAGCACTCTGTCTCTCTACTTTTGCTTTACCATCTCTCCTCTAGCAAGTAACATGGGGAAAAAAATCAGAAGATTAAAAAAATCTTTGTATTGTCAAACATTAACGTAAGTATGACCACAAGACTACTGGTTGTATTTTAGAGTCACCGCTGTATTTATCTCTTTTCTACTTAAAATATAAGCTTCTGGGGACAGCAACTCAACTCACTGTACAGTGTCTTATTTAAGAAAGCACAACTGAAATATAAACACAGAGAAACATAATATATAGGTTAAAAAACCAGGCCAGATAAATTCACAAAAGATAGGTTAATTATTGACCTCAAGTGAGGGCCTTTACAATCTCCACCTCAAAACTGTGCTTTGCCAGATGCAGCAGGATACAATTCAAGAAGTGTCATTCTTTCCTTAATTAATTGCTAGTGGTCTAAGTCACACAGAGTACGCTGGGAAATACAAATACAATATCCATTGCAAGTCTTCTGTTAAACAGTTCAGGTATTTTTATACAAAAATTGGTCAGTATTTCAGGGTCCTTTACACACAAAACCTGTTGAAGGGAATAAGATTTCTTCATGGTTAACTTCTGTAAATAGGTCTTTTATTTAGGTAACTGAGTATCACTTTAACAATCAAGCTTCCATCACAATTTCTCTATCTTAATGCTTTAAAATGCTCAGCATATGAAAAACTTTACCTCACTACTGAGAACTTATTTGCACCACAGAGTCCAAAAAGAAAGCCATATATTTACAACCAAAATACATTTATTACACTAGAAAAGTTACTTTTATTCACCATAGATAGAATTACTCGTGTTATATGTATGTCCATCTTTGTCTATAAAGCAGTTAAGAGCAAAAAGATATCAAACTGTTATTGAAGACAGACCTAGCTAAATTTTTTCTTTTAACTTGAAAGTAAATGAAGTGTAATAGTTTCTCTCTTCGGACCAAGACCTATACATCTAAGAAGGATTAAATCGTATAGGGTTACATTCTATGCTAAAAAAATGATGTCAACACTCCCTCCATAACCTCTGATACAAAGTAAAATAAAAATTTGACATTTAAGATAAATTCAACAAAATGAATCCATTCCTTCCATTGCTAGCAACACACAAAGACAAGTTAGCTGTCACCGATTACCTTGCTTCTTGCCGCACTCATATATATTGCTTCACTACATTGTAAGCTCTTTGGTGTACAACCTGCTTCACTCAACTTACATGTAAAGTAATACACAAACTAAAACACTAAACACCATTAAATACTCAATAAGCTTAATTTGACTAAGTTCACAATTTCCCCCCCTTTTTTTAACTTTTATTTGTGATGTCATACTGCTAAAAAAACCAAAATAACCCCACAAACACTTTCTCAGAACTGCAATATATTGGTTTACAGCTTGTCTAATCCATATTTGGTTATTGAGCTAAAACACTTTTTCAGAGAGATGAAACAATGAAAAATCTTTCATGTCCTCTGGTGAGTTGTTACTGCAGGTACATTGATAATTTGAATGCAAAACCTAAAAGAACCCTGCATCCCTATCTCATCAATATTCAAAGAGAACTACGGAAGTTACATTAGGGTAAGTTTGCTTCCACATACTTGCTTTGCAAGATGGTTGCAACTTTTTCCTTTTCAGTATGACTCAACATTTTTCCATACATGAAAAGAACAACCACTTTAAATGTTATTATTCTTACTCCAAGATTGCAAAAGCACCTGCTTCCAAACAAAACGGTCACTGAAAAGTATCTGGAACTTTAACAATCAAATTATTAAATTAAAATTAAAAATAATAATTATTAATTAATTACTTTTAAGTTTTAGTTTAAAAGTCTCCAAAACCTGCTTTTGGCCATGACCTCAAAGTCAGTACATTCAGGCACCGAAATAATTCAAGTTGATACAACATGCATTAATTGTTTATATATCCTACACAGTCTGCTATATTGACAATCATTTGAAAGTTTAATGCTTCACAGCCCCATGCAGGGTATGTGTTCAGCTCCATCTTTTACCTACTATATAATTACAGTCTTAAGAGGACATAACTATCCAATTCAGGTAGCTGAACACGCCAACAGTATTATCTTGCATGTTGTCTGTGGTTTATGTTGTTAGACATGGATGAAGAAAACTACAACCCTGGTTGGAAACATGAACACATAGACCAAAGTGCCCAGAAGCTGGTTAATTTTGCTCTCCAATGTATCAGTTGGTCTCAAAAAGATACTAACTTCTCCCTGAACCCTGTATTTATATTAGGCTCATAAAATGTATTAAATAATAATTTTTTGCAAATTTTGTCTATCATATGTACATCTCTTGGAAACCACAAGGCAAAAAAGGGCACATCTGACAGAGAGTGGACTAGCAGAGGAACAGATCGCAGGACCAATTAAAAAAAACGGCACCATGCTCTAGGATAAGCACTGAGTTTTGACTAATGCCACAGCCTTGCGTATGCCCCAAGTATAAAAAAGAGTCACAAAAATCAACATCTGCAGAACTATTCTTACATACCATAGGCATTGTACATTTTGGGGCCCAAGTCAGGACGGACAAAGTAGCTTGGCAGCCTAGAAGCCAAATTCAGTCTGCCATCCCTCTTGGTATATTCAGGAAGAGGAAGATTTTCCATCAAGTCCTCAAACCTAGAGAGCAAAAAGAGAATAAAGGCACGTTTTACCCCTGTAGTGCCCACAGCAGTCCTGTAGGCATTGATACTAAGGTTTACTCACCTTGTAGGCATCATATCTCTAAAGTCCTCCCCCGGAGGCCAATCTTTTAACTTTAGTACCATTGGCTGACCATCATCTGACCTGAGCCGTTCTGCAAGAAACAAATTAAGATTTCTTCATGTAATACCTTTTTACCACAGCCCATTACCTTGTTTAAGTTGTAAGTCTTTTGTACCAAGACCTCTTACATTGCACAATAAAATGGATCCTGATTTTTCTATGGGCTTCCAAGCATCATCATAGTATGACCAAACAACAGTTTAACAATTAGATATATATATCATTACCTACAGCAGAAGTTTGGCAGATCTAAGTCTTAGAATAGTTTTCACTTTCTATTCAACTTCCAAAAACAAGCTTTTCCAAAGCATTCTGCTATACTACTTTTACCAAAGTCTAAAGGAGTTTTATCTTTCATTTCAAGAGGAACGGTGCTTCCATGAAATTCAAGTTACTGGTTGATGCTCTGAAATCAACTCTAACCTCAGTATAACCCAAGAAACCATGGTACACCACCCTCAAAAAAGCTAAATGGCAGGTGGTTACTGAGGAAGACAGCCTTTCATTTTTTAAATTTGAGAGTGCTGGGGGCACTCAAATTAGCAGGGTGCCGCATTCAAACATATGTTCTTCAAGAGTTGTACTCGAGTCCTGACTGGTAACAAAGTGGGTTATGTAGAAAGATGACATTATGTACACAACAGTGGATGTATGACAGCACTGACCACATCAACTGCCGTTTTGCCTCAGATGTTACAATGGCTAAAAGAGTGAATCTGAAAGTGGTACCTGCAGCAGCTTAGAAGACTCAGCTTAACATTTTAGAGAGAGACAAAGTTCACTCTTCTACCAGATTCTTCACAACTCTACATGAAGCTATCAGTTGGAGAACTGGATGTACTGCAATCCGACACCTTCACACCCCCTTCTTCCCAGAAAGTAACATCCTTTACCACTTCCTACCTTACCAAGGATTGTCAGTGAAACAAAAAGCAACTGATCTTACCCAGACTTAGCAGAGCTGCTGACAGCACCAAAAGAGAAAGCGTATCTAAGAAACTAGGACTTGGAAATCTGTGAATCACACCTGTGTTATGTATCAACAGGCTACAGAAGACAGCTTTAGTTTGCAATATAAAAAATTATTTAAATGAAATTTAAAGGAATTAAGAACTGCAGATATGTAAAGCAAAGTGACTGATTTGAAGAAAACAAATTTTGATGAGCTACGGATTTTAGAGAGGCAAATAAAATGAAAAGCTCAAGGATTTGAATTTAAAGACATTTCAGAACTTCCCGTATTCAAGAGTTTGAAATCATCAAGAATCTTTGTTCCAAAAAGTAGAAGAAATTTGTAGGAAGGCTATCCAGAAAGGACAGTCAAGAGCTACCTGGAGGAAAACATACAGATCTGACAAATTACACAAAACTGTACAAAACCCAGAAAACATCTAAGCAGCAAAGAAAAAACAGGTCTAAGAAGGATTAAAACAAAAAAGTTAGACCTGCTAAAAGTCCACTTAGAACTCAAAGATATTAAAAGCAAACAGCACAAGATTAAAATTAAGTAAAATAAAGTATCATATAGAACAATTAAGCAATTATCTCAACACCACCTCCAAATTCAGTGGCTGTTCTACATATCTTCATTAACTTAAATGGGGGGGGGAGAAACCAGCCATATAGTTGAGAAATCTAAAATTCATGTAATGTGGAGAAGTCAGAGTCATTATATAATTTGCAAACAGTCTTCACATGAGTTAGTGTGTGAAATCTCTGGACTAGTAGCAAATAATATTCTTCTAAACTAGGGACTGCACATGGCTGAAAAACATTAAAATAAAATGTATTTTAAAAAACCTAGCAAAAGTGATCAGATTTTCCAACCTAGATCACTAACAGTTCTCATAGGATGTGTGGTAAAGGCATTGTCTAAAAGAAAAGCAGCAACTGATTTTGATGAAAGAAGCACATCTGTCTGGAGACAAACTACAAATAACATTTCTCAAAGATAACCTGATCCATACAAATTTACTATTTTCATGAATGACCTTAGCACAAAAGTGAAGAGTTTGTGAAGTTTCCCAATTACCGTTGATACACAGAAAGACCACACTGTTATATCCTTCTAGGCCATTTATTTCTGAGTAATAACAGAAATAGTATGAAATTTAACAGTACAAAATACAAGACTCTGTACTTGGAACTATATAAAAATAAGTCAAAAGTTCGGAGCTCTTTGACTGAAAAATGACTAAGGAAGGGAATATTCTTGGTCTACAAATCTAGAATTTTGTTCGCTGTTGAACAGTCCATTAAGTCATCCAATAGTTCCCCATTTCTGCTATGTGCACATAGCAATAAATACAGAAAACGTTTTATATATGACCCTAAAAATAGGCAACATTGCAATGAACCGTTACAACTCTAACATCTGTAAACATAAAATCACTCTGATCTAGGTATATACAATCTAAAATAGCACATTCTACTTTTCAGAAGCTCTTTATCTGGCCAGTTATATCCCCAGGAATTTCAACTAGTTAGCTTTCACATCCACACTTGACAGGTTTCTCTCAAAGAACTCCATCATTGAGTAATGTTTTATTACATGAGGTACGCATACAGCATTGTTATTCATAATACATATAAACAGGTATTTGTACTTGCAGATGATCTACTACAAAAATAATTTGCAATGTCAAGTTTACTTGGTTGATGTATTCTACCAAGTCTGAGTTTTAGCATCAAAAGCCCCAGTCTGTTTTAGCACTGCAGGTTCCCTTTAGTTTTACAATAAATATTGAGGTTGGAAAGAGAGCAAGGGTAGTTAAATCACTTACTGTCTTAATAATGGAAACTGATGATTAATTCCACTAAGGAAAGTTAAAAAAAAGTAATTTTCCATTAAATGGATCACCTTTTGACACATGGAAGTAACACACATCAACACGCTTTAGTACAGATGAAGTTTTGCTGGGCAGCCCTGCCCTAATCTCCACCAGTAACATATTTTCTAGGGTGCGCTACATCAAATGAGCAATGGCTTGTTTGGGTGAGACTTATAGCTATATGGATTTTTTTTTAGTTATTATTTTTTATTTTTTGAGAAAATAGGTGGAAAAGGAGGGAGTTGAAGGTAGCAAGACAGACTGCTCAGTTAAACTAGTCAGCCATAGATATTACTTACTAGATATTATCTCAAAGCCATCCCAGAAGTCACGCACTTTCACGTCTGAAATTATGGCACAGTTCCTGCAGTTCACCAAATCTACATCTTGATCTCCAAATTCCAGGCTGAAAGCTTCTGGTTTCCAAAGCTCTGACTTCAACTTCTTATGGACACCAGATACCAGCACGGGCTGAGAATACAAAGATGAATGCTTACTCCACCATAACCAAATTTCTTACACATGCAGCCAAACTTTCTTAAGAGCTGAGACTCCTGGCTACCATCATACAAAAGACACCACAAATCTATTTTTGTCCATGTCTGGGTTTTGTGCATCAAATAACCAGAGTCAAAGCAAACTTCAGTTCCAGGCCATGTGCAGTTGCCTTAGAAGTAGAGTATTGTATTAGACTTACTAAGGCCAAGTGTATTAGGTCTACACGGCAAGGTGTTGGCAGCAGGGGTGGGCTCTGTGAGATGAGGCTGGGAGCTGCCCCGTGCTGGACATGGACGGTTCCTCCTGGCTCCAACAGGTCCATCCCTGGCCAAAGCTCAGCCCATAATTGACACTGGTGGCACCTCTGTGATAATAACAAAGGGCAAAAAATGCTCTGCAGCTGCTGGGAGGTGGGGAGGGAGGCGGGGAAGGAAGTAAGAGAAACAACACTGCAGACACCAAGGTCATTAAAGAAGGAGAGGGAGGAGGCACTCTAGAGATTCCCTTGCAGCCTGTGGAAGGGACCATGGTGAAAGCAGGTTGCCCCCCTGCTGCCTGTGGAGGACCACGGCGGAGCAGATAACCACATTGTAGCCCCTGGAAGACCTCACACTGCAGCAGAGGGAGATGCCCTGAAGCAAGATGCATCCCATGGAGAGCCCATGCTGGAGCTGGCTCCTGGCAGGAGCTGCAGCCCTTGGAGAAAAGCCCATGCAGAAGCAAGTTTTCTGGCAGAAACTGCGGCCCATTGGGGACCCACGCTGGAGCAGTCTATTCCTGAAGGACTTCAGCCCACAGAGAGGGCCCACGGTGGAGCAGTTCATGAAGGATGGTACCCTGTGGGAGGAACTCCACACTGAAGCAGGGGAAAATGTATGAGAAGGAAGGAGCAGCAGAGACTGAGTGTTAGGAACAGACTGCAACCCCCATTATTCTCCATCCCCCCTGTGCCACTCTGGGGGGTGAGGAGGTAGAAGAGTTGGGGATGATGGAGTGAAGTTGAGCCTTTAGGAAGCAGGAGGGGTGGGTGGAGGTAAGATGTTTTTAGCTTTGTATTTGTTCCACACCATCCTACTATCTTTTAACTGGCAATAAATTAAATCACTTTTTCACAAGTTGAATCTGTTTTGCCCATGACAGCAATTGCTAAGTGATCTCCCTGTCTTTATGGTGACACACAAACTTTTCCACCTTATTTTCTTCCCCTGTCCTGTTGAGAAGGGGGCCTGAGAGAGCGGCTGGGTAGGGGTCTGGAAGCCAGCCAAGGTCAATCCACCTGTGGAAGTACAGTGTGTGTTGAGTCCCACCACCTCTCATTTTTTTAAGCACAAATGCAACTACCACTAGAAACAGCATTTGCAGTAAAGCCTTCTCACATTAAGTTTTCATATTCTGATATGAATTTCACTATTTCACTACTTCTTTATGTTCGATCATGGATCATCATTAATTCTCCAGTACAAAACCAAGTAGCGTAAAAGTGGCTGTTCGCTTGCAAAAGGCATTTTAAGCTGTTCAGACTAACCACGTATATATATTCCACACCAATATTTGAGTGGTCTCTCCCCATAAATGCTCAATACTCAGAAAAGGTATACCAGACAATCCTCCCAACGCTGACGAAGACCTTCAGTTCCTCTCACCCTTCAATCTCTAGAGAGAGTTGTAAGACTTGAGAGAAAAGGAAAAGAGGGTATGAACCAAACTTGCACATGGACTATCCGACTTGAAGAACTCTACGTTTAGTAACTGCTACCTATATTCAAATGACAGTTCACATGTCTATGCAAGTTTGAATCAATTCCAAGCTGTGCCCTATACATTAACGATGATCTGAAGGTCGATCTTGGGTTTATTCACATGAAAACCTCAGTACAACCCTGAGGAGCACAGATGCCCCTAGATGTTCTAGTAGTATCAGCACACTTGGCAGAGATACCTACAGAGCTATTGACCAGCAACTCCAAAGTTATGTTGCTTAAAAACACTCTAGTAACTAACCACTGCTTCACCTGGATTTCCTGATGGCCTTTAACAGGACTAGCATCCATTATAGTCCCTAAGTGAGGACTATTCATTCAGAAACGAATGGAGGAAAAAAAAACAACCTTGGGGACAATAGAAATGGCCTTGGTTCTCAAATGTAACACAACATAGTACTTCAGTTGTAGAAGGCAGCTATGAAACCTGAAATCCAGAAGAGTGAGGCTTAAGAAAATGAAAAGGTGTTTTTACTTTACTCCTGTCAACTTCAGAAAAAAAACAAAAAACCAACACACCCCACCCCCCTCCCCCAGAATCACAGAAACATTTAGGTTGGAAGAGACCACCCTCAGACTGGGGAAAAAAAAAAAAAAAAAA
>Ga0065711_1010370_pt1 | contig 20393 bp, 12 predicted proteins | sample Hoacrofraction12_FD_59098 | JGI IMG/M metagenome (GOLD analysis project Ga0065711, IMG submission 59098) | Hoatzin crop microbial communities from Cojedes, Venezuela - Epithelial fraction 12 v2 (version 2) | ecosystem: Host-associated > Birds > Digestive system > Esophagus > Crop | place...
TTACGTATGTGATTTCCTGCAGATGTAATTGATCCCTGGTCACAGCTGGGCCCAGACCCAGCTGACAGACTGTGGGGATTGTTCTTTCTGGTCCCTTTCTGACTTCGCTGACTCATTTTTCCCAGACAGCGGAGAGATGGGAGTAGGGTGTGAGAAGCGCATAACCTAAGGCGAACATCGTCTGCTGGGAGAAATAGGTATGGGCTGCTTGGGCTTGCTTTGACTTGATTTTTCATGTATGCATGGAGGTTCTTGAAGAAGGTAATGGACAATTTAGTTGTCTTTTAAAAATGACTTTGTTTTTGCACAGAAGGAAAAAGTAAGACTATCAGCGCAGATATTTATTTGGGCTTTGACTGCAGTGGAGTTACACTGATTTTTATAATATTGGCATTATATTTTTGTAAATTAAAACACTAATTGGAACATTGTTACCTGGTTATTATTTTCATTAATAATTGCTTTGGTTAAATCTCCTCTGAGAAACGCTCTGTCTCTCAGATAACACGGTTTTTCACTGGAAACTGGTAGGACTTTGTTGCCATTTTTGACTGGATCAGTAAAGGGCATTGCAATTATGCTCTTAGATCCATGAGGTTGATGCACTAATTCAGGTACCAGGACTCGGATGAAGCTTTAATTCTCAATATTCAATACTGGCAGATTGAATCAAGTAGTTTTTAGTTCATTTCAGTTTTGCTTTTTCTGCTGAGTTTTCAGATTAAGCAATTGCATCTTTTTGTGCTGCAGAAATGAGAATGTTTCCAGTGTCTTGGGCATTTTAGGATTCCAGCAAGAAGTTTTAGGACCTGTGAGGAGGAGTTGACACCAGCACCCTTTGGAGCCATCCATGCCAAATAGCAAACCTGGCCATTAGCGGGTTTATGATCAGTCCTGCAACAAAGCTGCATAATTTATTGTGCAAGAGGAGCTCTGGCACAGATCTCTCCTGGAGATTCAGTAGGGGTACAGCTTGGCAGGGCTGCAGGATGAGCATTTTTTTAAGCAGTGACCATTAGAAGGCACGTGGGAGGAATGGCTAGCAGCAGAAAATCCAGTTCTGCTCCCATATACAAAGCTGTGACGGCCCTTCTCTTCATATCCTTCATTAATACAGCTTAGGATAATTAACTATGTAAGTGAATAGCCTGTTTTTAAATCTTCTGTGATTGCTTGGAGTCTTTCAGATCACGTAAGGGGGCTTTGTGTCAGGCCTGTGTATTAAAGCTCTCATGCTTGAGCGTGAAATCAGCCCCGCTAGTATTTACATGTGACCTCCCCCCCTTTAGCTTTTCCCCAATGGCTAGGGTATATCACTGTCTCGACTACCAAACACTATCAGTCTCTCCAGTGGCCAGTCTCCAGTTTCTGATGACATGAGCTGGGAAGGAGAAGCTTTCCCCGCAGGAGCCCCTGAATCTAGTCCTACTTAGCGTCCTGACAGGCACTTCGAGGCAAGGGGCATTAATTCTGCGTGCTTGCATCTGAACAGCGAACGCATCTTCATAGACCCTGTGCAGCTGAGAAGCTGTACGCGTGCGAGAGAGCCACCGCTTCTCCAGATTAGCTCTGGCTGGAAGCTCATGGAAGCTGTTCTCATGGAGAAATGAAGCTGCTGGGATGAAACCCCCAGCAGAATCTTTGCTATTTTGTCACGTTAAAGAATTTACGTTTAATAAAACCAGGGGTCTTGGGACAGAGGTACAGCATCTGCTGTGACACTTTCTGTCTTACTTTTGGTTTTTGAGTTTTCTCTCTAATTAGTTTATGTTCCAATAAATCCTTAATACAATGACTGCTTGAAAAACAATTGAAAATAAAACAAAAAGAGGAGTTTAAATTGCTTATGTCTTGCTTTGTATAGCTTCCAGGCACTTGAGCGATTTTGCTAACAAGTATCCTGTAACCTATTTCCAAAGGCCACTAGCAGATAATTATATTTGGTTAATTTACATACTTTCAGTTTATAATCCTAATTAGTTCTCCAACCAGTAGTCCCTAGGCAATATGTAGTCTTACCTCATTTTATTTGCCATCCCTAATGTGCAAGTTCTCTTCTTTCAATTTACCGAAAAATGCTGTTAGGTTTGGTTCAGGGCTTTCCCATTTCAGCGCACATCTAAACTGGGTGATTCCACGCTGATTTAAACCCTATTTGCAAAGAAGTATTTTACACTCTTAATAGACCTTATGTCTGGGAGATGTTCTGCAATGTAGGGAGACTGACCCCAGTTTGACCCAGAGCCTAATTTTATTGCAAAGAATCAGGTCAAATGCTGCACCAACCTGCATCGACTTACATCTCTGGTTTGCCCAGACCCATAGGATGGGGACCGAGGTGCTGGTCTGTAGCTGGGCACCCCTACCCTGGCAAAATCGGAGACGGGTGTGGGGCAGTCGGAATGAATAAGGGCTGCGTGAGAGCCCCCGGCGAGCTGCGCACACGGGCTGTGCGAGGGGCTCTGGTAAAAACTCTCAGGCTGCTTGGCAATCGCTGAGTCAGCATCTTGCTGTGGGACAAGACCCCGGGCTGCGAGGGTGGCTGTGCCCTGCAGGGGTGCGCAGCAGTTTCTGGGGAGCGTTGGGTTTCGGGTAAAGCCTGTGGTAAGATGGGAGATGCAATCTTGGGGATTTCTTACATGAGGTGTCCTGCAGGCAACTAGAACAACAATTTCTGTTGTTCGCTTTAAGCACTGCAGTAAGTACTATAATGCAATTTTTAGAAAAGCTGTTGGATGAAATATTTCCTCTTAGGCATCAAAGGCTGCTTTTTCTAGTCCAATTCATTTCACTGTAATGAGGTCAGGTTTGGACTAACGTGATGGTAATTTCCAGTGTTTCCTTACAAGTAACAGAAAGACCCCAAATCTCACTTTTCAACACTGCATTAAGTACTTTGATAAGGCAATGAAAAAGGGCGTGTGATAACTGAGACAGGAGAAGGAAAATCTGCAGTATGCAAAGCCTTTGCCTGGATTTCCAGGATAACTGATGGATTCTGTGAACTGATGCTAGTTAATAAATCATAATACTAAAGGAGAGATGTGATTTTTAACTGACCGAAGTAACAACAAATGTATGAGTAGTATGTAGTGAGGAAAAACTCAAAGGTGTGAGAATAATTCTTGGCCAAAAATTTTATTTCAGCATCTTAAAGAATGTAAATTTTATACTGTTGATGGTTTGATGTAATTTCTACGCATCACACTTGAATTCCCAAATATGTTTCTGATGTTACACACATGCATACAACTCTCAGCATTTATGTAACTGATGCCTAAAGTTACCGTTACCTGTGAATTTACTCCAAAAAAAGCTTATTTTTTGTGAGGAACACCTTGATGATAATTCTTCCTTATTAGAGCATTTCAGATTTTTCTCTAGTATTTTCAGGTAGACTACAGCTGGCTTAGCTGTCTTTTCATGGCTGGTTTAAGGATTGTGATTCTGCAATAATCACAGCTCTGCCTGGGCATCTACGTTTCTGAGCTTTAGGAGAGGCAATATTCTGCTCTGGCTCTCACGCCTGCAGTTGGGATGAACAGAACATGAGCTGGGGGTAAAGCAGATTTGAGACAGAGGCAGCAAGCATCTGATGTTGAACCACTCACAATGCTAATGGCTGGCAGGATGAAATCCTGGCTCTAACAAAGTCAATAGAAAATCTTTCATAGACTGCAGTAGGACTAGTGCTTTATCCCAAAGGAAAATATCATTTGAAGATAAACATACAGAGGTTTATTGACTTGAGTATCAGATTTCAAGGGGCAGTGACAATGTACATGGGCTGAAGATGCATTTTTAGGTATGTAAAAGAATTTACTCTGGAATATGGTCAATGTACATTCAATGCTAATTCAGTGCTAATCGACAAAGGGAGTGGAAAAAACTCAGAACAAATCTGTTTGGTTCTTGAAACTAGACAAGATAGGCACTGAGAAGTTGTTAGTTTCTCCCCTTCCAACTTGTCACTTCTATCATTAAGATTATAATTTTTGCTCTGTATAGTTATGACAGAAGAGTCCAGAACAAAAAACTTAGAAGGGTTTGGGAGCAAGTTTTCTGTGGGGGCAAGGGAAAAGGGAGGGGGGTGGAGAATCTGGGAGCTATTCATAACGAGTCTACTTTATCCAACAGGATGCTCCAATTTATATCTGAATTCCTCATTAGAAATAGAAGACAAGAAAAGGAGTGGGATAGTTCTTTGACATTTAATTTTCTCTTTTTCACCATCTCTTCCAACTTACATATTTATTTGCTTTAATTTATATATGCTTTAATTTATGTATTGTCTGTTTTTAATGTAAACCCACACTCAAGTTTGTAGGTGGGTTTTATATACCGGTAAGAAACCACAAAGCAAAGCACAACAGGAGAGCAGAAGGCCTATTTCTTTCTCACTTCTAGGTCATCTTAAATGCCTTGTGAGTTACACATTGCTTGATTCTACTCGTGATCTTTCTTGTACTTCTCTCTTGCCTCTTCCCTCCAGAAACCCTCAGTCCAAATTCCCCCCAAAGTCAGGACGCAGATTATTCTGTTGGGCTCGACTCCGGTCGGCCGTCCGGGCATTCCTGCAGCACAGGAGCTACGCTCGAGGAAAGAGTACGTGGTGAAACCAGAAGGGAGGCAAAAGAATTTAGAAGAGTTTGAAATATAAAACAATAATTTATTTTACTTCATTTTACTTGTTAACGTTTGTAGCTAATGATGGTTTCATGAAACTGCTTTAATAATTCAATACATTCAAATCTATAAAGCAAACAGTTACTACCATGGGCTTCTCAAATTCCACAAACTGTCTTATATAAACAAATCAGCTGTACATGCACATTTCTTCAAGAGGTTGCAACATTGGCAAACATGCTTTAAAATCCTTTAAAGCTGCAGTATAGTGTACTTTGCTTCAGGCTTTTCAGATGAAACCTACATACTTTCTTCAGAAACCTTAAAAAGAAAAATGTTTAAATGTTGAGCTTAACTCTAAAAACTGCTGTTTGATAAATGTTAAATATTACAAGAGAATGGCTCTAATTCTGAGTTTAAACCTTGAGCTAAATATCGTTAAACAGCACTCTGTGTAGAAGTGAACAACAGCAAAATAATATCACAAAATATGGTTTCACAAAAAATACATATGTGCAGTTGCTTTTGTGGGTTTTTTGCATATTTTTTTTTTAGGTAAAGAAAAGCATGGGTACCTTTTAATATGAATATAGGTTAAGCAAATTACCTGTGTAAGTATGGTTAATACGTTTCTGATATTTAAACACTTCATGTAAAAGGTAACAAGTAAAAAAGTACAATCAGTATTCCAAAAAGCACTGCTGATATTGCCGCTGAAGGAGCTGGGCAAGCTTCCTCTCCACTTCGTAACGGAGATCCTGGCACCCACAGTTGTAGAGTTCAGTATTTGAACTATAAACTCGATGACCGTATCTTATATACAAAAATCTTGCCACATTGAACGAGGCATTGATTTCTACCCCAATGGTAGTGTTGTCTGTACATAATTTAGCGAGGGTGATTATACAGTAGTCACTGACAGGAAGGAATTGTACACCCGTGTGCCGTCTGGTGACTTTGTTCCGTGGGTTAGCAGTTCTTGGATCGTCATCCAATTGTCAAAGATTTTTTTATTTCTCTTCTTCATCATTTTTTTGTGGCTCAGTTCAATGATATTCACCTCTTTCTTTTCTTCTGCACCTTGCTGTTCCTTTAGGCAATCTAACCTGCTCTGCATCATAAACTCGCGCCTCCTCCTCTGCTCCTTCGCTTTCACTAAATGCTGCTTCCGCTCTTCCTTGCTCCAGTAACGGCCCATCTTCATTTCGCTGATGGCATCGTCGTCGGTAGTCATACCGCTGCGCTCCTCCTTGATCTTTATGGCACGCTCTCTCAGCAGCCGGTCCCTGACTGGCCTCTTTGTAATGTAGCGCGTCCCATCGCTTCTGACCTTCACTTTCCACTCCATCCTGGGTTCGCTCTGGCTCGAGTTAAAGTCTTTGCACATACTCACCAGGCTCATTTGGCTCTGTGCGTACTCCACCGCTGATTTCTGTTGGATCAGCTGCATGTAGCTCTGGTAGTGCTGTGCGTGGGCAGGAATATGAGCATGCTTGTACGGAGAGTGATGGTACGGGGAGACGTAGGAGCCCGAAGGTTTTTGACCATGAGTAGGGCTTTTGCTTCCATCACTGGCTTTTCTCTCCTTGCTTTCCAGCTGCTTGCCAAGGTCAGGATCTTTAGCAGACGCATGGCATTTACCAGCGCTGGATTCATGACTTTCTGAGCTAGCAAATGAATTCTTTTGGGAGACATTATATGCCACTGCCCCCTCATTACCTTGACAGTTAATGCCTTCTGCCGTTCTGCGCAGCGAATTGTCAGGGGAAATCTCCAGCGTGAGCGGCGTGCTTCGGCAGCTCTCGCCTGTGTTGTACGCACTCGAGCTATCCTTGTCAGACTTCTCGGGGAGCTCCGTAATGTCTGAGAGCTCGTGCCTGCGGACGTCGATGCTTGTGTTATAGTTGCGGAACCCGCTGTTGTGTAGCATCCAGGGCTCCCGGTACTGATCTTTCAGCTGCTGCATTTTATGAGCTCTCACGATATTCAGGCACTCCAGCTCGATATTGCGCAGCTCCTCGTTCAGCATCTCCAGCTCTCTGTCAACGCTTTCTTGGTCGCTTTTGCTCATATCCAGCGTGCTGTTGTGATAATACAGACCGTAGGGGCTGGCAGACTTCACCTGGCACTTCAGTTCCAGCAGTTCCCGGAATCGCTCGCATTCGTCTACGGGGATGCCAAGGAAGTCGACGTCTGTGCAGTCGGCCGAGATAAACGACTCGTTGCTGAACTGCATATCGCCACTGCCTAGGGTGTCGTGACTGTACATCAGCTGCTTCTGGCTCCCTAAAGTGTTGGAGGAGGTGGTGTGATCATCCGCGTTGTTCTCCTGCTCGGAGCTCTCGTCGTTGCGAGTGCTGTCGTCTGTGCGCCCCACGCCACTGTCCTTCTCATGATGGTTAGATAAAATAGTGGCTGTATCTGTGGTACCTCCATCCTCCTCATGCTTCTTCTAACAGCAACAATGAAAAGAGAGAAAGAGAAATTATTGCATGGACAATAATTCACGGTGTTTATCTTTTAATAGTGGTCTTAATCTGTCACCTGTTACCCTTCCTGCATCTTTGTCTTGTAATTGTATGGAAAGATCATTAAGAACTTGTAGAAATGGTAACATTAGTTACCATCATCAGTAATGGACTGAATTTCAGTCCATTACTGACTTACACCAGTAATGGACTGAAAACACAGCCGTGGTGGGTGTCCTTTTCAGAACAACCTGAGCTCTGCTTTCAGTTACAAGGCAACAGTGGCAGAAGCCACGTTTTCAAAATGTTTCTTCTCCCACTTAGGTGCGCAAAAGCATCCAGTTCTGCTGCAGTGCCAGAGTGAGAATACATCCCTTCAGAAAATGTGGCTCCTGCAGAGGATGTAGAGTTTTAGAACACCACAGAAAAAACTCTCGACAAAACCCAAAAAACTATTAATGAACTTGTACGGTTGTGTTAACCATGGCAGAACCAAGGGGAATGCAGGCCCAGATCTGTGGCTCTGCATAAACTTTGCTTTTTCATTGCCTTTCTCCCCATATACAGACCTTATTTCAGCCATTTGCCCGAGCTCTGCGTTCGTATTTTAAGGTTTTGGGGAGCAGGCTGTTTTCAGTGTGTGCACGCATATCTGATAGGAAATTTCCAAAGTTAGCTCTCTGCCTGCTAGATCTCTCATACACCCAGCCCGGACTTCTCTCGGTGACCACAGCCAGAACGGTGGATTTCTGAGGACTGCAATCACGTTGTCATAAGGGGCAAAGTAAAAAGGTAACATTTTAAAACACTTTGTCCCCAAGTTGAAGTTTGTAGATAGTCATGTAATATCTTGATTTTACGGACAGTCCTTTTGCCTTGATCGTCATTCAAGACGCTGAGTGTATTCAGTCAAGCTCAATATTGGAATATGGAGTGCAACGTGAAGTTTTGACACCGCCGCGCACCAGAAGGGCAGTACCTGCTCAAGCATGCTGGCAGTAAATTGCATTGCCTGGTGGTGCTGTTCCTCTAACATGTCCATGTGCAAGTCATCCAGAAAATCATTTCTGTCATCATCCATCCATCCTTCATCCAGCTATGTGTAAAGGGAGGGAAAGCCAAACCAAATGTTGTCAGAAGAATGAAGACTGACATAAATTATGCTCCTTTTTCATGCAAAGCGACTGGGAAACCTTAGGAGATTCCTTCCTGTGACAGTGCTGCCGTGTCTGGGGAAGGAGCACACATCTCCTTGTGCTAAGTGCGGGTATCGACCATCCTACCTCCCCCCCAGCCACCTCCAGCAGCACGGTTTTATCTTCAACAGCCCTTTATATATGAAACAAACCCAGCCTTTTCATCCATGGAAATAATTCTAAGAGTTGGGGCTGTTTTGGTTTGTGTGTGTCTTATTAGCATGTATGAAAACACTCCAGATTCCAAAGCTTCAACAAACCATGTGCGAGGCAGCGCCAAGGGCCAGAGGGGAAAAATGCTTGTTGGGGGTCTGTAAGATTATTATTATTTTTTTTCCTCCTTCCAGCCTCAATTATCCCCAAAGGAAAGGCCAGAAACATCGAGGCTAACAGGATAGTCGTGAGCCTGACCCCGTGTCTGCAGGTGCATTGGCAAGGGTTGCTCTGGGAGCACCAGGAGCAGAGACGGATCAAACAGCAGCGCTCAGGCTGGCTGTTCAACATCTTTGTTGTGCTAATCCTGCCCTTGCAAAGGGATCAGGTTCAGCCTTTTCTTATGGCTGAGGATGCCTCTTGACAGTATTTAACTACATTTAGAGAAGGTGTATAAAGGGCTAAATAATAGGTGTTTTAATGAATGAATAATCAATAGCTATAGGAATTAGAGTTCAGTATGTTCTTCAAAGGTATGGCTTGAAACCATCCATAATACCTTGCACTGATGTGTCTGTAATAGCACTGCAGCATATATAAATTCCTGAACTTCTTATAAATTGAACTTTAATATAAAACATATATAAAACTACTGTGACTGCTAAATTCCATTATTTTAGACTATATATATGTTGAATCAAACTGTATAATATGATTTTAGGTAGATTTAGGTAGGATAACATTCTTCAAAAGATGCTAACTGCTTTCTACAAAACAGCAACTCTTTTAATTAAGACTCAAAAGACTCAAGAGAGGTTTTTTTTTGTTGTTGCTACTGTACCTGAATTTCTGGTCTTGCAACAAGTAAGGAGATATTCTTGCTCTCTTCGCTGGTGAGAAGTGCCACAGCTTCTTCTCGGTTCTGTACCTCTATGCCATTGATCTTTAAAAAAAAGAGGAACAGAGTGAAACCGTTTTGTGGGGATATCTGAATGCTGCTGAGATGAGCCCTACAGCACTGCACGGCCGGATGGCCCAGTCCCTGTTCTTATCTCCAGCTGTACTGTTCAGGGAAGCGTTGGGCAAGCGTGTTGGTTTGGACATGTGAAGCTGTTCCAAACCCCTGCATGCGATGCGCAGAGCCTTGTTATGGGGACAGAAACTGGAGGAGGAGAGCTGGGTGGGAGCAGAGTCCTAACATCAGGTCTGGTGGGTGGAAAGGACCCAGGAGCATCCTAGCATGGGGCAGGTGAGGCTATGGATGCTGCTCCCAAAGACTGAACGGGGTGTGGACCTCTCCTTGTGCCCATGCAGAAGACAGACCACATCTGATGAAGCCCTGATGGTGCAGGGTTGTTGCACTTAGAGGACGACTTGTTCTGGCACACAGCGGTGGCTGTTCAGCCTGCTGAACCAGTCCGAACATCCCTGTGAACAAAGAGGGCTGCCCGGAGAGATTCTGCAAAGAAGAATAATTACCGGGGCCAAAATAGAGGGTTTCTGGGGTAGAAGGAAGAGTTAAAAGTGGAAGCGTATCAGGATACGTGCTGGAAACAGGACATCTGCTGACAAAACGCTTAGCCTGCAGAGTAGGGCCGATACAGGGCTTTACCTGGCGAGGGCTATCAAAATCTGAGCGAGATAGCCTCAGAAATTTAAAAGGAAGCGTATGAATACCAGTCTGAAGGGAATGATTTGTAGAAATTGTACTGAAATAAAGACACAGCAGCAGATTCTAGTGTGTTAGCAGCCTTTCAGCCATCTACACGCATACCTGAATAATGCGATCTCCTTCTCGGAGTCGACCGTCCTTTGCAGCAATACTGTTGGGATCAATCTACGGAAGAAGAGAACTGTGAGTGCTCTGGGGGTCTGAGAGCTCGGTGCTTGCTTCCCCTCGTAAACCCAGTGTTGGTGGTATGACTGACACTGTAAGCCAGTGAGTCTGTCACTGCCGCGGCAGCTGTGGCTGTTACGTCTCGCTTAGTGATCACAGGACTTCTCCTTGCTTATGTCAGACAAAGTGAAATGCAAATTAAAATGATGAAGTCAAAACCACAACATTTCTTCCTGAGATGTGTCTTCAGAAAATGTGGGTTTATCATGTTTGCGTCATACCAAGTTACCTCATGACTGAACATTTTGCTTTGCAACACAGTGCGCTGATTAGAACCAGTTTTTTCACGCAGAACAGGAAGGATTATGTCCTAAGTGATGTATTTTAATGGAAGATTTTAGGTTACAAAAATTCAAGGGGGGAATATAGTGAAAATACTTTGAAAACGTCAGGAGAAATTGGATGCTGGGACTGTTGGGGAAAAATGAACGCTAAATGTTAATATAATGAAGTTTGACTTCAATGGATGCAGGATTTCACTTTGTTTGGAGAAAAGGCAAAATAATTAGATTTCTTCCAATTNCTGCATTCTGGCTGTTTTCTGAACNTGGTACAAACAGAAGACAAATGTCTCAAATGCCCCACNCCGCAATTTNAAAGACAAATTGTATCTTATGGAAATCAGCTCAAGCTTACCTCACTGACATAAATACCCATGTCGTCCTCATCATCCGTTCTGTAACACACAGTAAGGCCGAGCTTGTCCTGGCTGTTCACTCTGTGTAAATCTACTTCCTGGGGTTTAAAGAGAACAAAAAGAAAAAGGAAAAGAAAATACATTGTCAGTGAGACACTGGTGACTGATGGGAGCAATTTTTCAAGTACAATGAAAATATTTTGCTTAAGTGATATAGTGGATCTCTTTTCATTTCACTTGTAGACGAGGTTAACTTACTGAGCAAAACGTGATTATATGCAGACAATCAATACCCGGGGCGTTTTTGACCCTTCAATCAATATGAAGTCATTTTGAAAACAGACCTTTTATTGATCTTAAAGAAGAAAAATTACCTATATTTCATGTAGCGGTGAGATTTCAAATGCTAAAACACTTATAGAGTATGATTTCAATATTTGCCACAGCTGATATATATTTCCTTATAAGCAGGGAAATTTTCTGGCTTTTCAGAGGAAAATATAATACTCTATTACCTTAACTTGTGGAATGTTCATGAAATGATGTAATAAGTTTCTCAAAAGTGTGACTGAAGATCAATATATTGTCAGCAAAGCATTTGGTATCGGTTATAGAAATAGAACAGGCTCTTCGCTATCTTGCCAAGGTTTGGTTTCAGCAGGTCGTGTTTTATCATTCCTAGTGCTCTTTGGGGGTCTTGTTAGTCTTGGAGACATTTAAGTGATCTTAAAAATGTATGTTCTTCCTCTAAGCTGTTTTGCTATGAGGATTTCATGCGGGGTATTTTTTTTCCTTCATTTCTGCTGCTCTGTGGCACTAGTTGGTGTAAGGGGTTGTAAAATCCACGGAGATACCCACAAGCAGAGGGATGCTCCTGGCTGGCATGCAGTCAGCGTGACCATCCGCGTAGCATCTTTCAGCTCTGCCTTCTGGCTTCCGAGGGACATCCCGGGAGCTTAAGGGAACCTAACGCGCTTAACCAGCTTGTCGGGGACTGCGATGTCAGCCCTGAGGATGCTCCATGGGGAGGAAGGAGGTTTCTGCATAGGTAGAGGTGTAGTACCGCGTGTTGGGCTCGGACCCGTCCGTTCCAGTGGAGCAGTCCTGATAACACGACTCGTTATTTTCTGTGTCTCTGTTTTGACCTGCGCCATGCCATTTGTAAGGGGCAAGACAATAAAACAAGCTGATATGAATAATTTATTGGCATGTCTAGATGACAGCTGCCAAGATCTCATGCAATCTCATGTTATTTACTTGTCAACATGTGTAATTTCTTTTTTTTTTTTAAAAAAGAAACGTAGCTGTAAATGTCAGTGACATTTCAGATGGTATTTAAATGGTTTCAATCGATAGCATCCATGGTGAACTGCTGCTCTTTTTCTCCCTCTTTTGTTACTTAAAGATTTGAACACAATGCTTTAATAGTGGGGGTTTTTTTCAGCTTTCTAAAGCTTTTGGGGCTTTCTAGAGAGCAGGTGGAAATTCTTCAGATGAAAACATGAGACAAAGTGGATTTGATTCTGATCTCATTTGATCCTTGGGAAATCCACTGCAGTCAATGTGTTTATTCTGCATTTAATCACGGTGCGAACTGGGGATGAGGTGGGAATTTGTGCGTTGGGCCTAATTCAGGCCTAGAATGGTCCCCATATTTCCTGCATACTTTAACAAAAAGATTTCATGTCCTGAGGAAAGTTTTTGTATAGTTTACTTATTCGAAAACACGGCAATGAAATAGTGGTAAGAAACTAGCGCTATAGCTCATCGTACTGTTTGTCATACTGGTAGTGAAGAATATATAGAATATTAAAAAAATAAAATGACAAAAAAAAAGCACAGTAAGTTTGCCCATTTACATTTAAAATGCACCATCCAAGACATCACCTTTAATGTATGAGAAGGTAATAAATCATCTGGTAAATTAAATGCTATATATTTTAAAAGGAAAACAGATATATATTGTTTAAAAACACACTCACAAATAAAGCAGCAAAAAGCTAAAGCAAAGAAAAACTTCTTAGAGCAGGTGTTTAGAACCTGAATTTTTATGAGTAATTAGTTGACAGACTTACCCTTGGGTACAATCCCTCTAGTCCTTGGTAGGAAAAGAGTAAGTGGATTTGATGCTACCTGAATATGATAATGTTGTGTACTTAAAGATAGGAACAGCTGCTTTCTGTGGGTCTTTGCATCAATAAAATTTTAATGTAATCATAAGGGTTTGAAATATTTGAGAGATAAAAGTGTGCAATTCCAGTTGGAGTTGAAAAACCAACTCCAGAGTCTTCAAAGCAAAGATTATTTCCCATGTTCAGAGTAGAGACCGTGTGATGCACGGATACATGAAAAGGAAAAATAGAACAGAAAATTGGCACCTGCAAGTACAGGTATTGTGGTAGCTCATACCAGGAATTAATTAAACTCTAGGAATTAATATGGCCTACAGAACCCTAAAGGCACGAGCTCACGTGCTTGCAGTGCCACTGGACTTGCCATTTCTCACTCCTCTGTGCCCAGCTCCTGGCGAGCCCTGGGGCCCGATCCTGCAGCGTTCTGCCAGGAGCACAGCCGCTGGGTCCTGTCCCGAGACCTCGCTCGACGCCTGCGCTTTCGGATTAGTCTGGTGTACGGCATGGTCATGAGATGAAAGAATATTTAGTGTTCAGTTGGGGCTCACATACTATTTGCCATGCACTCCATATAAAATCATACGAAGCGTGTCAGCCACCTACACTGCAGAAGGGAGATGCTGAAGTATTCAACGCCTGGTCTAGATCTGCAGGAATTAGCAGACAACGGTGGGATCCACAGAGTAATGTCAGGGCTGCATTAGCATGGTAGCTGTAAGAATTTCATATATGACACCAATTTTACACACACAGATAATTAAAATCTGCTTCTTTAGATCAGGTAAAAGTGACATTTTGGGAGACGTTCAAGAGAAGTTTTTGTGTGCTATTTCAAAACAGAGCCTGCACAAGAGAACTGTCTGAAAGATTGTTGGCTCCGTACCAACTGGAGAGCCAAGGAGGGCTCTGAGAGCTAGTTACCGAAATCCATATGGCATTTGTAGCAAGACAAGAAGCAATGAACATGTGCTATGACATTATACCTGCAATCGCTCATAATAATGAATTAGGAGTAAGTGATAATAGTAAATTAACCTCTATAAGCTCAGAAGATCCTTCATTTGCAGCAGAATATTGAATTATTGTACTGCTGATTTAAAATTATGGCCTGCCTGCAAATTTATAAAAATCAAAGTCCTTTCTCTAACAAGACAGAAGTGAACCATAGAAATCTGAAAAGGTTGGGTGAAAAAAGTTCAAACATTCAGAAAGCATTACCCAAAGCTTGCATGATAACTACTCTGTCCTTTTGTCTCTGTAAAAAGTAATGGCTTTTTTCCATGCTGACTTCTGAGGTACCTGATCAGCAGGGCCCACTTTTTTTTTCCTACTCCATTAATAGGTTTCACCCAGAAAAGAATGTCAGGGAAATAAATATAAAGAACTATTTCCTTTTATTCTGCGTGAGGCCTTCATAGTACCTTTTGGCAACTGGCCCTAGTACAGCAAGAGGAAAAGTCTTGTTCTTGCTGTCTTGAAGCTAAAGAAGGTGATCTTCACATTTGTCTTTTCACATAAATGTGGTTTTCAACAGAGGCAAAAAGCCAAAACCCCACCCCTCCACTTTTCAGAGAAGAAAATTTTACAAAAAAGGTTTTATTTCCAATTTTCATTCCAAAATTCTTTGTCCTAGAGAAGAAGTGAAAATCTACCCGGAGGTTTCTGTGCCAGCCCAGCTCTATGATGGTAATGGTAATTCTCTGATGGACCACAGAGGCTGGACTGGCTTCACTCGTCAGCGGTGCTGGGAAAGGTTGGAAAAAAGTGCATCTTGCCCTGATGAAAAGGGGCTTAGGATGCCTAAATAAGATAACTTGCAGGATGCCCAGGCTCTTTGCCAAGCAGATAGCTGATGGTCCACGATTGAGACCTTTCTCATGTGGTAAGAGGTGTTATGGCCAGGTTGAAGCCCTCCAGAGAGCTAAGGGCAGACCACCTTTCACTATTAGCTTGTCAGCAAGCTGAAATATTTTACCACTTTGGGGTTTGTTCCAAACAAAGAATATACAAATATTTGCCTCAGAAAGTACCGCTGTGAGGCTGAAGGAAGGTACTGCTTTTTAAACCTTTCCATATTCGATCACCGCCTGAGCAGGACTTCTAGGGCTGGGGTCCTTTGTATTCAGAGACACACTAATGCTTTGAGAAGCTCCTGGTGAGTGCAACTCCCTGCAGAGCAGGAGTTTTCCATTGAGAAGAAATATATTCACATAAAAGATGCTTTCAGATGCTTTACAACCAGGATGGAGTAAAAATTGCAGAGTGGCTGTGATGAAGCCTACTGATTCCCATGTTCCAATAGTTACCCTCTTGCCTCCTCCCCTCTCTTGCAAATAGATTATCAGAGAAATGGAAGAAGACTTTCAACCGAAGTAGCGAAGTACAGTAAAGTTCAAAAAACGTGTAGACAAGGTGCTTCAGGATATGGTTTAGTAGGCATGGTGGTGACGGGCTGATGGTTGGATTTGATGATCTCACAGGTCTTTTCCAACATTAATGATTCTAGATTTTATGAAAGGGGAGAGCTTGAAACCCTGGTACTCAGCTTTTATTTATGGTTTCCTAAAAGCAGCGAGGTATTAATTTTGAAGCAGGGATTTTGGTGCTCAGCGTGTTCATTTTTTTTGCTGATCAGATGTTGTGGTTTCACGCCGGGAACACTGTGCGAGCTGTGCGCTGGGAGGGCAAAAGCCTGTTTGAATGAATCTGTTCTCCTTCTCCAGAAGTGGAGACTTCACTTCTGCCCAAGACAGAGAGTGTCAGAAGGGAGATTTCCTAGCAGTTAGCAAACACTTCATGTAGTTTGTCATCTCCAAGCTGTACGTAGTCTCAGCTGGCCATTCAGCTGAGTTCAGTTCTCTACTCGGAAAGAAAGCAAGACCTACGTACAAGTCGCATATAGGAAAGGGTAAAGACAGTCAAACACAAGAGAAGAAGCCCCCTTCTTGATGTGAAATGTTCTCCCTTGTAATCTGAGAAAATGAACACACTGAGAAAGCCCTGACTCGGGCTGTGTGTCTGACAGCTGGGCAGGCTTGTTTGAATAAACATATCAACGCATAATGCTGCTGGGGAATCCTGGAGTGACATTATTCTTCCTTTATGAACCTGAAATGACTTCTGGCTGGGCCTCTGTGAAGAATGAATGTACTTTTAATTTATAATAAAATAGCAGTTCAGGATTTAGTCTCTCTTTCCTTGCGGCATGTAAACTTCAAAAGAAAAGAAACGGTATTTATTTATTTTTGTAGTAGGGAATATATGGCAGTTACCTCTGAGTCGTCAATTTTAAGATAAATGTTGAGAGATAAAACTGAGAACACAATTTTGGCGTCTTGGCAATACTGCCAGCATAAATTCCCTCCTACGGATATTTACATTGGAAGCTTGTTGTGAACTTGGGTATTTCGCTGTTTTTGTCTTGTTTACTTGTTACAAATCACTAAGCAGTCAGTTATAGACCATAAAAGTTTAGATGAGGAGCTTCTGATTTAAATTCAAAGCACATTTTATGGACCTGGAAGCCCAGAAGGCTGACTTGATGGCTTTCTTACTTTAGACATTCCTGCTACAGTCAATGAAACGGTGCCTTTGTGGTCTTTTAAAACGTATCTATCAAAAGGCAAACAAAAAAGCAACTCGCCAGTTGAGTCCCTGTTAGCACTTTGACCTTACCATTGATCACAGTCGCTACGACTTGAACAAGAATCTGTAGTGGTTTTTAAGGAATACTATTAAGCTACAGAGAGTTTTCTAATGTTCATCTCCCTGTGCTTCTAAGCTGATCACCTTTTGCCATCAAGTACTATATCAATGTCAAAATTATTAATGTTGTGGTTTAAGGCATATTAACGTCTGGCTACTGAAGTGCATGTGTTTAAACTGTTTTCAGCTCAACTGGTTGACCTTCTAATGGAAGCTATATAATTCATCCACAATATTAGATTTCCTAAAAGATAGGTTTTGAAAAGGTACTGGCAGAAAATACTAATTTGTTCTACATTTTCCCTTAAGACTGAGCTCTATATTGTATTTGTTTTTGTTTAAGAAAAAAAAAAAAGGCACTTGTTTGAAAAGTGAGGCCTTGAAGTCTGCTAAACAGCATTTGTCTTACTGGCACTTTGATTTTATCCTGACTTTGATTTGCGTTTGTATACAGAGATGAATTACTACCAGATCTGCAGAATCTGAGAACAGCTTGCAAACTTTTTATGGGGTTTTAGTCCTTGATCCTGCAAACACTTTTATAGAAGGGAACAACTTCATGCTCATCGAACGACTGAACTCTGCTCCCTCTGAGGCTGTTGATAAATCTGCTGCTGATTTGAACAGAGCTACAGACGGGTCAGCATCGCTTGCTGTGACAAATTACTGTTAGCAGGACCAGGATCGGGGAAATCAGAAGTGCAAGGAAGCTAAGAGTAAACTATTCACTTGCTGATAATCTTGAATGGATTAGCTGGGTCAGACATCGCTGGCAGCATTTAGAAGTATTGAGAATACTTTACTGCTAGTTATTACAAATTATTAAAAACACTTGGGTGAGTACTGCTTCGGTATCTTGCAGAACTAAGGCCCACAATTTATATGCTGTACTCGGAATGGTTGGGAGCAGGTTATTAAAACTGAGAATGAGCAAACTGAAGATCAGCTTCTGATGGGATGCACAAGTACTAAAACCGAAAGTGATTTTTAAAGATTTGGCAGCAAAATGGACTTTTATACCTTCATTACGGGCTCAACTTTTATTATCTATCATTTTATATCTATACATATGTAAATTTTCAGGAATGAAAAAGGGAGGAACAGCTTAGCAGAGTGGCATATCTATTCTGGTCTTGTCTTGTAAACGTAAAATACATCTAAATTATATGATCAAGAACATCTGTTTCTCAGCTGGGGAATTTCAGGAAAATTGATATGTTTTTGCTGTGACTATGCGGAACAGGTCCTGCCACTCAGCAAACCTGCAAAGTCTTTCAGATTTTCAGAAAGTCTAGATTAGCACAGTTATACAAAATTTAATTAATGGAATCAATGACTTCGTTATTTATGTTAATTTGTTTGCTGAAGATGTGTCTCATCAGGCTATGGCACATAGTTAAATACACTGCTAAAGGTATCAGTAAGGTTTGCAACCTTACAAAGTAACTAATGAGCAATGTTATTACAAAGAACTGCTTTGAAATGACTTTTCACTTTATATATAATATAAACACCATGATATGCACAAGTCAAACTTCTGGTGAATGAAATAGTTACTAAAGACTAAGTACCTCTAATTCCAGCTCATCTCGGTCCATTTCTTGATGAATTCCTCCCATGTAGTCATTTGGGTCGTAGTATTCATGCACTGATGGATGGCTGGGAAAAAAAAAAGTATGTTTTAGGACAGTACTCAGTACTCTAATTAGCATATTAATCCATTCCAGGCTTTATAGCAAGTCAAAATGAATATGACGGACTAACAACCAAAGCAAGAACTTTTATGTGGTTAATTATATATGCTATACCATTTACACCAATAAATGTAGTAAACAAAAATTACATGTATTACAAGAGGAGTCTAAAATATTTGGCACCTGATGATGCATGAGAGACTTATGAAGAGCCTTAGCATTTATTCGTGGCTTTTCTCCAAATCTAAAACTGACTTGGGCAAAAAGTATACCGAGAGAATAGCAGCAATGTAGGGTAAGGGGGTACCGGGTGACAGCTAAGCGGGCAGGTATTTGCCAGGGTTCAGGATGAGAGGGAACACTAGATTATTTACTTATAAGAACAGGTTATTTGCAGATATGCAAGTAAAATCATGCTTGGCATTTGGTTGGTATTTTTACTTTGCCTAAAAGACAGAAAATTGTATCAAATTGCTAAGTATTATAAAAGTAATTTTCCACCCAACTATTTGGATCAACAGCATTCTGCCAATTCACTTGAATGCAACAAGTTGCGCATAACGATTTAAATACTATTTAAATATGCACCGCTCTTCATATTGCCATTCACTATTGGCATGCTGCTTTTTTACAGCTGGAGTTTCGCTGTCTATACTCTGGAAGCTGGAAGCAGTGCTCTTGTGATTGCTTTCTTCTATGCTGGAATTTTATTTCTGCAATGAAAGTAAACTCCCTTTAATTCTCCGTTAACTAGAGACGTGTTTCTTTGTAAGTGTGAGGCCATTTATGTAACTGCATCTGTTAATTGGCTAAGATGCCCAAGTTGTTAAGTGCAGGCTAGATGAATCTGAATGGGATTTGGAGAAGTTACAGGAAGCGTTAGGAAAAAATGACTCTGTTTGCTCGGACACGCTGGGTGCCAGCATACTTGAATGGCTGCCCTGGTACGTGGGGACGGCCGTGAAACGGGCTGTGGGGTTCAGACCAACATCTACAGCTCCACACAAAGCCACGCTGATGCCAGCGGTTGGAATCTGCGTCTAACGATTCAGGAGCTATGTGAGGCTGCTTGATGGGACTGAGCTGGGATTATGCAGACATGTTGCAATCTAAATGGTTTGTTATGAATTGATCTTTGATGTTTTCCTGGTGTATTTGGCTTTGCAGCTGGAAAGTCGCAGGTACTGAAACCCCTCTCGCAAACGTCTTTGGGGGCCTGCAGTGTAGGTGCTCTAGGAGTAAGCGTGCCCTCTCCCCAGTGCTCTAAGCCCTGCTGCTTGCTCGCTGCAAACCAGCTTGAAGCTGTAGCCTTCTGTCAAACGCTTCCAGTAAAACATGCAGCTGTGCTTGAATTTTCGATGGGCTGGGAATAGGTGGCCACGCAGTAATATCCGCTGGAACCATCTTTCATGGAATCGGCACTGAGAGTCACGAACGGAGCAGACGTTGCACGCAGAAGCCCGGCTCCTGGCTGGACGCGTGAATGTTAGCAGGCTGTGAAAGTCCCTTCGGAGCAGTACAGGATCAGTGCCTGTTTGTAGTCCAACCCTGTTTCCCAGGAGCGCTGACGGGGATGTCCGGAGAGGCGTGCCGGGGTGTGTGTGCGTGCCGCCCAATGCTCGCCGCGCCGGCTCTCCGTGGGTCCCCCCTCCAGCGCCGTACCGCACGGCCAGGACACGTGCGCGGCAGCGATGCCTCTCACCGTGTACAGGACCATCTCAAACCCAGGTATCTGGGGGACTGGCCAAATCACGGTCTCTCATACGCGGCAACCGTGACGTTCAGAATCCTTTCCATCTTCCCTTGTGGAGGTGCGTGGTGAGGTGACCCGCAGCTCGCAGGGGTTCCTTGGGGAGCCGTTTTCCTCTCGAACAGTGCGGGGGGG